>JABAOH010044748.1_pt1 | contig 13380 bp, 7 predicted proteins | sample 7062181 | NCBI WGS metagenome assembly JABAOH01 (sample SAMN14538630, study PRJNA623070) | marine sediment metagenome | biome: marine biome [ENVO:00000428]; feature: marine pelagic biome [ENVO:01000023]; material: deep marine sediment [ENVO:00002113]; isolation source: pool of 5 deep marine... | reverse complement strand
TAATATTCACCATCCTGATATCCAGACACAGTTCCCTTTACTTCTGGTTCAAATCCTCCATCTGTATCAGTACAACTGTTTATATTATTAACAATTACATAAACAGGTTCTGCATATGTAACTTGACTATCATTATCAGTTGCTCTAGCATCTATTGTATGTTCTCCATTAAGTACAGTTGTTGTGTCCCAATAATAATGAAATTCTCCAGACCATTCCTCATTCTCTGTTATATCAATAAACTCTCCAGAATCTATAGAAACCTCAACCTTGGTTAAATTCACATGATCATGAGCAAAAACCCAGACATCATAAATTTCATTTATTACACTATCATGCAATGGGTCTTCTATATGTATTAATGGAGGAACACTAGGTATAACATTTACTAATACTTGGTTAGCATCTGTTACCTGAGATGAATTATCCGTAGCTCTTGCATCAATCGTATGATAATCAATAGAAACATCTGTTAAATCCCAATTATAATAATAAAACGGCCCATGCATTTGGAATGTTATATCAATATAATCTCCAGAATCTATAGAAATTTCAACTTTAGTTAAATCTAGATCATCAGAAGCAGAAATTAAAATTCTGTAAGGATTCTCATTATGAGGACCATATTTTGTTATTGTTGTATCATCAAATGTTCCTGGTCCTGGAGAATATACTATACAAGTTGGTGACAAATCTGGATCTGGAACATTATTAATTTTCATATATGTTATTGGTGTTGAATATGTTTGAGAAGCACTATCTGTTACACTTGCATTAATTGTATAAAAACTATCCTCAATTAGTGTAGTTGTATCTAAATCATAAAAATAGTAAATCCCATCATAGTTAGACGTTATATCAAAAGTACTATCATTAATAGAAAATTTAACCTCGTTTATTTCATTATCATCAATAGCACGTATTAAAATTCTATATATACTACTTATCTTTTCATAGTATTTTGGTTTATAAATCCAACTATCCGGAATACTATCTCCAGTTTTAACTGTTGCTATTGGATCACCTAATAAATTAGCCATTAAAGATAAGGATCGACCATAATCTCTCTTTGAAATATATAATGCTTTTGCTGGTTGTATATGACCTTTGAAATATTCTTTAAAAAATCGACCATCATAAGGATAAGATCCACATAAAGGCGAACCTGAAAGTCCTATAAAATTAATTACTCCACTATCTGCTTTTTTAACAAGAAGCTCACCTAAGCAATCATCCCAAGTAAAATCTCCAGTAGAACATGCAACAGCATAAAAGATGGCCAATTTATTTCCATTTGTTAAACTGGGTATATCTAGATGTGTTAAAATTTCGTGGTCAGTATCAAAAATTTTATAGAGTCCATGTTGATTTCCATGAGATTGTACGTTTATTAGTTTATATCCGCTGTTGATATTATCTATAACTGCCGTTTTGTTTAGAGTTCCATCAGTCTCATAGAGTTTAGTTATATCGTAATCTAAAGGTACATAATATTCTGCAATTGATTCTTTACCCCTCTTTCCATCATAGAATGCACTACATCTAGCTCCTAACATAAGAATGTTGTTAGTTGTAAAATCACTTGATTCGAAATTTATTGTTTTTGTTACAATTGTTGACATTTCATTTGATGTATCAGCAGGTAGTCTTCCAATATAAACCTCTGGATACCAATCAGCATCAGTATATACATCTTCCCAGTTTGCATCCAAGCCTGCATAATAATAATCAGTTGGTATATTACCTATAGATTTTGTTGGAACTATTTCTACATCACCACCTAGAGCTACATATTTTACTCCCCAGTTATTGTGTGCATCAATTAAGAAGTTTCTAATTTTCTCACTGTTATCTTCTCCATCATAATTTGAATATATATATGATAGGTCAACCACAGTTGATTCAATACCACGACTATTTTTCCAATCAATTAATGGTTGAGCTGCAGAAACAAATGAATCATCTGTTATCAAAATATAATCATAATGACCAGTTGGAAGTAAAGCAATAACACCATTAGCAAAAGTTAATAGAAAAATTAATATAAGAAATAACAATTTCTTCATAGATATTATTTTATCTTCTCAAATAAAATTCTATCTTCTTTTAGTTAACTTCGTTACTATCAATGCTATAACTATAATCTCAATTGCAATTAGAATTATACTAACAATTGGAATAGTAACTTCTAACAAGTATGACAATGTAAAATATGGCGTTTTCAAAGGAGGACGTAATGGATTATACCCTTCTATAATAAATTCAAATCTATTACCAGAACAAGTATATGCTAACTTAATATTTTCACTTGGAAACGTTTGTATCCTAACATCATCACTTTTAATTAATTCTAATAACACATCTCCATGTTTAGAATGAACAGCTGATAACAATTCACATTCTTTTCCTGATTCATCTATTAATTTAACATAATCAATATGACTCCCATCCAATGGAATATAAGCAGCTTCATCAAGTATTATTTCATATTTTCCATTGATCGATTTCATAGTAAAACTAGTAGTAACTATCTTGTCTTGATACTCAGGAGCATGTATATCCAGTTTCTCTATTGTAACAAACTCATTTCCGTTATATACTTTAAGTATAGGACAGCCTCCTCCTGGAGGAGGTTTATATTTACATATTTTTTCAGTAGAAGAACAATAATATCTTGAACCAAGATTTCTACAATCATAAGGTTCCACTTGCCAACCTGAATCATTACAAAAATACTCGTTTATGTATGTACCACCACCACAATAATCTGTATAGCTGTAATATTCACCATCCTGATATCCAGACACAGTTCCCTTTACTTCTGGTTCAAATCCTCCATCAGAATCTATACAATTGAGTACAATTATAGCATTAGCAGGAGCAATAAGGTTATCACTATAAATTTCAGTACCAGGATCGTGAATGGAAGAGTCTAAAATTAATACTTTAAAATAGAACTCAACTCCTTCTGTTATATAGAAATCAAATACTTCTTCTTCCGCTGGGTCATAAAACGAGCTGAATCCTAACTTCCGACCCCCCATATCATAAGGCCAGACTCTGTAATGAGTAACTAGTTGTCCCTCATTCAATACAGTGAGACTTGATGTTTGAGCAGGTTTATTTATTATCACATAAGTATGAGTTGTAACTGTATCACTTAATACATATGATCTTGCAGAATCTCCATAAAATGTTACTTGAAAATAAACTTGAATGCCTTCCGCTAGATTATAGAATTTTACATTTCCTTGAGCATCTGTAATTTTAGCATCCAATTGAACATCATTTACACTATAAGCACGGACGGCTATTCCACTAATTGGTTGATCATTTTCGTCCAACACAGTAACTTTGGAATAACTTCTTGTATCTATTTCTCTTCCGTTTTGATTATTCAAGTCAAATGATTCTTCAATGATATTATCATGATCAATTTTTACTATAACCAAATATTCTCCTCTTAATGGTGGAGGTACATTTATATTAGTTTTAACTTCAGATTGAGCTGGCATAAGAGGAACAGTAAAATCAGCAAAATCATGAATTATTTCTGATGTTTCATACAACACCACCTTAACAGGTATATTAGTTGCATCTACATTACCAAGATTTGTAATATTTACTGAAAGGGTATCAGTGCGGCCATTATAAGAAACATCAGTTGAGGCAAGAGTTAAATCAGGTTGAGTCTGACTTAGTCGATGGCCAAATGCATGTAAGGCAGGATCACCGATTAAGATTTGTGATTGTGCATGTGATGGCCAAAGATTTTTTATTTCAGCAAAAGCTACAGCTTGACCTAAATAATAATTAAAACCATCAAAAATTTCATCTAAAGTATATTCAGAAACATAGTTATCCTCCACAAGTACTGTGGAGCCATAATAAGCTACTGCTCCTTTATCTTGCTGCCTAACTAATTTTTCACCTAAACAATCTGTTACACTAATATCTGCTGTGCCACAAGAAAGAGTCATTACTATTGGATATTGTTCATAATTCCATGTTGGTGTGCAATCAACACAACAACATCCACAACCCGGCCACATATCTTCCATTTCACAATCTGGTGGTCTTTGCTCATCACAAGCAGAAGAAGGATCCCAACCTATCATAACATCTGGGTCACAATAATTAACACCTATTACATCATAATTACCATGAGCATGTATATAAATGAAATTTGAACTAAAATTTGTACAAACTGAATTTATACAATATTCATCAGGTCCATGTAGTGCAGTTACATCATAACCAAATCTAGTAAGCATGCTTTTAGTATCTCTTAGAGCACTTACATAATGACCTTCCATAAATGCTGCTCGTTCATGATAATCACCAGATACAATTGTATCCTGCTCATAAGAATATATCTTATCTTTTATGTAGCCTATATCAGCTGTTGTCCTAACAGAAAGTCTACCTATAGCCAAGTCTGCCCACTCATCTTCACCAGACACATAACCAAACCAATCATCATTGTCTGCATTTCCTACTCCAACTGCATCGAGATGACTAGGAACCCATTCCACATCACCCAGAAGCAATAAATAACTTGGTGCTGTCTGCCAGTTATCATAAGCATATTGAACAAAATCTTTAATACTGTAGTCATTGCCTGAAGGATTAAGAAATTCTGTATAAATATCTTGTACCTGTGCTATACCAATGTTAAACGAATCATAATTGGCTCTATATTGTGCTAGGTCTTGCAATTGAGTACTACTATAAAAATCAGAATGAGTAATAATCAGATAATCTATTTGATTACTAGTATCTCTTAGATCTGAAGCAGTTAGATAAACTACGCTTCCTCCTGTTGCTTCCATTTCAACACCTTCTATTGTTGTTTCAACAACTAAATCTTTTATTAGACTCTTGAAATGTTGAGTTGTATCTATTTTTGTTTTTATCTTCCAGTCAAGTTTATATGAGACATCTAGCTCAATTGAAGGATAGAATCTTAATATCTTTTGTTGAGGATTGTATACAACTGGATAAATGAAAACTTCCAGTATTCTCACTGATCTAAGATAACCATCTTCTTTTATTTCTGCAATTTCTACTGGCATGAAAAGGTCTTGTTGATAGATATTCTCATCAATATAAAATTCCTCAGCTATATATTGAAAGCCTTTTGGAGTTTCGTTAACTACCAATTTTGGTGAAGGATAGACTAGAATATCATTATATTCTATTGCCTCTGCCTGATAACTAACATGTAACTCAATATCATAAGCTTGATCTGGGATTTGAATTAATTTTCTAATAAATGGCAATTGGGGAGATCCTTCTTCTTGGGTAAGATAATCAGATTCAGGAATTGATAATTTATAATATGTTCGCCCATCGTTTCCAATTACTTCTTCTTTATCTAGTTGAGAGGCTTGAACATTTATTTTAATAGTCGCACTTTGGGGTTTTATTTCTGGAGCAGACTCAACAATTGAAAAAGAATTAATAATTAATATTAAGAAGATTGTTAAAAAAATCCATTTCTTCATATTATTAAGTTAATATTTCTGATATAAATTTAAGCAATCAAAACAGCTTCTATTGCTCCAGCAACTACTATCAATACTATAGATAAAACTAAAAATATCAAAGAATCGTTCATTACAGTTTCTAATTTCTTCTTATTATCTAAATTTACAGAAACTATACCACCAGCTATTGATGCTAAGAAATAAGCCTCGACTTCTGGTAAAAGAAAAGGAAATATGAAAAAAACATTTTGAACAAAAACAAGAGGATCCATTAAAGAAAGTGAAACTTTCACTATGTTTCCCCACATTACTCCAAGTATGGACGAGTTCCAACTCAAAAGAAACATTGAACCAGAACCATAGAACAAAGACAATATGAAGAAGAATAAAACTAAACCAAGATTGTTTAAAACTATTTCTAAAAATAAACTAGATTGTCTTGTGAAATATCCTACAGAAAATTTGTTTAATTGTTCGCTAAAAACAGAACTAGAGATTTCAGTTGGTAAAAAAGCATTAAACACAGCAAATGCAATTGTCATTCCAAAGAACAAATAAAAATAAACTTCAATGATTTTTTCATGCCTTCTCAATATGTTTTCTTTTTGTCTCTCACTCTTAATTATTTTAACAATTAAAGGTGCTGATGCTAAAGTTGTTAAAAAAACTGCAGGAAATGAAGGTTCTGTTCTAAAAATAAGAAAAGCAAATATAATTCCTAAACTTGCAAAAAGAAAGCCTAATAAAATTCCATACCAAGGCTTTTTCTCAATTAAATAAGCTCTTAAAAGTTTGTCAATCATGTTTAGAATTTAGATAATTTCATATTTAAAATGTTCTAAAATTTTAAAAGTCCAGCTATTCCACCCAATCCAACTAATCTTTCTCCAGCAGCATGCTCAGAAGCTATTATCATTATTTTACATTTAATTTTATCTGCCAAATCTAGCAATTCTTCAAATTCCCTGATTTTAATATCAGAAACTAAAAGAAAATCAACAGTTCCGTTTTCCAGAGCTTCTTTTGTTTTTTCCAAACCATAAACAGCTTTTCCATTTTTATTAATTTCTTCTAACAACTTTTCAACAGCTTTTGTTTCTTGTGCAATTCTGCTGTATTTAGTTATTTTTTCTATTAATCCTTTTTTTAACAACTCTTGCAAACCCAAGTTTCCTGTTTGATAAGTAAACTCCATCATTAGTTTTTCTAATAATTCTTTTTCCCTTTCTTTAATTAGTTTTTGTAAATCTTCTCTTGCAAACCCAGGACCAGCAATTACAATTTTTTTAACTCTTTTTGATCTTTTTTTCAATTCATTTAAAATATTAACATAATACTCTTTTCTCTCTTTTTCAGCTTTTTTAGTATCAAATCTTTTTCCAGTTGCTCTAGAAATCAAATTAAACAAGTGTTTGTACCTTTGTTTTAAAAAATAAAAATCAGCCTCATTCTCATCCAATATACATATTAGAATTGGTTCAGGTTTTCTTTCAGCAGATTTGACTCTATCAATTTCCCAAGACTTCCACTCTTTTTCCACTTTTATAAATTTCCCAGCTTCAACCTCTATGGTGTGATAACCTTTATCAACAGTCTCAGGAGCCTCTAACATCTTTCCAGTTAATCTTAATTTGTCTTTTAATTCAATTTTCTCAACTTCTATTTTCATTAATACTTCTCTTCTTCCTGTTTTAGCTCTTATTAATTTATCTTCTCTTCTTATTTTAACACTTCTAGGAGACTTTGCAGTAATAAAACTTCCAGGAGTTATGACTTCTTTTAATATAAATAAATCCTCTTTTGATTCTGGAGTTATTTTTCCTATGTTGTGCTTTAAATCAAATCTTGAGCGCATGAGAATATTTTTATTCTTAACTGTTTAAATATCAACTATGCCAGACTTCCTACCAATTTTGATAATAGCAATAGTTTGTTTAATAGCACTCTTGCTAGTTTTTGGAGGAGGTCAAATTTTTTATCCTTCAAGAGCACAAACTTATAGATATTTACCAGCTGATAGAACAATAGAATTTAATTATTTTGATGTTTCTTACATACCTGGAGAAGAGCATACTGGATATGTGGGAGGAGAGATTTCTAATGGAATATTTGTTACAGAAGAAAAGAGAATAGGTTTTCAAGTTTCAAAACCAGAAGAAGTTTCTGAAGCTTTAATGAATCTTAAGGTTTGGAACACAAACTATTATGGAAAATTGATAATTTTAATTAATGAACAAGAGGTTTACAGAGATCACCCTCCTATTGGTGAAAAACTAATTGGTTTTGATACAAGCATTTTAAATAAAAATAACATTCTAGAAGTTAAATCTGAAAATTCTGGTTGGAAGCTCTGGGCACCAACTGTTTATGCTTTTGATTTAGATGTAAATATTGATTATCTTGCTAAAAAAACCAAGACTTTTACTTTTGAGTTAACTGATATTGAAACTGAGTACATGGATAAGGCAAGAATTATTGTTTTTGCTGAAAGGGAAGGAACAGGAGACCTTGAAATTAGAATAAATGGGGTAAAAATTTATAGTGGGATAACAACAGTTCATAAGGATTTTCCAATTAGTGTTCTTAATACTGGAGACAATACAATTGAATTTTCTACAGAAGCAAACACAAAATATGATGTTTCTTCTGCTCAGATAATAATATTCTTTGAATGATAATTTAATATACCAAATTTCACATTTAGTTTATAGAAAATCATAGGTTATTTTTATGGGTATAATAGATGTAATTAAAAAATTTTTCAGAAATAAAATATGGAAAACAAGTTTAGATTATGAGAAACCTTCAACATATAAAGAAATGATGAAAGAGTGGAAAGAATCTCCATTATATAAAGAATTTGAAAGAGGGGAGAGACCTACTGTTCATACACCTTCTTATAGGAGACATACTATGTCATCACGTAGAAGACGTAGTATAGCTCAGAAAAGAACATGGGCTAGAACTGATTTAACAGAATGTCCAAATTGTGGTGATTCGTTCAATGCTGGACATTATAAAAACATATGTCCTTATTGTCGTTACGATTTAAAAACAGGAACAATACACGAAAAACCAATACCTTTAAGACATGCAGCAGGAAAAGGAGTACAAGCTAATATTTATGGAGCCTTTATTATGGTTATAGCTGCAATGTGTTGTTTTGTTATTCCTCCAATATTTGCATTACCAACATTTACTTACATGGCAATTGGATTGTTTTTTGCTGCTGGTTATGTTTTGTTTCCTGGCCAACGTCAGGTCCTTTCATCACTTGCGCCAGGTGAACCACTGGTTGCTAAAGGCGCTTTATTATTTGTAAAATCTGTTTTAAAAATAGCTGCTTTTGGTTTTATAATATTTCAGTTTTGGATGTTTAATCGTTTAGTTTCTTTGATATTAGGATTTTTATTTTATTTCACATTGCCTACAACTTACAAAACAACCAGACCCTGGAGAATGATAGAAGCTTGGATTAGAATGGGTCTAGGAGGTTATTTGGCATTTGTTTTTTGGTTCACCTTTGGTCCAATGACTCCTGTTGGTAACTCTTTACTTTGGATGGGATTAGCATTTTTTACAACATTTCCTGTACAAATTGAGGGTGATGAAGAAGGTGCTAGGGCTGTTGTTAAAATAGAATTAAAAGGAAAATGGGGTAAGTTTGAAAAAGGTTTTGGATATTTAGATAAAATCCTTTTCTTTATTTTCATGCTCGTTGGATTATTTGCTTTTACTGTTCCATATGGTGGTTTTATTCCTAATTTTAGTGATGTAAATGTATTAATGTTCTTTTCTGTTTGGGGACTTTCCTTGTTTGTAGGATTGTCTGCAGGCCCAGCAGCAAGACCTCCTATTGGAGTTATAATGATTCTTGTTTCATTGTTTGTTTTTGCAAGCACATACACGGGTTATATTGGTCAGGCAATTTTTGGATATTGGTGGCCCCAAGTTCAGTCTTTTACTGAAGCATATATTGGTCCTTTAGGTAATCTTTGGAAAGAAGCTCAAAGCGGATTATCAGATACTTGGTTGATAATAACAAATCCTCAACAGTATTATTTATTAATGCAACAAAAACAACAAGCAACTAAAAGTGTAATAACAAGAGGTGGCACTCCCATGTCAATAGAAATAGCTAAATTTGATCTAATGCCATCAATAATGGGAACTTTAGAACCAAGTGAACCTGTAATAGGTAACATGGAACTTCATAACAGAGGAGATTTTATTTCAAGTACAATAGATTTAGATTTTGTTGCAGTTTGGGTAGATGCAATAGAAATGGAAGAACATACTACAGGAGTGGTTGATAATTTGTATTGTAGTCATAGTCCTTCTAAGCATCCTGAACCAAATGATACTTTTAGTCCAGGAGATATAGCTTATTGTCATTGGACTGGAGAAACATATCCAACAGAAATGAGATCAATTACATTCAAATTAAAAGAACATGGTTGGGCAATACCTGATACTGGTGCTGATTTAGATGATGATTGCCAAGTATTTGATGCAGCAACTGGAAACACTAGTAATTGTACTTGCTTTACACCTGGTTGTGTTGAAAATATCACATATACCCATGGAGGCACAACTGTTAAAGTAAATGCTAACTTATCTTATGATTATGTTGTTAATGTATCAATACCAATTGATGTTATAGGTTTTGATCTTTATTTGAAAAAACTTCAAGCTGGAGAAATAGTTTTACATGATTTAACATCTGAATATACAGGAGGTCCTGTTAAAGCAACTCTATGGACTCCTAAGCAACCAGCAAGAACAGATATTCCTTTCTTGGTTGTGGCTTCTATTTACAATGATGGTTCAGGAGAGCTATTAGAAATAAAAGACTTCACAATCACTGTCTTTGGTGGAGATGTAATAAAGGGTGTTGACTTTATAGGTACAACATTTAGAAGAAGCGCACCAGCACCAGATGCGCCACCAGATGGTTGTGATAGTAGTTTTACACCAGATGGTGATGGAAACTTTTATATAACTTGTCATAATACATGGCCTCCAGAGGGTATAAAACCTGGAGAATGGAAAAGAGTTTCATTTTATATAGATCCAATAAATACTACAACAGACCAAAGAACCACCCAAATCGTAGGATGGGCTGATTACAAATACAGAAAAACAACTTCACAACGTTTAGTAGTTGCAAATGCACCCCCACAATAAACTTTAATTAAAAAAATAAAATATAAAAGGAATAATATGAAAAGATTGTTTTTAAGTTTGATTTTAATTTTACTAGTTTCAGGATGTGCAAATCTACCATTTGATATTCCCTTTTTTCAAACAGGTGGTCCTAAAATAAAAGAATTACCAAATGATATAATCTCTATAACAAATGCAACTGTCTTGCCTTCAACATCTGTTCGTGAAGGAGACCAATTTTCAGTTATTTTTGATTTAACAAACCAAGATGAATTCTTGTCTGTTCCAGTTTCTTTTAATCTTTATGATACTGGTTTATGTAAAATTTTAGAAGGAGGGTATCCTCGTATTTCTCCAAGTGAAACTAATATTGGTGAATTAGAAACTCTTTCTCCAACAGAAACAAGGTTGGTTGAATGGACCTTTCAAGCACCTTCAGCAGAAGAGATTGCTCACCTAAGAGTAACTTGTCCTATAAGATTTAGATTTGATTTTTCTCATACTGCAACATCAGAGATTGATGTTGTTGTAATTGATGAAGTTCGATTAAGAGAATTACAAAGAGGAGAAGGGGTAACAACTTTTACACCAACTGTAAATGTTGGAAGAGGTCCTATAAAAATTTACTTTGATTTTGGAGTCTCTTTACCTGTAAAAGAGGGTAGTACTATAACAGTTTACGTGTTGGTAGAAGACAAAGGAACAGGATTATTAAGAGAGATTGGGACAGGTAAATTTAAAATAACTTTTCCTGAGTATTTTAATATTACTAGTGCTTCTTGTCCTAGCAAATATTTTACTTGTTCTGGTAGAACCTGTACAAACGATGTTGATTCAATTCCTATAATAAGTAAAAAATCTCTTGAAATAAGATGTTCTGGTATTAAAACACCTGATGTTGATTTTGAAAAAACGTATTTTATAAGTGCAGAACTTGAATATGATTATTCTGCAGTAGGAGAAGTTAATGTTGAGGTAAATCCATGAAATATTTGTTAATTTTACCAATAATTTTAATTTCCTTATGTATACAACTACCTGGACTTCCATTTTTGCAACAATCTCAAACTATTACAGAAGATATGGGAAGCCCAGATCTTTTTGTAAAAGTGGAAGCACTTTCCTCTTCAGAAATTAGGCCAGGAAGAAAAGTTCGAGTTCTTGTTGAATTAAGGAATAAACAATCTTATGAATTAGGAAATGTTGATTTTAGAGTTTATGATTACCCTTGTTTTGATGAAGATTCAAGTAATGAGTTTTTAGAAAATTGTGGAACATTAAGAGGAAATGAAAGTTGTATGTGGTCTTGGACATGGACATCAAATTCATACGTAGGTATGGATAGGCGATGCAAGATAAAATTTAAAGTATCATATGAAGCAAGCAATACTATTTCTCAAGACATAGCAGTTATGCCAGAATATGAGTATATTGAAAGAGATATAGAAGAAATACTCCAAACTTTTCCTATTCAATCTACTTCTGCAGAAGGTCCATTAGATGTTTATCTAACTTTTTCTGAGCCACAACCATTTCTGGCAAGTGAACCAGATGTTACCTATGAATACACTATGTATATTAATTATTTTAACAGAGGAAATGGTTTTTTTGGCGATGACGTAATTATTACATTAACTCCTCCAAGTAATATAGATTTAAGTTGTGAAGATGGTTATACGGGAACTGTGACAGAAATTTGTACTGGTACAGCAACTCCTTGTGGTGATTTTTACGAATCGGGTCCTTGTAATTCTCAAACAGGATGTTCGTGGAGTGATATCACTAGTTCATGCTTAGGTATAGCATTTTCTTGTTCAGGTATTGGAGAAACTGATTGTAAGTCTCGAGATGGTTGTGTATGGGAAACAGAAGCCTCATCTTTATCTTTAAATAGAAAATTAAAATTTATAAAAGGCAGAGCCCCTCAATCAATCTGTTATTTTGAGACTTCATCAGCACCTACAATAGATGTTGAACCTTTTATTATAGATGTTGATTATACTTACATTCTTCACAATTCTATTTTAATAACAGTGAAATCAGGCGGTATTAGACTTCCAGAATCAGAACCAGAATCAGAACCAGAAACAGAAACTTGTACCGATGTTCCTGGAAGTATTGGATGTAGACCACGAATTCCTTGTGTGAATCCTGAAGAAAATATAGATTGTTATGGCGGCGAACCTGATATACAATGTATAGAGGATAATGATGATACATATTGTTGTTGTTATGTAAAGGATTAATTTATTATTAAAACAAATTACACTAATAGCAAACTATAAATACGTTCTTTACAATTTTATATAAAGTGAAAATATGAAAACAAAAATTTTAATATCAATTTTAGCAACAGTTTTAGTTGCTGGATGTACAATACCAGGATTACCAGAACTACCGACAGTACCAATAGGAGGAGGAGGCGGATTAGAGATAATAAGTTTTACAGCAGAACCTTCATCTGTTTTCAGTGGAGCTACAATTAGGCTTATAATGGAAACTGCGAATCAAGGTGGAACTACTGTTGATGATGATGAAGCATTGGTTTATCTGTTTAAAAGTGATGATTGGGGTGGTGAAGAGTATGATCATTTTGAAAAAGATATGAAAGCCGAGGACGTTGTAAGAGGAATCCCAGCAGATACTAAAAGATTCTCATGGTCTTTAACAGCACCATCTCTTACCAGCAGGTCAAACAAGATCAGATATATTCATTGGAAGAATT
>JABAOH010162977.1_pt2 | contig 13381 bp, 13 predicted proteins | sample 7062181 | NCBI WGS metagenome assembly JABAOH01 (sample SAMN14538630, study PRJNA623070) | marine sediment metagenome | biome: marine biome [ENVO:00000428]; feature: marine pelagic biome [ENVO:01000023]; material: deep marine sediment [ENVO:00002113]; isolation source: pool of 5 deep marine... | reverse complement strand
GAGCGACGACCATCGTGAATGGCATGCCGATGAACTCGATACCGGTCGCTTCGGCAGCAGCCATGGCGTCTTCCTGGCCGACCAGGACCGGGTAGTTGAACTGCACTTCCTTGGCGTAGGTCTGCACCGGCTCGAGGAAGTCGACGGCGACGCCGATGATCTGCAGGTTGTTGGCGGCATGCGCGTCCTGGGTGCTTTTGAGGAGCGGGATCTCGCGGCGGCACGGCGCGCACCAGGTCGCCCAGAAGTTGACGAGCCTGGCTTTGCCATCCCAGTCCGAAAGATGGCGAACGTTGCCATCGAGGTCCGGCAGGGAGAATTCCAGGCGCTCGGCGGCGACCGGTGCCGGCTTATCGGCAACCGGCTGCACCTGGATCGACGACAAGGGGATCGGCTGCGGGCGATTCTGCACCAGATAGGTTGCGACGCCGATCGTGAACAGTAAAACCGCTACGAATACTGCAATTAGTCTTTTGCTCATTGTTTCTAATTTTGTGCGCTGATTGTCGAATTATTTCCCGTGGCCTGCCTGACGTGTTCGGCAAACTCCTTCGCTTTCATGTATCCGACCACTTCGAAGCCGTGTCGTTGCATTCCATTCGAGCCGAAGAAAATAATCGTCGGCGGACCGAACACGCCGAATCGTTGCAGCAGCGCCTGGTCTTCGTCGTCGTTGGCCGTGACGTCCGCTTGCAACAATACCGTGTTGGACAGCGCAGCCTGGACCTCGGCGTCGGTAAACGTGTACTCCTCCATCTCGATGCAGGAGACACACCAGTCGGCATAGAAATCCAGCATTGCCGTCTTGCCCTGGCTTGCGGCCAGGGCAACCTCGGCGTCGAGGTCATCCACGGTCTTGATGCGGCGGAACTCGAGGTGCCGTGTCGCCGCGACATTGCCCTGTCCGCCGAGGTTGATGCCTTCGAGTGGCCGCAGCAGGCTGTTGCTGCCGGTCAGCGAACCCAACAAGAGCACCGCGCCGTAAATAATCGCGAGGAGGCCGAAGCCTTTGCCCAATTTGTGAATGCCGAGCGATTCGGGCGTCAAGGTCGTGAGACCGCCGAGATAGACGCCGGCCATGAAAATCAGTATTCCCCAGAGCGCCAGCGTGACTTCACCCGGCAGGATGCGCGACATCATCCAGATTCCCAAGCCGAGCATCATGAAGCCGAAGGCATTCTTTACGGCAACCATCCACGGTCCGGCCTTGGGCAGGAACTTTCCATGCGCCGCACCAACGAGCAACAGCGGCGCGCCCATTCCCAAGCTCATCGCAAAAAGCGCTGTGCCGCCGCGCAGCATGTCCCCGGTCTGCGCCATCACGGTCAATGTGGCGACCAGCGCCGGGGCGACACAAGCCGTCACGATGAGCGACGACAATGCGCCCATCACGAATGCGCCGATCGTGGTGCCGCTTTCTTGCCCGCCGCTTATCGCGGCAACCCGTGACTGGACCGCGGACGGCATCTGCAGGTCGAACACGCCGAACATCGCCAGTGCGAGCACGACGAACAAGCCGGAAAACAGGATCAGCACCCACGGCTGATTGAAGATTGCCTGCAATTGCAGGCCGGCGGCAGCCGCCGCAACACCCGCGGCGGTATAGACCAGCGCCATGCCCATGACGTAACTCAAAGCGAGGAAAAAGCCGCGAGAAGTGCTGACGTCTTTTCCCTCGCCGGCGATGATGCCGGAGACGATCGGGACCATCGGCAGTACACAGGGCGTAAATGTAAGCAGCAGACCCAGGCCGAAAAACGTTGCGACGACCAGTCCCAGTCCCGAGTCAGTGATGACTCGCGCGAGACGCGCCTGCTCGGACACTGGCGCGGCGCTCTGCGCCTGTACTGCCGCAATTGCCGACGTCGCGGTCGCCTGCGGCAGCTCGATGTTCAGGATTTTCGTCACCGGCGGGTAACAGATGCCGCCGTCGGCGCAGCCCTGGTACTTTAGCTCGAGTTCGAGCGGTAAGGCTTCCGGCGTCGCGCGCACGAGCGGCAAACGTGCGAACGTGTCGCCGAAGTAAACTTCCTGCTCGCCGAAATACTCGTCGGTCTTCATCTCACCTTGCGGCAGCTCGAGATTGCCGAACATGACCTTGTCCGAGTCGGTCGTCGCGGAGATCTTGTCCTTATAAAGGTAATAACCGTCGGCCACGCGGAAGGCGACTTCGACGGTGTTGCCGTCGAGTACCGTCAGGATCGGCTCGAATGCCTCGTCGACAGGCAGGAACTGGTCATTGGCACCAAACAAGGTGCCGGATGACGCAGGTGCGCCAAGCTTGAAGTCACCGCTTCCTGCCCTCCCGCCTAGCAACTCGACCGATTCGACCCAGGTCTGTGGCGGGTAGCAGAGGCCGATGTCGGCACAGCCCTGTGACTTGATGACGAGATCGACAATCGCGGGCGGATCGCCGACGACCGTATAGGGAATGCTGACGAAGAAGCGGTCACGGTAAATTTGCTGTACGCCGAAGAATTCATCCTCGTGGTGCAGTCCCTGTGGCAGCTCGTATTCGCCAAAGACGATCGAGTCCGAGCCGCTCGCATAGGACATCTTGGCGCGGTACAGGTAGTAGCCGTCTTCGACGAGCCAGTCGATTTCGATCGTCTCGCCGGTATCCGCGATGGCGTAGCGGTAGGCCTCTTCCGGACGAAGAATATCCTCGTCCTGGGCCAGGGCCGGAGGTGCCAGCAGGGCCAGGAGCAGGGCGAGCAATGTCAGGACTGGGCTTCTTCGCATGTTCTCGGTAACGATTTCCGGGTACCAATTATTGACCGTCCGGGGGCCAGTATTGTTACCCGTTATGTCAATAAATAAGTCGCGAACGTGGGGCAGGATACCGGCGGGAAGTGTTCCTGTCATGGATCCAGCCCGCAGTTTGCGGCCCACCGCCGTGCCGCGCTTGAATTTTATGCCGCGATCCCTATCATTAGCACTCCCTGACGCCGAGTGCTAACAAAGCACCGGTCTGGAAAACCGCGATAACCGGTTAACAATCAACAACTTATAGGAGATCTGATCGATGAAGATTCGTCCGCTTCATGACCGAGTCATCGTAAAGCGTATGGAAGAGGAGCGCACATCACCGGGTGGAATCGTGATTCCGGACGCCGCGACCGAGAAACCAATCAAAGGCGAAATCGTTGCCGTCGGCAACGGCAAGATCCTGGATAACGGCGAGATTCGCCCGCTGGATCTGAAGGCCGGCGACCAGGTGCTGTTCGGCAAGTACAGCGGCACCGAAGTCAAGGTTGAAGGCGAAGAACTCCTGGTAATGAAGGAAGACGACATCATGGCCGTCATCGAGGCCTGATCGTCGGATTTCTCTTCGATAGCTCTACAGTATTTAAAAGAGGATATTTAAATGGCTGCAAAAGAAGTTCGTTTTAGCGACGACGCGCGCCAGAAGATGTTCACGGGCGTGAACATCCTGGCCAACGCGGTAAAGGTGACCCTGGGTCCCAAAGGTCGCAATGTGGTGCTCGACAAGAGCTTTGGCGCGCCGACCGTCACCAAGGATGGCGTGTCCGTTGCCAAGGAGATCGAGCTGGAAGACAAGTTTGAAAACATGGGCGCGCAGATGGTCAAGGAAGTCGCTTCCCAGACCTCCGACGTTGCCGGCGACGGCACCACGACCGCTACGGTCCTGGCGCAGGCAATTCTCCGGGAAGGCCTGAAGTCGGTTGCCGCCGGTATGAACCCGATGGACCTGAAGCGCGGCATCGACAAGGCGACGATCGCGGTCGTCGCCGAGCTGGAAAAACTGTCGAAGCCGTGCGAAGACGACAAGGCAATCGCACAGGTAGGCAGCATTTCGGCCAATGCCGATGCGGCGATTGGCGAGATCATCTCCGAAGCCATGCAAAAAGTCGGCAAGGAAGGCGTGATCACGGTCGAAGAAGGCTCCGGACTGGCCAATGAACTCGACATCGTCGAGGGCATGCAGTTCGATCGCGGCTATTTGTCTCCATACTTCATCAATGATCAGCAAAGCCAGAGTGTCATACTCGAGGAACCGGTGATCCTTTTGTTCGACAAGAAAATCTCGAACATCCGCGATCTTCTGCCGATCCTCGAAGGTGTCGCCAAAGCGGGTCGCCCGCTCCTGATTATTGCGGAAGACGTCGAGGGCGAAGCGCTTGCTACGCTGGTCGTCAATAACATCCGTGGCATCGTCAAGGTTGCCGCTGTGAAAGCACCCGGCTTCGGCGATCGCCGGAAAGCCATGTTGCAGGACATCGCGATCCTGACCGGCGGCCAGGTGATTTCTGAAGAGGTGGGCCTGTCACTCGAGAAGACTACGATCGAGGATCTCGGCGAAGCCAAGAAAGTCCAGATCACCAAGGAAAACACGACCGTCATCGATGGCGCCGGGCGTGCCGAGGACATCAAGGGCCGCGTCGAGCAGATCAATGCTGAAATCGAAGAGTCGAGTTCCGACTACGACAAGGAAAAACTGCAGGAGCGTGTCGCAAAACTCTCCGGCGGCGTTGCGGTAATCAAGGTCGGCGCCGCGACCGAAGTCGAGATGAAGTCAAAGAAAGCCCTCGTTGAGGATGCGCTGCACGCCACCCGGGCTGCGGTGGAGGAGGGAGTCGTCGCCGGTGGCGGTGTTGCGTTCCTTCGGACTCTTCCCGTTGTAGACAAGCTCGCGGGCGATAACGACGACCAGAACGTCGGCATCAAGATCCTTCATCGAGCCATCGAGGAACCGCTTCGCCAAATCGTCAAGAATGCAGGTGGCGATCCGAGCGTCGTGCTGAACGCTGTTGCGGAAGCCAAGGGCGATTACGGCTACAACGCGGCGACCGGCGAATATGGCGATATGATCAAGATGGGTATTCTGGATCCGACCAAGGTCACGCGATTTGCGCTGCAAAACGCGGCTTCGGTATCCGGCCTGTTGCTGACGACCGAAGCCATGGTTGCCGAAGCGCCGAAAGAGGAAGCTCCGCCGATGCCCGACATGAGCGGCATGGGCGGTATGGGCGGCATGATGTAAATCGCCCGCCCCGGCGAAGTACGAAGAAGGCCTCGTGAGAACGAGGCCTTTTTTCGTTCCTGGCACTAAAGGTCAGTCCGCATCGATCCCTGGGTGGTTTTTAACCGCTCCTGCGGACTGGGGCCTTTTTTGTTTTGCGGTGATTTTTCGTATCGACTAGACTTCGGCGCGACAACAACAACAGATTGAGGACTCAAATGAACCTGTATGTAATCTTGCGCCGCGACGGATTCGCGGACGGCCCGACCCTGGAAGAAGCCGCTGCCCGCTCGACAAAGGCTGGCGACGACATGCCCGACGATATTCGCTGGATTCGCTCTTATGTACTTGGGGAGGAGAGCGGAACGCTCGGTACCGTGTGCATCTATCAGGCAAGTAGCGAGGAGAAGATCAGGGAGCACGCGGCCGCGGCAGACCTGCCCGTTTCCGAGATCATTCCGATCGCAGACACGGTCGTCGTCAGGCCTGATCCCTCGTAAAGAAATTGGCTTGATTAATCGAGCCGGTCGGGTGGCTGGCACTGACAGATGCGCGGCTCGCGGTCCCTGACCCTGCCGGTCTTGGACACCGTGCCGCCCCTGCACACGAGCACTTGCGGGGCGGGGCAGCTTTGCTGTTCGTCAGGTTGCGCTAACTCCCCGCTTCCAGCGCAGGCCGTCAATAGTGCGGGGATTACCACGCCTGCAGCGATGCCGGGGATGCTGAGGTTGCCAATTCGCATGAACGTATTATAGGCGCAGGAAAGATACCTCACGTCCCGCCTCGGAAACTGCAAAGATCCGGTAGCCGTCATCGCGCAAGCTCGCAATGATGTCGGCTGTCTTCTGCAGGCCGATTCCCGGGAAACGATGATGAAACTCGACCAGCAACTGTGTCGGCTTGATACTTGATGCAAGCAGGCCATCGAGCACTTCGTACTCGGCACCTTCGATATCAATCTTCATCAGGTCGATCTTTTCGTGGCCCAGTTTGTCGCTGATCGTCGCCAGGCTGTATGCCGGAACCTCGATCGCATCGTCGACGGTTTCCTCTTCCGCAACAATCGTGTACATGATGTCGGACTTCGTACCGTCTTTCTTGAGGTGTGGATACAGCTTCAGGATGCCGTCATCGCCAGTTACGGCCCAGGGATGGAATGAAAAACGATCTGGCAACTTCCTGTCCGCAAGCATATCGATTGATGACGGGGTCGGATCGAACGCGTGTACGTCGACGCCGAATTTCTCGATGATGGCAAGATCGAAATCGATGTCGTCGCCTACGCCAAACGAATAAACGGTACTGCCGGCAACCAGGTACTCGGGGGCGTACCACCAGCCACCGTCCTTGACGATNNNTGAGTCTGAGCTCCCTGCCGATCAGTCGCTTGAAGAAACGTTTTTTCTTCTGGTAACCGGGCGTCTTCTCAAGTCGTTTCCAGGCGGCGATTGCCATACTGGCTCCTCTTTTGCTGCGCTACCAATTTGCGCCTTCGTTGCCACAAGCGGTAGCCAAGCATTATGGCCAGCAATACGGCATAGATGGCCGGATCGCTGGTGTCCAATTTGACCTGCCACCAATAATGCCAGACACCGAGCATACCCGCTGCATACACGCCGTAGTGAAGTCTCTGCCAGCGCCTGCCCAGCCGCCTGCGTATGCCATTGGTCGAGGTTGCCGCGAGGGCCGTGAGGATCAGCAAGGCCGCGAAACCGATAGTGATGAACGGGCGTTCGAATATGTCCTCGTAGATCGCCGACAGCAGGAGACCCTGGTCGAGAATGAGCCAGGTGAGGAAATGCATCAGGACATAGAAGAAGGCAAAGAGGCCGAGCATGCGTCGAAAGCGAATGAGCCAGTTCCAACCGCTCAGTTTCCGCAATGGAGTCACGGCAAGCGTTATCAAAATGAAACGCAGTCCCCACTGGCCGAAATGATCCTGGATTTCCTCGATCGGATTTGCACCGAGCGTCCCGGTGATGTTGAAGACATCGCCGAGGAGGTGCGCGAACGGAATCAGGCAGGCGATGAATACCAGCGGCTTCCAGAGGAAGCGGATTTGCCGGGTGATGGTCATTGCGACTCAGAAATTCTTTCTGAGGTCCAGCCCGTCATAAAGGTGGGCGACGTGGTCGCCATAGCCATTGAACATGATCGTCGGCTGCTTCCTGGCACCGAATATACTTTTCAGACCACCTTCAGGGGACGAACCGATGCGGCGTTCCCTTGCCTGGCTCCAGCGCGGATGATCGACCTCGGGATTGACGTTGGCGTAGAAGCCATATTCGTGCGGCGCTGCCAGCTCCCAGCTCGTCCTCGGTCGTGTCTCCGAGAAATCTATGCTGACAATGCCCTTGATACTTTTGAAACCGTATTTCCACGGTACCACCAGGCGAATCGGCGCGCCGTTCTGGTTCGGCAATACCTCGCCATAAAGCCCCACGGCAAGGATCGCGAGAGGATTCATCGCCTCGTCCATGCGCAGTCCCTCAACGTACGGCCAGCGCAGCACGCGCGACCGTTGTCCGGGCATGCGTGCCGGGTCGTTCAAGGTCCGGAAGACGACGTATTTCGCGTCGGATAACGGCGAGAATTGTTTAATCACGTCGGCGAGCGGGATGCCGACCCAGGGAACGACCATCGACCAGGCCTCGACGCAACGTAATCGGTATATGCGCTCTTCGAGCTGGTGCGGCTTGACGATGTCTTCGAAATCGAAGGTCCCGGTTTTCTCGGCCTTGCCGGATACCGTAATCGACCACGGTCGTGGCTCGAATTCCCGGGAGTTGCGGAAGGGATCGTCCTTGTTGATGCCGAATTCGTAATAGTTGTTGTAGGTCGTGATATCCATGTAGCTGTTCGGCGCCTCGTCGGTGCTGAACTCGCTCGCCTGGATACCTTCGAGTTTCGCGCGCCTCTCCTCCGGGATGATCGCGGCGTTCGTTGTGCCGGCCAGGATCGTGCCACCCGCGGCCGCGGCACCCTGCATGAAGCTGCGCCGGTTGAGATAGAAATCCTTGCTCGTGATCTCGGACGGACGGATGTCCGAAGGCTTTCGAATCAGCATGTTTCCTCCGCTCGTTTAGACTTAGTTTAACAGACCGGGGCGGGGCCTCGAATATTGCGCCGCGCGCCCGATCCATCGTAATTGCCGGATTTTATTAGTAATATTGCTGCGTTGTAATTCAAGCTACGAGCAAGAACCCTGGAATGATCCGATGAAAATGAATGACATAGTGCGGGCTGCGCCGCTCATCTTCGTTCTCCTCCTGTGCCTCGTGCCGGCCGCGCGGGCGGATAAAACAGACGTCGTCGTCTTGCTGAATGGCGACGCCGTCACCGGCGAGGTCAAGTCACTCGAATTCGGTGAACTTCGCTACAGCACCGATTCCATGGGTACGGTCAGCGTCGAGTGGGAAGAAGTCCTCGCACTTGAAAGTGACCAGGCTTTGCAGGTCGAAGTCACCTCGGGCACCAGGTATTTCGGCAATCTGCTTCCGGCGAGCAGCGAAGGCATGATTGCGGTCGGACGCGGGGAAAACGTCCAGGAGCTGCAAATCCTGAATGTCGTGCGGATCACACCGATCGAAACTGACGAGAAAATCTGGCAGCGAATGGAAGGCTCCATCAAGTTCGGTTTCGACACGGACAAAGCGAGTGAGGTCGCCAGCGGCTACCTCAATGCCAACGTGCGTTATCGCACGCGCACCTATCTTCTCGGGTTCGACAGCAGCTCGTCATTTACCGACCCGCCGGGTCCCGACAACACCACACAAGATCAGAGCTTCGGGCTCAATTATCAACGGTTTCGCGACAATCGGTGGTTCACCGACTGGTTCAGCAGGTTCGAAAGAAACGATGCGCAAGGCATCGATCAACGCTGGCTGCTCGGTGGTGGCCTCGGACGATATGTCGTGCAAAGCAACAATAATCAGCTATCGATCCTCGGCGGACTCGTCGCGACCAGGGAATCGTTTATCGGCGAGGAAACGGATACGACCAATGCTGAAGGCAAGATCGAAATCAAGTTCCTGCATCGGCAGCTCGAACCGTCAGCCGACCTGATATTCACGGCCAGTATCTACCCGCTCCTGGAGGATTTGAGCTCGTTTCGATCCGATACGAATCTGACCTGGCGGCGCGAGTTCATCGACGATCTGTTTTTCGACCTTTCCGTTTATTATAAATATCTGAGTGATCCACCGTTGCTTTCTGAAGATCCTCCGGTGTTTGCTGAAAAAGACGACTACGGAATCATTACTTCACTCGGTTACTCGTTTTGACCTGACTGCCCGGTCATGAAATCGACTGATGTATCTGCATTAACATCGGCAAAACTGCTGCGACTCTACTATGCAGGAACGCTGGTATTCATCATTCTCGACTACTTTTTCGGCATCAATGTCCGTCTCGCCTTCCTCGAAGCGCGGCCCGGGATGCGGGCACTCTATTATTTCTTGTGTCTCTTTTGCCTGGGCCTGATGTTCTGGCGACCCGACTGGAGCCTTTGGATCGGCACGCTCGAATCGGCGCTGGCCCTGTCGCTCTTGATCGTGGCCATGGGCGTGCGGGTCATGACGATGAGCGAGCAGTTGCTGGTGACCGGGACCGACCTGGTGACGATGAGCGAGATCATGAATTTCATGATCGTCGGCATGGTCGCCTGGTTCGCCTGGATGCGCGGCATCGCCACGGTGAGCAAGCGGTCCGGAGTCAAATTGTAGGCTTTAGGAAGCGATCTTGCGGGTAAATGCACCGAAAATCGCCGAAATCCCACCGCATCTAACAAAACTTTAGTACTTGATCCGACTCCAATATAGTAAGCATGGGTTCAGCTTGAAGCGGGCAAACTTGATTTCATGGTGGCAAACCCAATCTGGTAACGACAATGATTAGCAGCGACCTGACAAATTTACTGGAAGCGGATTACGCGGGTTCCCCGGCGACCCTGCAGGTCGATGTCATTGCCGACCTGATCTGCCCCTGGTGCTACCTCGGCAAGCGACGGCTCGACGAGGCCCTCGAGGCAGTTCGCGGGCCAACCAGGGTCAACTGGTATCCCTTCCAGATCAATCCGGCGATGCCGGTGTCGGGGATGTCGCTCGACGAATATCTCGAAAAGAAATTCGGCGATGTCGAATCGCTACAGCCGGCAATGGACGAACTGAAGCAACTCGGTCAGGCGGAAGGCATCGAGTTCAATTTTGACAAGGTTGCGCGTGTGCCGAATACGCTGGATGCCCATCGACTGATGAAGCTTGGGGAAACCGAGGACGTCAGTACCTCGATCCTCGCCGACAACATCCTGCGCGGATTCTTCGAAAACGGTCTCGATATCGCCGATCGGGATGTGTTGATCGATATCGGTGGTGACAGCGGATTGTCAGCGATGGAAATCAACCGGACCCTCGACAACGATGACTCGCGTCGCATCGTGCTGTCGCAGGAAGCGCACGTGCGTCAGAGCGGCGTTACGGGCGTGCCGGATTTCCTGGTCAATAAACGACTGTTTGCGGTCGGTGCGCAGAGTACCGAAAATTTCATCAAGATATTCGACCGCGCGATGTTCGGCCAGGAAAGCGAGCGACCGGTCTCACCGATCGTCCACTAAACCCAGCTGACTCAGGCGGGATATCGCCGCGCAAGCCAGTCCAGGACGACGCGATTCAGCTCTTCGGGCTTCTCCTGCTGGGTCCAGTGCCCGCAGTCCTCGATCATGTGTATCTCGAGATCCTCAACGTATGGCTTCATCGCTTCTATCTGTTTGCGCGAAATGACGATCTCCGAGTCGGCGCCGACAAACAGTGACGGTACCCGAACAACCTGGTTCACGCCCTTGGTGCTCTTCCAGTTCTGTGTCCAGTTGCGATACCAGTTGATGGGTCCGGTGAAGCCGCCNNCCTCCTCGCTCAACAACGGTTGCCCGCCCGGTTGTTCCTGCTCCATCAACCACAGGAGGCTAAGCGGGCGTCGTCTCCCGCGACGTTTCCCGGATTGGTCCTTCCTGAACTGCCGGCGCCGCATCATGGCGTTGATGAAACGGCGCGGGTCTTCCGCGAATTTGCGATCCGCCTCGTCGGATTTCTGGAAGTTGACGATATAGAAGTCCTTACCCAGCCTGAAGCGCATATAGGTGATCGGGTTGATCGGCGGGCGCGGTAGGTGCGGGATGTTGAGGCAAACGAGGCCCGCCATTAACTGTGATTCGAGCAGCGCCATCTGCCAGGTGACGAGCGCGCCCCAGTCGTGGCCCACGATTACCGCTTTTTCAATCGATAACGCTCCCATCAACCCCTTCACGTCTCCAATCAGTTTCTGGATCGTGTAATCCGTCACGTGTGGTGGCTTATCGCTGCCGCCATAGCCGCGCATGTCCAGCGCGATAGTGCGATACCCAGCCTCGGCAAATGCGGGCAGCTGGTGACGCCACGAGTACGCGAGTTCCGGGAACCCGTGCACCAGGATCAGGGGCGGCCCGTCGCCTTGTTCGTATACTGCGAGCTCGATCTCACCGGTATCGACGATTCGGGCATCCGGAAGGGCGGGCGATGTGTTTTTGACGTGACTCATGACGAGGAGGATACCGAATTAGCAAACTTGCTGATTTTTCTCTTGTAATTTAACGCAGTCGCAGCTAGTTTCCCCGGGAAGACGGTGATGGGGACAAACAGGCGGAGTACTCGTTGACAGCGACCGGGGGATGGTGTGAGCCCCGGAACGAATTCCGCTGAATATCACCCCGGAGTCGCTGCCCGAACGGTGCGCGAAGCACCCGGTAGGATCAGCCGGCTGGCCCCCGATAGCGGGCACATTGAGGCGAGGGACAGCTCCCTTGTGAAACCGGGTGGTACCGCGAAAGTTTTGCTCGCCCCGGACGCTTGACAGGCGTTCGGGGCTTTTATTTGGATGTCGATGAATGAGTTTTAAGGAAGTCGGAGGCCGCTACAACGGTCCGGCACTCGAGGAGGAAGTGCTGGAGCTCTGGCGTGAGCACAAGGTCTTCGAAAAAACGCTTGAACAGACCGCCGGCGGTCCACTGTATACCTGGAACGAAGGCCCGCCGACGGCTAACGGCAAGCCCGGCATTCACCATGTCCTCGCTCGCAGCTTCAAGGACCTCTACCCGCGGTACAAGACGATGCAGGGTTTCTACGTGCCGCGGAAAGCCGGGTGGGATACGCATGGCCTGCCGGTCGAACACGAAGTGGAAAAGGAACTCGGCATCTTCGACAAGGCCGAGATCGAGGCAAAGGTCGGCATCGAGGAATTCAACCGCCGTTGCCGCGACTCGGTCATGCGCTACATCGCCGACTGGGAGAAGATGACCGAGCGCATGGGGTTCTGGGTCAATCTCGACGAGGCGTATGCGACGCTCGACAACACCTATATAGAGAGTGTCTGGTATCTCCTGAAGACGATCTGGGACAAGGGCCTGATCTACCGCGGCTACAAGGTGGTGCCCTACGACCCGCGTATCGGCGCGACCCTGTCCTCGCACGAACTGGCACTCGGCTACAAGGAGGTCGAGGACCCGTCGATATTCGTTCGTTTCAGGGTCGAGAACGAGGCAAACACGTTTTTCCTGGTGTGGACGACCACGCCCTGGACCTTGCCGGCCAACCTGCTTCTGGCTGTGCACCCGGACGTCGACTACGCGTACGTCGAGGCCGGCGGCGAGACCCTGATCCTTGCCGCCGATCTGCGCGAGGAAGTTTTGGGCGACCTGGAGCACGAGCTCATTCGTACGGTCAAGGGCAGTGAACTCGTCGGCATGCGCTACGAGCAGCTGTTCCCCTGGCTCGACGCCAGCGGTGATGTATTCCGGGTTCTGCCGGCCGACTTCGTCACCACGGAAACCGGTACCGGTATCGTTCATGTCGCGCCGCCTTACGGCGTCGATGACCTCGCGCTCGGCCAGCAAAACGGCATCCCGGTGATTCACGCGGTCGGCCTGGACGGGCATTTTCTGCCCGAGATCGAACCGGTCGCAGGGATGTTCTTCAAGGACGCCGACAAACCGCTGATCAGGATTCTCGAGGAACGGGGCCTGATGTTCCGCGCCGAGACCTACCTCCACAGCTACCCGTTCGGCTGGCGCACCGGTGATCCGATCCTCTACTACGCGAAGAACGCCTGGTACATCCGCACCTCCGATTACCGCGACCGGATGGTCGAACTCAACCGGACCATCAAGTGGGTGCCGGAGACGATCCGCGACGGACGCTTCGGCAACTGGCTCGAGAACAATATCGACTGGGCGCTGTCGCGCGAGCGATTCTGGGGTACGCCGCTGCCGGTCTGGACGGACGGCGAGGGCGAGTACCTGGCGGTGGGCTCTGTGGCCGAGCTCGAGGAGCTGAGCGGCAGGGAGTTGAGCGAGCTCGACCTGCACCGGCC
>JABAOH010007172.1_pt2 | contig 13381 bp, 15 predicted proteins | sample 7062181 | NCBI WGS metagenome assembly JABAOH01 (sample SAMN14538630, study PRJNA623070) | marine sediment metagenome | biome: marine biome [ENVO:00000428]; feature: marine pelagic biome [ENVO:01000023]; material: deep marine sediment [ENVO:00002113]; isolation source: pool of 5 deep marine... | reverse complement strand
AGTATGGTTTACGGTCCAGCACAGGCCGGCGTAGCAAAGGCAGTGGCGGATAGTTTGGCTGATGGAAGCATTCCTAAGCGTGTGGCAGAGGATTTGATTATAATTGCAAATGTCTTCGTGCATCCATCAGCAGTTAACAGGCAACGAGTACACATCAACAACTATAAGGCCATGCGTCACGCCATTCGAAGAGCTGTTGAAGGTAGGCCGTCGGCAGACGACATTGTGGAGAATAAGGACAGGTCGAAGCATCCCTTTAAGTACACACCATAAAAAAGTGACGCCCTTTGACTCATCATTGGGGATACGTAGCTGCCACAGCCTCTGCAGTTTTGTTTGGGATAAGTTCTGCTTTGAACAAAATTACACTGGAAAGCGTCGATCCGTTGATAGTCGCTGGAATGGTCTACCTTGTGGGTGGACTTCTCTTATTCGGAATTCACCTTTCTCCATTTCACAAAAAACTTCTCGCTTTATTTAATACCCCGACGAAGACTGAAGTCGAGATATCAAGAGAGGATTATAAAATCCTCATTTTTGTGATTCTATGTGGCTCAATCCTCGCACCTTTAATGCTCTTACAAGGTCTAAACGAAACTACTGCGATTAACGCTTCTCTTCTCCTCAATACAGAATCTCTTTTCACCGTTCTAATTGCTCTTGTCTTTCTAAAAGAACGTGGAGCAACAAAAGATTATTTCGCCATCCTTCTCTTGCTTGTTGGAGTTGCGTTCATAACTACAAATGGCGAATTTCAAAGACTTACGTTAACCACGGAAATTGCGGGTAACCTGCTGATAGTGGGTGCTTGTCTCTTCTGGGGAATTGATAACAATCTTAGTAAGTTTCTGAGCAGAAAGAGAGACATCATAATGATAACCGGGTTGAAGTGTTTTATCGGAGGTGGCCTTTTGCTCCTTCTGTCTTTACTTCTCGGAATCAACTTTACTATACCTCTAGTTGCAACACCCTATTTGCTATCCGTTGGGGCATTAAGCATTGGATTTTCAGTCTTGCTATTCCTCTTTGCATTAAGAGAAATTGGGTCTATGCGAACAGGCGTCATCTTTTCCATGTCTTCGCTCTTCGGCGCCGTCTTCGCATTCTTAGTCTTAAAAGAAGCCTTTACGGTTCTGCAGTTATTTGCTGGACTAACCATGTTAGTCGGAGTTTACGCCCTCTACAAGAGATGAAAAACCACTGCGGTCCGGTCAGCACTCTTCAAAGACATTTTTCATACCCGCTGTTTTTTGATGTCTCCGAAATCCTAGCTTCAGAGTCCATTTCCAGCTACCAATACCGGTGAACTAAATAAATGAGTTAATCTATAACTTGCATTTTATGTTTCCAGATCTGGCGATAGCGGTTTTCCTCACAGTCTGCCTGACTATCTTCGCCATCGTAAACCTGTACAATCTAAGTAAATACGACGGAAGCGGACAACAGATCAGGTACAAGGCAGAAGTAGAACGACCAAGCGGATTATTCCTCGTCTTGGCAGGATTCGGAACTGTAACATTCTTTATTGAATCAACCCTGTACATCCTGCTGGTCTTCACAGGACTTCAACCTGTTGTAGCTAGGTCTTTCCTTCAACTCCGTTTCCCGTATGACTCGTGGGTGCAATTAGCCGGCATCATCGAGACTGCTTTCGGCTACATTCTATTCATCTGGAGCGTCTTGGCTAGAGGCAGGTATGCCACCTCTTGGGCAATGCGTGAAAACCAAAAACTTGTCACTTGGGGTCCCTACCGCTATGTTCGCCATCCATCTTATCTTGCCTATTTCATATTGTTTACCGGCTTATTCCTTGTTCATCTGAATCTAATAGCAACAATCCCGTTTATCGCGGTCCCCGGCTACGTCCACATAGCTACAATAGAGGAAGAGATGTTAACTGAAAGATTCGGCGAAGCATACCAAGAATACAAACGCAAAACTGGCAAGTTCTTTCCAAAAGGAAAGCAGCCAATCTGACTAATGGCTCTCTATCGCTTCTCTTAGATTTCGTGCAGCATCCTCCGGCGGTACCACATTGATGTACATCCCAGTGCTTTTCTCAAACCCCGCCCAAGTGGTCAACTTTGGATAAGCCTCCAAATGCCAGTGATAAAACTCGTCCGCCGTTGTATCAGACGTCATGTGAAAACCATAGTTGTAAGGTGGGTCATTAAGAAGTGTCTTCAATCCACCGAAACAGGTCTTCAATGCCTCCGCAAGATCCTTCAAAGTTTCAGCTCTCATGCCCAGCAGTGTTGCCCGATGCTTCTTAGGCATTATCCAAAACTCAAAGGGATGAACTCCCGCCCAAGGCGCAAAAGCAGCGAAACTGTTATTTTCCCAAACAAAGCGTGCACTGTGTTTTTCTCTTCCAAGAATATCGCAAAAAACACATTTTCCATGCGCTTCATAAAACTCTCCGCTTGCCTTTAACTCATCACTTGGAATCGCAGGCATCTTTGGTGTCGCAATTATTTGGCTATGTGCATGAGACATTGACGCTCCAGCATCTGAACCGTGATTCCGAAAGATCGAAACATACTTCACATAAGGTTTGGATGAAAGCATCTTCAAACGGTCAACATATCCATTAACCACGTGAACTAGTTGTGAAACTCTAGCATCACTAGGATGTTCGTTATGATTTGGCGATTCAACAAGCACTTCATGATGCCCCACAGCCTTGCCAGATTCAGCACTCTCCCCTTTCTCCGGAGGAGAAAAAGCAGAATACAGATTCGGGACGCAGCGGATCACCCAGTTCTTGTGGCGCAAGCCATCTGTGTCCCTTTTCTTCACAACGCCTCCTTCATCTTTCAGATACACAAGCACGGCTGGGGGCGTCTTCCGCTCGTTTCCGGGGCAGAACGGGCATTGACCCTTGTCACGAGTCTGCGCGGCAGTCTTCTTCTTGACGAAATCTATCGGTCGTCGCCTTCTGTGAGTGGCGATGACAACCCAACGGTTAAGCAGGTAATCTTTTCGAAAGTCATTAAGCAAGCAAGTAACATCCTGCACTGGCTTGAACGTTAAAGTAAAAGTTGCTTAATCGTTTTTCTCTTCTTCGCCGGCAACTTCTCGATAAGTGTCTAAGGTCTTCTCGGCAATGGCGTCCCATGTAAACTCTGCCAAGACGCGTTCTCTACCCTTTCCACCCAGCTTCTGCTTCCTGCCCTGATTCTGAAGACAGCTGACGATTCCCCAAGCGATATCCACTGGGTCATTCGGGTTAACATGGAAGCCGCATTGTTCAGGCCCATTGGCTATTACAATTTCTCGCATCCCGCTAACTCCGCTGGCGCCCACCACAACGGGTTTCTCCATGCTCATGGCTTCCAACGCCACAATTCCAAAAGGCTCGTAGAGACTTGGGAAAACGGCTAAGTCGCAAGATGCGTAATGGGCAATTCGCTCTTCTTCAGGTACAAACTCGAAGCGGAACTTGACAGCGTCTTCAAGTCTTAGGCCTTTAACCATGCTTTTTAGATGTTCGTCCATGTCTCCTAGGCCGACAATCACAAGTTTAGCGTTTGGCACAGTCTTTAGAACATGCGGCATCGCCATGATAAGCTTGTCAACCCCTTTGACCCAGACGAGTCTGCCAATGAAAAGTATCATCTCATCATCATCCTTGAGCCCGTAACTTTCCCTTATCTCGGTTCGCTTAGCCTCATCCACTTGGTCTGGAGAGTACTTTTCAGGGTCAACGCCGTTATAGCAAACCCGAATCTTCTCTTTTGGAAATCCTAGCTCAATCAACTCATCGCGCATCGCATTTGAAACAGTGATAACTAAGTCAGCCATCTGTCCCCCTCTATGTTCAATGCTACTAACAACTTCCGATCCGTTGCCCAAAGTCCGGCCCTTTTCCGTCGAGTGGACGTGAAAAACTAGAGGCAGTCCAAGCTCCCTCTTCGCTGTGACACCCGCAATCACTGAGAGCCAGTCATGTGCAACTAGGATGTCATATTTGAACCGTTCTTTCTTGACAAGCTCGTTAACTATCTTTGAAGCGCTGAGGTAGTTGTAAACAAGAATCTTGGAGAAAAACTGTATCCCCCTTCCCCATTTTCTTACGTCTTCAGCAATCACATCTGGCAGGGAATCCGACACATCTATGTGAAGAGGGCGATGGATCTCAATTCCCCGCCACAATTCCCTTGTAGGCAAGGCTCCTTCATCATCATTCATGGTAAACACTGACACGTCATTCTCTAGAAGGACAAACTTTCTCGTAATCTCGGCTGCATACGTACCTAAGCCTCCTACTATTTTTGGCGGGTATTCATAAACCATCACAGCTAATCTCATCGGGCTCACAGTCCTCGTTTGGTTTTTTGCTGTTCATATGGCTAGGGCTTTTGTTGCTTATTTGCGTTTCCTAGAATACGATAGACAAGTATGTGGATGAGAGAGTTGTTTGATGGCTTAAGGTTTGATTTTGTAGGCTTCTTTTATGACTGTTTGCAGAATTTTGTGGTGCTTCTTTTCGTCACTTGCGATGTGTTCGAGCAGCAGCTTTATGCCTTCATCCTTCGTCTCTTTCATCTCGGTCTCGACGTGTTTAAGCATCGTCATCTCAGTTTTGATGTGTTTTTCAAGATTGCGCTTGACAACTAGCTTGTCTACGTAGCTATCCTGCAGAGTATCCCAGAGTGGCTTAGTGTCTCTCTGGCTGATTACCTCCAGTATGCCTTCTAAGATCATGGCATGCTTGTCAGAGTCTTTCTGCGTTTCCAACAGCAGCAATTTAGCTGCTATGTTATGAATGTTTTTTATCTCTTCTTCTACGGCTGTGACGAAAATCTCCTCTATCTTAATCTGCTCCTTGATGAGTTTCACGAGTTTTTCTTGTGACATTTTGTCTTTCTCCTTGCTCTTTTACTTGAACTGCTCGTTTAGAGTATTAAAGCTTTGACGTTTTCGATTTTTCACAGAATGTATGGAGCCACTGAGGATGCATTGTTGTATCTATGTAGAGAAGTATGACAAAACAAGGAGAGCTTGGGAGATCAGCAAAAGTCTGAAAAAGGTGCTCTGCACAATACATAGAAGTGAGTGTACTCCATTAATGCGAATAACACCTATCAAGAAAACGATTTTAGAAGAATTGGCTAAGGAAAGCCAACCTAAAAAGCCTAAAGACATCGCCAAGAAACTTGGACTCAACTTCTCTTCTTGCATGATGCACATTCTCGGACTGAAAAAGGCTGGATATGTTTCCTCTCCAAAGAGGGGCTACTACGAATTAACCGACAGGGGAACAGCAGCGTTAAAACCCAAATCCTCTCTAACTCAATTGAGTCCAGAAAAGGGATTCTACTTTTACACTGGAATTAACCAATATTCAGGTTTGCACGCGAACAGTCTCCTCGATTTTTGCGAAAAGCTGAAAATTGCTGACCCACAATCAGTGAAATTCCACATTGCCAGAAGGGATTTTGAAAGATGGCTTGAAAGCCTCGGAGACCGAGAACTAGCAAGAAAACTTGGAGCAATTCGAGAAAAAGGAGCTTCAGGAGAGGAACTTCGTAGATTGGTCTACGAAGCAGCAAAGTCTCGCTGCGACGAACTCAACGGTGTCTTAAAGGTGTCTCAGCCTGTTGAAAGTCGGAAAAGTATGAAAGAAGCTATGCAGAAGTAAATCGATCCTCTAGCTGCTTCAATATTTTAGGCAAGGTCGTATACTCCATAGCTTCAGCACTCAAACGCGCTGGCTGAAACTCACCCATCCTTCGAAATACAGCAGCCATCTCCAACGACTCTCGACGTGCCATATCAAATGCTGGGTCGTCAAACACATCTTTCATCATCGGTACATCATTTTTGTCACTTGCAATTCTGCCGTTGCACACCTGGAAGCCCACTGCAACCATTCTCGGAGGACCATCGAAGACTGTACACTTGCTGTCTTTTAAGCTCACAGGCATGATGGGGCCCCAATGACTCCCTCGCATCCATCCTTCAACGAAATACGTATGAAAAAACGGCATCAGGATTTCTCCCACAGCGGGCAATCCGTGCTGGGCTCTCACGATTGCGACAGGATCGTCCTTTCCGACATATTTGCCTGCAATGAGCGCCAGCTTCGTAGTACTAGTCGCCGCGCAAATAAGGTCATCCTTAGCTCGCCAAACACGCGAAACTGTATAGCGCGTGCTACTGCCCAAAAGACCTATGAGTTCAAACATTTCTTCAGGGGACTTCAAAACCACCTTTCTGTCTTCCTTCGTATCTAAGACCTCAAATTTGAAACCGCCAAACATACTTGGGTCGATTACAAGGCCAGCAGTGTTCATAGGGTCAGCGAATGTGCGGAATAGGGGATAGTTGAAAGAACCTGCAGATGTCTTGTCGGCTGCGAATGCGATAATTGGGTCCGACCCTCTTTCTTCGATTTCCATCTCTGCTATTCCCGGACCCATACCTCGAATATTGCCGCTGAAGGCAGTTTTCAGCAGATCCTGTCCCGCCCCATACAGCTTTAGTTTTTTAGCTTTCTCCGCGGCTTTTTGAAAGACGTTCCAAGCTAATGCATGGATTTCCTGGCTTTTTTCACCTTTTTCGTGAACCATTAAAAGCTCAAGGTCGTCTCCAGCATTGAACACATAAAAACTGTTAATGAGCCCTTTTTCTTGTGCTTCTTGCAGGCTGTTTTTGCCAATTTCAAGTAATGGTTCAGGAACTACATGGTGTCCCACCAGAGAACCAACATCAGCTTTGATAAGTGATATCGTTGTTCTCATGTTCTAACGTCCATTTTCAGACTTACCTACTCTTCTCTCTGATTCTTAAAGGCTTTTCTAAGAAGAATTGGTTCGAAGTAGTTCTGACTCAGAGAGATGTTCTCCTGTCGATGATGTCCATAGCGTCAGGCCCGGTGCCCACGATAGATACAGCGACACCGGTTGCCTCCTCAATTTTAGCGATGAAATCTATTGCCTCTTCAGGTAGCTGATCATAATTAGTGGCGCTCTTGCAGCTTGGATACAGAATGTCCAGCTTTGTGAGAGCCGCTTCTGTGGCACCATGAATCTTAGCCACTTTTCTCGCCAAGTCGAAATCAAAGGGTGCAGATCTTCGTTCCCGCCCAGTTCCAGCAGCCTTCTCAAACCAACCGCGCCGCAGAGCTTCCTTCTTAGACAACTCACCAGGCAAACCCCCTGTTCCCACGCGTGTAATGAACGCCTTATATACCACTAGAACCTTGTCCACTCGACTTGGACCTACGCCTGATTCAGAGCAGACCGCCGAAGCACTTGTGTCACGACTCGTAACATAGGGATACGAACCGTGATAAAGCGAAAGCATCAAACCTTGTGTTCCCTCTAAAACAACAGTCTGATCAGCGTCAATCGCAGCGTTCACCTCAGCCGCCACATCTGCGAGAAAGCCTTTCAATTCAGGTACATCCTTAGCCAACTTGGCCGACCTTTTCGCCCTCTCCTGAACGGCAGGTCCAACACCCCAACCTGTAGTGCCCAAACTCTTCAAGTGGCTATCACCTTTGTCCACCTGAGAATGACGCGATTCAATAATGGAAGCTTGCCGGTCCACGCCAATCCTCTGTCTAACATCCGTCTCTTTTACTTCTTTCATGAATTGGGGAACATGAACATTAGCTCCTGGGCCAATTAAAAGGCGGCATTTAGCGTAGACGAATGTGGAAGGCACCATGTGCAACGCATAGCGTTTACCTTTAAAGTGCACAGTATGAGCAGCGTTCACTGACCCTGTGCGAACGCAAACGTTGACCTTGTCCTTCAAAGCCAAGTATGACACCACTTTGCCTTTTCCTTCGTCTCCCCAAAAAGCACCGGCTACTACAGTGCAACCCAAAACCTTTCTCACCACAGCGCCTTTAGACTCCATAGCTGGAATATTTAAAAGTATTTGTCAACTTCATGTAAAATGGCGGGCGATTTTACAAAGAAAATGTTAATTCGACATGGAAGTGTCGAATAGGCTTAAGAACCAGCCAACAACATCCTTTTTCTAGGAAAGCGAAGGCAGAGGACTATGCAGTTCAAAGCTGTAATTTTTGACCTCGGCGACACATTGATACTGACCGACCGATGGGATTACGATAAATGTTTACTGAGGCTTCTACGAAGCCTACGATGCGACAACACAGCTGTTTCTATTCCCTTCGAAGAGTTCAAGCGTGTATACTTCGATGTGCGCAGTCAGATGTATCAAGAGTATGAGGCCTCCCTAAAAGAAGTGGACTTTCAAGTACGGGTCGCTGAAACGCTGAAAAGACTGGGCTGCAATGTAGACCATGAAAGCCCAATAGTAATGCACGCTGTAGAAGCTTTCATCAACACGTTTGTCGAAGATATACGAATGGAAAGTTATACACCACAACTACTTAAGAAGCTCAGAGCGAAATACAAACTTGGGCTTGTGTCAAACTTTGCCTACGCACCTGGCTTTTGGAGGATACTTCGACGCTTCAAGTTGACCAGATTCTTTGATGCAATAGTGGTTTCTGGCGAATTGGGTCTCCGCAAACCTCATGAAAAGATCTTCCAAGAGGCCCTAGACAAACTGGATGCTAATCCCGAAGACGCAGTCTTTGTGGGCGACTCCTTGAAGGCGGATGTTAACGGTGCAAAAAAACTGGGCTTAAAAACAATTCTTGTTGAAAATGTTGGAGTAAGGAAGAATCCCTATGCAATTGCAGGTGAACTTGACCCTTTTCCTGTGGAGCCCGATGTGAAAATTCCAAACTTGAGATGTTTGCCTGAAGCCTTAAGGGCCTTGTGATTGCGTTAAGGCGGCGAACATTCCTTATGTTTTTTCTGACAATCACTCTTTGACTAACCCGAGCAGGTATTGCAGTTGTTGAAGAGCATATCCCCATCTCTTCTATGGCTAGTGACAGCAGTCTTCAGGACGCTTTCTCCAGATCAACCAGGCAGTCTCTTCATAGTTCAAGCATTTAATAGAAGATGAGGGTTTAGTTGTTCCATCCACTCGATTTCTCTTAGGAAGACTGTCAACGGAGGCTTCTTTGGCTTTGTTACGCAGAGAACGGTTGGCTTACCGCTGTTGTCTTCCCGTTTGGCTTCAGCCACATAGACATTTACCAGAACAGAACCATCCTTCAGATGAAGATTGACATGGCGACCTATGAAAGCACGAGCGATGTTTAAGTTAAGGCGTTCCATACCCATCGTTTATTGTCTCCATTCATGATTTTCATCTGCGATTCTGCCCCAACAGTTCGTGCAGATAGGCAATTGTTGTTCTTCATGTAAGATGTAAACTTCTATGTTCGTGTTTCCACATTCGGTATTCCATGGATTTTGACACTTCTCCACTGGTCTGGACATCTTCATACCTCGCTGTAGCATGCTTCTTTTGGTTCTTCTGGGTTTAAAGCAGTCGGCGCACCGACATCTCGCAAAGGAGGGACATGGGTGAAAGTGAAATGCTCAAGCTTGATGTTCTATCTGAGTATGTGGTGTTGAGTTGGGAATGGTGATGCCGGAGAATTGTTTGGGTGATGTTCATGATGTTCTACGCCGAGCAAGGTGAAAGATTGTTTGCCATTTGAAAGAGGGATTTCCTGCCGTAGCAAGACCGCTAGCATCCTCCTGGAGTCTAATTGTGATAAGTTTGTGCAGTCCGCGTGGGCGTCAGCGCAATTTCATCTTGTCAGATGTTGATGATTTTTGGTTCAATTCCTTTTTTTGTTATCTTCAAAACGCCAACAGAGGGCTTAGTTAAAAAGGGTGGAATAGGATTTGTGGCGCTACCGGGGTTGATGAAAAGCATTTCTTCCTTGTGTTTCAGGCTTGGTCGATGAGTGTGGCCATATACAAAGACATGAAAGCCTCTTTTCTCAGCAATGTCCCTGAATCTGTTTGTCCGAAAGAAGAAGCCTAGGCTGTGAGTCATGCCTATCTTCCAGTCGTAAAAGTCAACTGAATTTATCATAGGCAATTTCTCTTTTACATCCCATGTGTCCATGTTGCCATGTACAGCAATAACAGGGGCCATCTGTTCCAGCTCTTCTATGACGCTCAGTCTAGTTAGGTCGCCCGTATGAATTATTAGACACGCATCTTGGAAGACCTTAAAGACCTTGTTTGGAATAGCTTTTGCACGAGCTGGAACATGCGTGTCGGAAATCAAACCTACTAGTTTCAAAACGTTCAGCTCTATCTGATTTCTGTTATCAGGCAATTATTACAATCAAGAATAACAGTTATAAGTTTAACAGGAAAAATGCCGAATTACCCTTCTAAAAGACTTATTTTGGATAAATACGCTGTTCATGATGTGAGATTAACATGATTGAAAGCTACGATTTTGGCACAATTATCATCGATGGCAAACGCTATACGAATGATGTGATTGTCTTCCCTAGCAAAGTGAAAGACAAGTGGTGGCGAAAGGAAGGACATAGGCTAGTAGTTGAAGACCTGGAGGAAGCGCTGAAAGCTGATCCACATGTAGTTGTGGTCGGCACTGGTTATTCGGGTTTGATGAAAGTGTCACGTGAAGTTAAACAGAAATTGGACAGAGAAGGCATTCAGCTAGTTGTAGAAAAGACAGGTGACGCAACAGAAACCTTTAACAAACTGGCGAATTCCAATAAGAAAGTTGTGGCCGCACTTCATCTGACCTGCTGACTTCTCTGCTATCTAGGAAGCTCAGAAAGACATCCAGCTAAGTCGGCTGAGCCTTCCTCTTTCTTCGCATTAGAACGGCAAAAGAGACCACGGTGATCATTAAGAGTGTGTTTATCGTTCTCCAGATATCTATGAGAGCACTATGTATTGAAGCTGTCTCGCCCCCAATAATAGCTGAGACCTCTATTTGTTTGGAGATCCCGCCTGATAATCCATCACTGTCAATAACTGTCAGTTCCACATCATGAAGACCCGGAAGAGCAAAACTGTGACTGATCGTTTGATTACTAGTCTCAACTGAAGTTTCATTTCCAAAAATCCAAGAATACGTTACAATGTCATCGTCGAGGTCATAGCTTGCTGAAGCGTCAAACACCACAATTTCGCCTATGAGGGGGTTGGCAGGATACCATAAAAAGTCAGCAAAGGGTGGAATCAGAAGTCTGATAAGCGCTTTGTCATCAATGTTTGACTCAGCAAATAGATCAACTTCTATGGTTTCCCCATCGTTTACGGCAGATGATTGGATGTTTGGATAATCAGTGCTGTTCCATTGGATTTCAACCCATACACCTTGGACAGTTATTTGTAAGCTGAAAGGGTTTTTCCATGCTGCTTCACGGAAGGCAAGAAAAATATCTGAGAACACACCGTCAGAGGTTGAAGCGTATAGGTTTACGATGATGTCGTTCCAGTCATAGTCAGTCCAGTCCTCAAAGAGATATGTGTAGTTGACATTACCATCACTCCAATCGTTGTCAACCACAATCGTCTGAGCTAATTTGCATGGGTGATAGTGAGGCTTCCAGATGTCGCTTTCATTCATAGTGCAGGTTATGACAGGAGCCACAGTGATCTGTCTGCCGCTACCAATTGGCATAACTAAAGGGGTGTAGTCGTTAGGAAACTCGTCAGATTCATCGTTCAAGTGGTCATCATGGAACGAGTAGCCTTGAAGCTGGGAAGACCGTACTTCACCGAAAGCGAAAGGAAAACTTTGCATAACAGCCAGCAACAGCAAGAAGAGACAGAACCACCAATAGCATTTCATCCTATTCGCCATCAACCGTTCTTTTTAGGATAATCGAAGATCTGGCGTTTAATTAGCATTCTGGAATTTTATTCTATATGTGGAATCCATGACTTAGATGTTCTGAGCAGAAAAGGTGGGATATTATTGCGTAGAGAAATGTAGCTTGTGGAGAAGCACTTTCGCCGCTATTTTTCGACGCGTCACTTCTTGCATATTTTTTCATGTATTGACACACGCATCCACGAAGTTTCTGGCTTAACCTCAGTCTATGCATCCAGAGAAAGCTGTTATAATGCACGGAGTGATTAGTGTTAATGCTTGCCGGAACAGTCATTTTAAAGTTCTTCGCACGTCTTCTCAAAGCTTTCTAACAGAAACGGTTTTTAGCTGGGATAGGCATCAAATTGGCGAGCTTGGTCTCATGGATTTTTATGACGTTATAAAACGTAGACGCAGCGTGAGAAGATTCAGAACAGACGACATCGAAGAAGCAACTTTGAGACGTATTCTAGATGCAGGATTGTGGGCACCCAGCGCTGGAAATCTGCAACCGTGGGGATTCATGGTAATACAAGATAGAGAACTCAAGCAACGTTTAGCGAAGATCCACACGGAATACAGCTACAGAGCTTGGAGTGAATTCAAGCCTGAAGTGGCCAAAGATCTAGCTAGCCGTGGGGGCACATGGAAAAAAGAATATCTGGTTGACGTACCCGTTTGGATAGTTGCCAGCTACAGACGGACAATACAAAAAGGTTTTGATGAAGCCGCCTTTGCGAGTACATGGTGCGCAATTGAGAATGTCTTGTTGGCGGCGACAGCCGAAGGATTAGGATCCTGCCCTTACACCCTTGCCGATGGAGAGGAACAAGCAGTACGAGAAGTGCTTCCAATTCCGAAAGATCATAGAATAGCCGCAATGATACACATAGGGTATACAGATGCAAAACTGAAAGCGCCAAAAAGAAGAGAGTTTGAAACAACAGTGGGATACGACAAGTTTCCTGTGCACGAGCCTTAAATCAACATTCCAAACGCTTAAGATATGCAGAAGAAAGCGCGCACAAACATTCAGAATACTACAAAGCCTCTGAAAGAGAAGGCAAGGTTGAATAGCACATACATAACTCATCACTGGTAGGATTGAGCGTTGGAACGTAGTATGGAGACTCGCGCAATAAGCTCTCTAAACACATTGCTTATGATAGTGCTGATTACTTTCTGGGGTAGTTCGTTTGTTGCTGTCAAGATTGCTTTAAGGGAAGGCTTGACGCCCATTTCAATTGCGACTTTCCGGTTTCTAATTGCGGGAGGGCTGTTCTTGGTAATTCTGGTGTTGAGGAAAAATCAGAGGCGAAACTTCACTCTTACTGAGTTAGGACAGGTGCCAAAAATATTGTTCTTAGCATTTTCAGGTGTCACAGCCTTTTTCGCTGCTCAATACACTGGCATTCAGATGGCAGGGGCTGCAACCGCATCAATTCTAGTCTGCCTGCTTTCGCCGATTCTCATAACAGTCTTTTCAGTGCTATTGTTTAGAGAACGTCTGAATAAAAGGCAGTTCTTTGGGATAGGCATTGCGGCGGTGGGCACCTTTACCATCATTGTAGGCGGTGTCTTAGATTTCCGAAGTAATGAACAATTCTTCTTAGGGAGTCTTATCCTGCTCTCCACCCCGTTTCTTTGGACTGCTTACACATTGTCA
>JABAOH010000422.1_pt6 | contig 13384 bp, 15 predicted proteins | sample 7062181 | NCBI WGS metagenome assembly JABAOH01 (sample SAMN14538630, study PRJNA623070) | marine sediment metagenome | biome: marine biome [ENVO:00000428]; feature: marine pelagic biome [ENVO:01000023]; material: deep marine sediment [ENVO:00002113]; isolation source: pool of 5 deep marine... | reverse complement strand
GCGCAGCTGGAAACCAAAACGCTGAATGATTCTGACGCATAGCAATTTTTATTCTCTAACGATGCTTAATGTTATGGATTGAGGCTTTCATGACGGACAAAATAATTGGACATGGCACTTGGTATGATAAGACCGCCATAAAAATTTTACAAAGAGAGCGCGAGCTCGGACGAAGCCTTGATTTGATTCGAACAGAAATGGGCGTTGGCGCATCAGGGTTGCCCCACATTGGCAGCCTCGGCGATGCTGCCAGATCTTTTGCAGTCACAGTAGCTCTAAGGGATCAAGGCTTCGACTCTCAATTAATCGCGTTTTCTGATGACAAAGATGGCTTACGAAGAGTTCCTTCCGGCTTTCCGAAATCTCTGCGGAAATATCTGGGCTTCTCAGTAACTGACATACCTGATCCCTTCAAATGCCACGCTAACTACGGAGAACACATGCGTACTCTTCTTCTAGAAGCCTTAGACAAGTCTCAGATAGAGTACACCTTCCTATCTGCGACAAAAGTTTATGAAGAAGGCATGTTCAACGAAGAAATAAAAACAATTCTAATGAATGCTAAGCGAGTTGGAGAAATAGTGAAAGAAGAGGTGGAACAAGAGAGGTTCACCGAGGCGCTTCCCTACTTTCCAATATGCCACAACTGCGGACGAATATACACAACGACTGCGCATGAATTCCTGCCGAAAGCAGGAAAAATCGTTTATTCCTGTGATGGTATGGAAATCAAAGGAAGATGGCTGAGAGGCTGTGGACATAAGGGGGAAACTGACTACCGAAAAGGTATGGGAAAACTAAGTTGGAAGAGCGAATTTGCTGTGAGATGGAAAGCCCTGAACATAAGATTCGAAGCCTACGGAAAGGACATCGAAGATTCCGTGAGAATCAACGATCGGATCTGCCGAGAAATTTTGCATTATGAACCACCGCTGCATGCTAGATACGAAATGTTTCTAGACAAGAGTGGAAAGAAAATTTCCAAATCTGCAGGCAACGTCTTCACACCTCAAGTTTGGTTCCGATATGGCTCTCCCCAATCACTAGTTTTGCTCATGCTAAAACGGTTTACGGGTACTCGCGAACTCTCGGTAACAGATATTCCTAACTACATGAATGAATTCAACGAATTGGAAGACATCTACTTCAGCAAGAAAACCGTTTCCAACAAAAAAGAATGGGCCAAACTGACTGGTCTCTTCAAGTATTGCTGGTGGCTTCACCCTCCATCAGAACCCAGCATCCATGTTCCCTACAACCTTTTAACATACCTCGTAAAAATCGCGCCTGAAGGCAAAGTGACTGAATACGTAACACAAAAGCTTCGTGAATATGGCTATGTGAAAAGCAACGAAGCGCCAGTAAAAGGGTTACGAGAGAACATTGAATACGCAACCAACTGGAACCATGACTTCATGGAAATAAAGGAGACCCCACTTAAACTAACAGCAACGGAGACAGAGGCTATCAAAGAGCTAGTTGGGATCCTTGAAGGTGAAGTAGACGCAGACACGCTTCAAGGAGCTCTCTTTGACATAACGCGACGACATGCAATACAGCCCAAACGCTTTTTCAGAGTACTATATGGTATTCTACTCGGCGCATCTAAAGGTCCCAAACTTGGGCCATACATCATCTCGATAGGTAAAGAAAAGGTAAGACAAACTCTAAGACGAACACTACATGTGAACAGCGCAGTCTGACCTTCTGAATTCAGCGTGCATCAGCTTCTTCTTTGAACTAAACTTCAACCATTCTCAAAGAAACTTGTAAGACCTACCTGTTTCTTCCTCACCCTTTGCTGAGCTTGTTGCTGGTGTGGGGCTAGGCCAACGAGTCTTTCGATCATGCTGAGGCAGTTGTCTGGTGCATAACCGTGGAAGTGATTGTTGAAGTAGCCATAAACCTGCTTTGCTTGTTTCGAAACCTCCAACACTTTGGGAACCCAAGGGTCGAGTTCTTCTTCTTTGTAATGGTAGTTGAACCACGGCTTCTTCCCATGCCCGTGCCAGCGAAAATACGCGAAATCTGAGGTTATGTGAACATCGGGAGGTAATAGTGGTTCGTCAACGATTGTGTAAGCAACATTGTGTTTCTCAAGCAGTTTCCAAGTCTCTTCTCGCATCCATGAAAGGTTTCTGAATTCAACTGCGAATCTAAATTGAGGGGAAAGCATGTCGAAGAATGCCTCCAAGTTCTGTGGATTGTATTCGTAACTAGGGGGCAGTTGTATGAGAAGACACCCAAGTTTTCCATTAAGCTGAAGCGGCTGCATGATATCTAGAAAAGCTTCGACATCAGATTCTACTTTCCCTTTGAGGCCGAGTTGCTTCTCGTGTGAAATGACTTTGGGAATCTTAGCTGCAAAAACAAAATTGGAAGGCGAGTATCGTGCCCATCCCATAACCGTTCCTTTAGAGGGAAACCNNGAAGCTTATGTTTTTCTCCTTTTCGATAGAATAATCCTTCCCATTCTTTATAGCTCCACCCTGAAGTTCCTAACAAGACATTGTCATCATTCACAGAAAAACCTCCAGCTCCTTAGTTACCTCCTGAATGCTTCTATATGTCTTTTCTGGCATTCGGGATAGCAGCTGAGACAAATGAATCCTTTTCTCCGCTGTTAAATCTATTACTTTCCACCCCTGATGTCTGATCAGTTCTGTTCTGGTCGAAGGGAATCTTGCATCTTCTTGAAGAACTGCTTTTGCTGAATCAACACCAGTGAATGCTGTCACTGGAATGAACTTTCCGGTCTCCTTGAACTTCTTAAATCGTGCCGCGTCGCTGGTCATCTTGACTCCGTGCCAACTGATGATGGCCCTCTTAACTGCGGAAGCCACCACATTTGCATCTAACTTCTCAAGTTCGCCATCAGTGAATTGGTAAATGTTATGTTTGCCCTTGCCGAAGATTCGCGTATAAAGAACATCTGATTGGACACGAGGCGCCTCTTTTGAGATGTCAACTGAATGGACTATGTGAAGGTCTTCCATCAACTTCACAAGGTCTGCTGTCATTGGACCCCTAACCTCCCACGCAAGGCGCACACCTTTGAGGTTGACCGAATCGAAGAAATCCTTGGCTTGCTCTACTCCCTTAGCACCGAAGACATGACTGGAAGGGCTTAACAGATGCAAAAAGGGAGCCTTAAGCGTTTTACACACGCTGATCATTCGACTTAAGGCTTCAAAGGCTTCATCGACAGGCTTCAAACCGCTTCTATGGGTCAAGTCTTGATGGCATCGAACTGTAAACATGAAATCCTCAGGCACTGTTCGACGCCATCTCTGAACCGTTCTAGCAGTTGGATACTTGTAGAAGGTGTAGTTTACCTCCACGAAGTTAAAAACTGCAGAGTAGGCTTTCAATGAAGATTGCCTTGGAACCCTGAAATATGACCAGCCACCAGTTCCAACGAAGTATTCTGTCAACCTTCATCCTCTTGGTTATTTTCGCTTTCACACAAATATGTCTTCATTCCTACCATTTTACTTTCACTCGGCACTGTCCGCTTGTCTGGAGTGTCATGCCGCTAAACTCTTATGAGCTCAAGACGCCACTTTTTAATCCAGCGGCAAGAGAAAGGAGCAGACTTGTCACCAAGAACACTAGTCGAGAGCGTTCCATCTCAGATACGCCTCTCCTTCAACATCGAAAGCGTCGATCAATTGTTTCCAGGCTTCGCGTTAGGCAACTTTGCTGTCCTTCATGGTTCACCTGTAGCCCTTTCTTTATTGATGCTTCTCTGCGTAAGGGCTCAGCTTCCCCACTCGGTTGGAGGCTTAGAATCAAACGTGGTGTTTGTTGACGGTGGCAACACTTTCAGATTGTACGACATCTCTTACGTGGCTCGACTTCTCACGCTCGATCCGGCAGAAGTGCTAAACCGTATTTTTATTTCAAGAGCATTTACGGCCTATCAGATGACCTCTTTAATCCTTGATGAATTGAAGAGTGCCGTTGAAATGCATGATTCAAAGCTTATCATAATCTCAGACATTACAGGACTGTATCTTGACAAAGACGTGCCCGAGAGAGAAGCACGAGATGTTTTCAATCAGTTGACCACTTACCTCTCAAGGTTTACTGAGGAAAATCGTGTGGTTGTAGTTGCCACGCACATTCCACGTGACCCTTCGAAACGCAGCATTTTTTTTAAAGAAGCACTTTGCGGACGTGCTAATGTTGTAGCGGTGGTTAAACCGTCTAAACATGGCCACAGATTTGTGTTAGAGAAACACTCCCTCTTCAAGCTTGGGAGCACCTGCTTTCCTTCAACAAATCTTACACTGACGAAATTTATGGAGGTTTAAATTTGGGAAAAACTGTAGCGTCCTACCGCATAGCATTGGATGGAGAGTTACAGAGATGGCGTGGATTTGCGAGGGCGCTGCGCAGCAGAGATAGGTCTGCGTTTGACCAAATGATTGATGCCTGTAGAAACTATGCTTCAGCGGGTAGTAACGCAACACGCCCTGTTATCTTCGAATCTATGGTCATGTCGATTCTACTGCATCAACAAAAGACTTTGAATGGGTTGAAGAGAGAGCTTGATGAAGTCAGAAGGCAACTCAGCCGACCTTAGGCACGTTAAAGGTTGGGTATTTGACCTCTACCCGTCCGCGTTCGGGCAGATGACTATCTGGATAATCACCAAAAATGACGAGAGAGTATGCGTGATAGACGAGTTTAAGCCGAAGATTTACATCTCAGGCAAAGAGGAAGACTTAGAGAGGCTGTCTACTCGTTTCTGTTCAGACAGATCCATAGCGTCATTCGGGTTCGTCTACAAGTATGCACATCCAAGTGATACTGAAAAGTCAATGGTCTTAGAAGCTGCATTGAACGACTGCAGGAAGACCCCCTTTTTTGTTCGAAGAGTTCTAGAGGCCGGCAAATACTTACGCTATCAATTGCACAATTGTGACTTGAAAAGCACGCAAGCCTACCTCTATGAACGCGACATTTTCCCGCTAGCTTTTGTTGAGATTGGAGTTCAAAAACGCAAGCTGGAGTACTACCCTCTTGATTTAGCGGAGAGCGTTGACTACGAGCTTCCGCCTTTGAGGGTCATGAGAATCCACGTTGACATTGCTAAGAAAGGAAAAATTGCAAGCTTCGACGATCCAATAGAGCAGCTGGTTATTTCTCAAAACAGTAAAACGACAGTGGTAAATTCTGGCGGCGAAAAAGACAAACTGCTGCAGTTCATCAGCGTTGTTAACGAGTCTGATCCCGACATCTTATTCACCAGAGGTGGTGATTCACATGCCCTTCCTTATCTTGCTAGAAGAGCGTTGCTAAACGGCGTCTCAGACGTTTTCATCTTGAGTCGAGAAGACACACCTCTCGTCGCAAAACGAAGACGTGGCACAACCTATTTTTCCTATGGCAGAACATACTATCGCGCTCCTACGAGAAGGCTTTTTGGCAGAATCCACATCGACGAATATAACTCTTTCATCCAAAGCGAGAGTGGGCTCGACGGATTGATTGAGATTGCAAGGACTTGCCGAGTGCCTCTGCACAGAGCCTCCCGTTCTTCTATCGGCACAAGCATGTCTTCTCTGCAGTTTCATCAAGCAATCAAAGACGATGTTTTGATTCCACGAAATAAGCGCATCCCCGAGGTTTTCAAATCTGCTTTTGAGCTCCTGGTTGGTGATCGCGGAGGCTTTGTTTTTGAACCTATAATAGGCATTCACGACAATGTTGGCGAAGTGGATTTCTCTTCAATGTACCCTTCTCTGATGGCGAAGTACAACATCTCTGCTGAAACCGTTCTCTGCAAGTGTTGCCCTAATTCTACATTGCGCGTTCCAGAGCTGGGCTATCATATCTGTGGGAAACGCGTTGGAATCGTACCTAAAGTCTTGAAATTCGTAATTTCTAAGAGGTTGCAGTACAAGCGGCTGAAAAGAGAAACCAACGACCCAAGACTGAAAGAGATCTATGAGAGGCGCCAAAATGCTTTGAAGTGGATCCTAGTTACCTGTTTTGGCTATCTCGGCTACAGAAATGCCAAGTTTGGCACTGTTGACGGCCATATTGGCGTTTGCGCCTTTGGCAGAGAAGCTTTTCTAAAAGCTTCGCGGATTTCTGAACGAAAAGGGTTCAACGTTGTTCACGGTATTGTCGATTCATTGTGGCTTGAAAAAACAGATGCGGCAGTAAAGGAATACATTAGCTTGTGCAGGGAGATCAGCAACGCAATTGGGGTCCCTCTGAATTTTGAAGGTCGTTACAACTGGATAGTGTTTCTTCCTTCCCGGGCGCATCCGAACGTTGCTGTGTTGAATCGCTATTTCGGCGTTAAAGAGGATGGCACTATCAAAGTTAGGGGTCTAGAGATTAGAAGAAGAGACACGCCAAAATTCGTTTCTGATGCTCAGATGAGCATGATCAGAGAGCTGGCCACTGCTGGCAGCTCTCGAGCATTTGTGGAAAAGATACCTGATGCTTTAAAAGTCGTTAAAGAGTATAGACGCAAACTGCTGGATGGAGAAATACCTGTCGGGGATCTACTAGTTACGAAGCGTCTTTCAAAGAACATAGAAAATTACAAACAGAAAGTTAGTCAGGCAATCGCTGCGGAACAACTTTTGAAAGAAGGCGTCGCGGTTTCTGCAGGGGAGAACGTCAGTTTTCTCTTTACTAGTGCAAGGAATAAACGCTATGAACGACGAGTCAGAGCAGGGGAGCTGCTTGAAGAAGACTGCAATTCTGACGTAGAGAAATACCTTCGCCTTCTATACAGGGCGGCTTCCAACGTCCTGAGTCCGTTTGGTTACTCCGAAGAGGATATTCATGATTCGATTAGAGGCCATCAACACATGAAGCTGCCTTCGTTTCGATGCAAATAGAATTAATACAAGATTCTGGCGGTCCGGCTGGAGGATTAGCATCAGCGTATAGACAAATTATAAGTTGAAAACTCTGCGCATAACATCAGCTAAGGAAGAAAGTTGCCACAAAGATATGCCTGCAGAAACTGCGGAGGACTATACTCGCAAGAAGAGTACGGAGCGAGCAGGTTTTGTCGAGTTTGCGGTACATTCCTCATGAATCAACGGAAACTCCAACACATGCTCAAGACAGCTAGCCATCCGAAGCATCGCGAGGTCTCGGAGACGCGTGACGGAGCAGATAGGCTTCCTGCAGGCTATTTGCTCCGAAAGGGTCAGAAGGAATTCATTGATGAAGCATCCACAACCATTCGCGACCATCGCATCTTTTTGGGGAATGCTCCGTGTGGCATAGGGAAATCCTTGGCGGCGATTTTAGCTGTCCTGCCACACTTCGAGGAGAGCAAGCTATTGATTACCTTCAGAACGAGAAGCCAGCTTCATATATACTTGAAAGAGTTCAAGGCCTTGAATTCGGGTTTTCCGGTTGTGTCTCTTTACAGCAAGCAACTTATGTGCCCTGTGAAGATTCGCCATGGGCTATCCTATTATGATTTTTTTGAGGGGTGCAGGCGACTAAAGGAAAACTGCGAATCTTTGACTAGACCCTATTGCAGATTTTTCTTAAAGAATCTAGGGAAGAAAAGGGAAACTGAGGAATTAGCGTTGGAGTGTGCGCATAAATTCATGGCGCCGTTAGAAGCCACCAAGCTTTTCTGGAAGCGGGGATTCTGCGCTTACGAAGCGTTGCGAAGCATTTTACACAAAGCTCGAGTGTTTCTTGGAACCTATCATTATATTTTCAATCCCTCGATCCGAGGCTTCTTGCTCAAGGACTTCGCAGTGAACCTCGATAAGGCGTTTTTAATAGCTGACGAAGCTCACAATATCCCCGCCTTTGCGAGAGAGCTGCTGTCTGACCGACTTGCAGACACAACACTCGATAGGGCGCAGCGGGAGACTGAGCGGTTTCCAAATGATACAGTCTCTTCCATTCGTGACTACCTGGCGTTGTTAGACGAGCAAGTCTTTCGACGGGCAAAAAAGGCGCTCAAGAAATCAGAGCTGCGGGGGCTCCAGCCTGAAACTGTTGAAGATTTGTGTCTCGAACATTACGGAGTGTCTGGCCTTGAAGTAGCTGAAGCCTTCTCGGATTATGGCGAATATGTGAAGCAGAAAAGGCAGGAACTGGGTCAGGAGAGGCTGCTCAGCTATAATCATCGAATTGGAACTTTCTTGAAAGCTTTCTTCGAGAAACTGGATGAGACGTACATTCACCTAATCCGTAAAGATCGGGAAAATGACGTGGTCCTAGAGGTGAGAAGCTTTGATGGAAGAGAAATTACTGCTCCTATTCTAGCACATACGCGTGGAAGTATTCTTATGAGCGGCTCACTCTCGCCTCCTCAAATATACCGAGACTTAATGGTCCACGACCCCTCAAACGTTGTTGTCAGGGAATACAGCTCTCCGTTTCCAGCTGAGAACAGACTCATTTTAGGCGCTGAAGATGTTTCATCGCGATTCGAGCTGCGAAACAATGAAATGTTAAGGAAATGGCAGCAATATATTGAAGTAATATCCAACACCAACTGTGGAAACGTCGCCTTCTTTTTCACAAGCTATGATCTGATGCGGAAAACCCTGAACGTCGCCACGACAGGCAGAAATATTGTTGTTGAGGAGCGAGGAACGAAGAGAAGCAACATACTAAAAGCCTTAAAGCAGTCATCCAACACAGCACTGTTCGGCGTCATGGGAGGAAAGTTAAGCGAAGGAATTGACTATCCTGACAACCTGCTAACATGCGTTGTTGCTATGGGCTTGCCTTATGCAACTTGGGATGTTTATCAAAAAGGATTGATACACTACTACGATAAGCAGTTTTCAGGGGACGGAGAGACGTATGCATACTTAACGCCTGCAATTCTTCGTCTCATCCAAACTATCGGTCGCGTTCATCGGTCTTCACAGGACAAAGGGTGCATAGTTATGCTGGATGAGCGAATAACAAAACCGAAAGTTCAACAGAAATTGCCAACATACATTCAACAAGAGATGAAAATCGTCGAGAACGTGGGTGCCTGCCGAAGGAAGATTGAGCAGTTCTGGCAGACTCATAGCGGCAACTAAGCTGAAAACCTCCCGTTCAACGCAGGATTCGCGTTGAGCGACACATTTTAGTACTTTCCTTCTGAGTGAATAAGAGGATGAGAATGACCACTGACAATGAGCAGAGTGTCATCCCGACCCTCGTAGCCCAAAGCCACCGATTAGATGAGTTGATCAGCTACCAAGAAGGAGCAGTTGTTAGTCGAACAATAATTAAGAAGAAATCGGGCACAATAACGCTGTTTGCTTTTGATGCTGGACAAGGATTGAGTGAACACGCTACTCCCTATGACGCTTTAGTCCAAATTATTGACGGAGAAGCCAAAATAGCGATTTCCAACAAAGCCATGCGCATAAAAGCGGGCGAAATCCTCATACTCCCCGCCAATGAACCCCACTCATTAAAGGCATCACAAAGATTCAAGATGATTCTGACAATGTTGAAATCCTAGAAGACTCATGTAAACCTCGACAGGTTCTCGCAAGTTGATGACACTTCTTCCACAATTCTTATTTTCAACGACTCAATTAAAGGACGTTTGGCGTGTGACACTATGGCGAAAGAGAAAGAAGAGACTGTTCTAATGTTTGACAAACCTTACTTCGTCGTGAAGCTCTCAGAATATGTCCTTGAAGTGGACGTCAAGGGAGGCTTCAAGGAAGAACTCGAAGATTTCTTAGAAAAAAAACCAGCAATCGCGAGAAGCCTAGGCTTCATCTTCGAAACATTAGTTCCCATAGATGTGTGGCTGAAGGATATTAAATCAGTTGTTGTGGACAAAGATGGCGCTACAAAGATAGTGATACCCCATCACAGAGACATTACCATACCGCTTGCGCCAGACGAATCAAAACGACTTGTCAGCAAACTGGAGGAGCTTATCCCCATAGCGAAAGAGAAAGCTATAGAAGAGGCAGAAATAAGCAGAAAGCTCCGCATCAATCTATAGCCTGCCCACCGAAACGCAACATAAATATTCATCCCCCAAAGCCTTGGCGCACAAGTAGACCTGACCCCTACCTCCAAAATTCGCCTGCATGCATAAGTAATCTAGAATGCTTGAGGGGGTTTGTTCTGTGATTCTGCTGATGTTTAGCTTGTGTTTTCTGGCTTTTTCTACGGTTTTTTTACCTAGGTATAGGCTTACTGTGGTTTTGGTTGCTGTTGCAAATGTGGTGCCTTCAAAGACTGTGGTGTGCCAAAACTATTCAATATTAATTAATGTGACAATTGAAAATCAAGGAGACTTCCCAGAAACATTCGGAATTATCGCCCCCTACTACGAGGGTGTAGTAATCCCCACACCTGAACAATGGAGAACCTTCTGGAGCATGGGAGACGTAAACGTTGATGGTTACATTGACCAAACAGATATGGATATTATCGGGGAGAACTGGGCTTGGCAGGGTCCTCCTGGCGAGAACCCAGCTGACATAAACAGCGACGGCGCAGTGAATCTGCAAGACGCAGGCATATGCGCCTATAATGAAGGCTTAGACATCTGGACGCACTTCGGATTACCACAACCACCCAAAGGGACACAAAAAGGCGTCAGACTATACTACTCCTGTATCCAAGCCACCCTAATCTTCACATGGAACACTACAGGCTTTGCCAAGGGCAACTACACCATAACTGCGTACGCTGATCCAGTTTCAGGCGAAACCGACACCGCTGACAACAACTTCACTGATGGCTGGGTTATAGTAGCTATGGCGGGCGACATAACCGGACCAGAAGCATGGCCAGACGGAAAGTGGGACATACGAGACATAGCATTAGTAGCTAAGCACTTCGGACAGAACGTGCCACTCGCGCCGCCAAACTGCGACTCATGCATGCATGCAATGCATGAAGTGATCTAGAGATTACAGAGAGTCTCAAAAACGACAAGATGGTGTATAGTGTTCGAGGTTATCGGGGCTCGCAAAGTACTCTTGGAATATGCACCCTGAAATCCACACAGGCAGGAACTGAAATGACATTTACGATTGACTATGAAGTGACCAACGTGGGCTTTAAGATCCTCGACAAATTATTCGTTAAGAGAGCACTCAAAAAGGATGTCGAGAAATTCTTAGAGAAACTGAAAAGCATTCTGGAGAAATAGAGGGGATGACATTCTGGGGCGTTGGAAGAGATCAAGTCTATTGTTCGTAGAGTAATGTGCGCGCGCACAAATTTAGGATTCTAATAATTCTAAATCGTGTGCATGTAGACCTATGGAGGTGAATCTGTTTGAAATGTGGACTTTGCAAGGCTGAGGTTGGGGAACAACCAAAAATAACTTCAGAAGGAAAATGCTCCGTGTGCGGGGCAAAACTCAAACCCGCTTAATTGTGGGGCAACCTAGCATTGATTAGTCGAGCATCAGAAGGTGACGTTTAGTTGGATAAGTTAGAGCAAGTCACCTTCGAGCCGCGTTTTTTTCGTCCTAGGAATGTGCACATGAAATTGCGCATATTTGCGTGTAGAGCAGAAATCTCGACGAAGGCCTACTTCATCATTTTGAACAGGATTCTTGCTAAGACTTTTCGCTCATCTGGACTTGAGGTGTTCCACATTTCCTTTAGCAACTCTTCTTCTGGAGTGGCTGGGCACACCCTATCAGCAAGGAAACTCGCAAATCTCACGGCTAGGGCATGGATTTTATCTTCCGATAATCCCAGCTTTCGCGCTTGAGAAATTGCCTCCTTTACGGTTGTCCTCCAAGTCTGCCAGTCTTTCATGAAGTCCATTCCTTCAACACATTTATCAGCTTCCAAGAAATCACCCAACAAACCTATCTGTGGACGCGTTTTTAAGCCTTTGTGCATGCGCATACTTGGACTGCTGAAATCGATCTCCTTGAAAAATTTCTCGCTATACGGGTGTGTGTGGGAGTTTCTTGTTAACTTATGGTAGACGGACTGTGGTCACATCTTGCTGCTTTTGTGTGTAACTGTGTTTCAACAGTTACAAAAGCTTAAAAGAGAAGTGGCGTACGTTTTTGTTGTGGGGGGATATCTGTGATAAATCCTTTCTCCTTTCTCTTCCTCAAAAGGATTGATCCCTCCATGACCTCTTTTTGTATACGTCAAGCTATGCTTCTGGATTACTCTTGACGCGAATTTGCTCAATCTGCAGTTTTAGCTATATCATTTATGCTCGAATTTCTAATTTTCCTAGGTCGTCATCCACTCCAGCAAATAGTACTGCACCGTGAACTCTAACCAGTTCTGTATACAGATCTATTGGGTTCTTAGCACCACCCAAATCCTTAATGTTGTAGGCGCAAATCGCCACCATTGGATGCATGCATCGGTGATCAAGGGTTGCCCCTTTGATGCGCGCGCGAAAACTATTAAACAATGAAGAATGCAATAACAGCGCTGTACTCAACAAATCAAAATGAGAGGATGTTGACAGATTTTGTCTAAGAAGAAGGAACTTGTAGAAAAAGCAAGACGGTTAGGCAGAGAATATTTGCGGAAGTACGGAGGTTGCGCCCCAGGAACGCTCCTAGCAGTAGCTGACACTCTCAACTTGAAAGTTGGTGATGACTTGTTCAAAGCTATATATGCTTTCTCAAGCCTTGCGGGAGTATGCGGAAATGAAGCTGGAGGGATAGCCGCGATAGGACTAAGGTATGGGGTGGACCTCGCGGATTTTGAGAAGAAACCAGAAATCGGTTTCGCATCTTTTGCGAAGATGATGGCAACCGCGAAAGTGTTACGAGACAGGTTCGCTGAAGAGTACGGTAGCTACTTATGCGACGACATTCAAACGAAATTGTTCGGCAGATGTGTAATGCCCAAAGCACCTGAGGAACTTGAGGCCTTCGCGACGATGGATCCCAAGGAACTTGAGACTTTCTATGAAAAATGTTCTTCCGTCACAGAAAACGCTGCTGGATGGACGGTAGCCGCAATACTTGAAATGGACGAAAAATGACAAGTTTTCAATGCCAAAACCGACTGCATACATGCTAACAGCTTCGTCTGCGCGGGCGCACAAAGATTGTTACTACCCACTTCGTGAGTGGTTAGGGACAGCAGAAGTGGACTGTGCTAATCTTGGAATTAGCATATTTTTATACTCGCGCGCGCTTCAGTTGTTTATTAGGGTTCAAAATTTTTGGGAAAGAGTGTTTGAAAGGTTTTTGACAGGAAGTTTGAAAGGATTCACCACGCTTTCGCGATATATCCAATTTTACGTGCATTTGAAGCAGGACAAGTTCTTAATATATGAGCAAAGAGTATGTGGTAAGCAAGATAGGCAAAGGCTGGCGTACTATGAAGTATGCTGCGAAAAAGCGCAAGAGAAGGGAAAGATACTTGAAGAGAATGCACAGACCGCACAAGAAGAAGAGGCACATTAGAAG
>JABAOH010016286.1_pt8 | contig 13386 bp, 12 predicted proteins | sample 7062181 | NCBI WGS metagenome assembly JABAOH01 (sample SAMN14538630, study PRJNA623070) | marine sediment metagenome | biome: marine biome [ENVO:00000428]; feature: marine pelagic biome [ENVO:01000023]; material: deep marine sediment [ENVO:00002113]; isolation source: pool of 5 deep marine... | reverse complement strand
GAGCCATTGAGATGCGTTCCGTTTTTGCTTCCCAGGTCCTCGATCACATATCCCTCGGGCGATCGTCGAATCCGAGCATGGTAGCGAGATACTTGGCGATCAGGCACGACAAGGTCACTATCCGTGCCGCGACCGATCACGAATTGATCGCTTTCTAGAGTCCACCTCTGACCCTGTAATCTTCCGGCTTGTGAGATCAGGATTGGTACTTCCGTTGAGTTGCCCTGCACTTACTCACCTCCCCTAGATCGCTAGCCGTGTATCCAATCCTGAGTATAATCCAAATAACGTGCAACGGGTGCTCTGAACCTTATCTATGGGGCTAGGTCCACGCCGAGAGCTATACCCGGATCACCTTCCGCCCCATACGATTCACGTCACTCAGCGAGGGTGATTTGCCAGAACCTCTCGAACCAAATCAAATCGTCCGGGAGCGCTACATTATCCGTCGGATTATAGGTCGCGGCGGCATGGGATCTATCTACCTAGCCGAAGATCGGCGGCTCCCTGGCCGAATGTGCGCTTTGAAGGAGGTACAGCCAGATCTCAGCCTACCCGAGGAGCTGCGTGCACAAGGTCACGAGCAATTTTATCGTGAAGCCTCCGTCCTTGCCCGTCTAGATCACCCGAATTTGCCAAAGGTCTCAGATTTCTTTTCGATAGAAGATCGCGACTATCTGGTCATGGACTTTGTCCCCGGTGAGGATTTGAAGACCATGATGGACAAGGCTCGCAGAAAAGGGTCCTTTTTAGACCAGGCGGATGTTCTTGCTTGGGCCTCCCAACTCGCTGACGCGCTGGAGTACTTACACGATCAGCCTCAACCAGTGATCCATAGGGACATCAAACCTAGCAATCTCAAGCTCACCCCTGCGGGCTTGGTAAAGTTAGTCGATTTCGGCTTGGTAAAACAACTGGCTCCCGATGAGATGACCGTCACGGTGATACAGGGCCGCGGCACCGCGCACTACACACCCTTAGAGCAATATGGTGGCGATACGGGTCACACAGACGCACGAAGCGATATTTACGCCTTTGGCGCGACCCTGTATCATCTGCTCACCAATCAACCACCGACAGAGGCAAAACAACGTTTTCTCCGTCCTGATGCTCTACAGGCTCCACGCCAGCACAACCCAATGATAGATAGCCAGGTTGAAAAAGCGATCCTATGGGCAATGTCTCTTCACCCAGATGAACGCCCACAAGATATACAATCCTTCCGGGTAGCTTTACTAGGAAGGATCCTTCCCCTCATTGGAACAGTCTCACCAGCGCGCCCAACTTTCAGCATCTACGTGCAAACCGCATTGGATCGTANNCGCTAGCGACATTGCGTTGAAATCCCATGAGCCTACGAGCACCATAAGCGTGCTGCGATCAATCCCATAGCGCCGAACCCTATTGCAACGATAAAACCTGCCAACACACCCAAGGATTGCAACAGTGCAAGACTGCCTGGGAAACCGAGCGCCACATAATTGTAGCCTAGCAGCCCCCCGATTACCGGTAATAATACACATCGAAATTGCGTATTCGGTGAAGTCGTTTCACGATCCAAGCTCGCGTATCCGATTCCACCGATGAAGGATACAGCAATCAGGCCCATAACCAGGTGCGAAAAGCTAATGATGTCCTCTGCTTCATCAGACTCTGTATCTGTTGTCTCGATAAATGCAGTTGGAGTTGGCGCTAAAGGTGTGGCAGTCGGCTCTGGGCTGGCTGTTGGTACAAGAGTCGGCGAGATTACAGTAGCAAGGGCAGGAACATCTTCTTGAACATTTAATTGCAAGGTTTCAGAGACTCTCGCTGGATCGGACCTGGCCGTAATGGTGAGCAGTCCAAGTCGTTCAAGTGAAACGCTGGTTTTTGCAACTCCGCGTTGTGTGGTCGCCTCAACAGTCGTCTGCGCTAGTCCATCTCCCTGCTGCACGAGTATGAACTCAACCACGGTGCCATCGGGAACCTGGTTTCCGTTTGTATCTACGATTACACCGGTGCCAACGTTAATAATGTCACCCACTGAAAATTCGGGTGGAGCTTCTTCAGGAGATAGTTCCCCCTCCCCTGACTGAACAGTCAACAGAATCACCTGCTCGGGATCAGGCGACGTCGCATCAATTAAATCATAACCCGCTCCCGGAACACTCACAGGAGAGGCGCCGAGTGCAGTCTGTTCCAAGAATAGAAGATGTGCGGCGACATCGATAAAAATCGGACTGCTTCCGTAAAGCGCATAATACACGTCCACCTTACTGATGTCGGTCGCGTCCAGTCCATATGGCACATCATGTGCAAACACAATCAGTCGTTTATTACGTGCCAGGTCTGGGCGCTGGTCAAGTAACAATTTCAAGGCATTTGATCCATAAATGCCTTGACTGCTATTCAGAACCGAGAACACAAGCCATTTTGCGGAGTTTATGGGCTCCTCGAGATCTTCCCTCGGTGTGAGAGGGACCTCAGGCGAGGTTGGCGGTGGCTCCCCCAAATAATGTGCTAAATCCGCCATACTGAAAGAACTCAGATTCCATGATCCTACCTGGCCTGCAGCAGCTTGGCCGTAGAGACGTAAGACAGCGTCCTCCAATTCGCCCACACCCATCCCCGGTTGGGAAACACAATCAGAGCATTGGCGCTCTATACGAACATCGGTGAAAAAGACAATTCTATCGCCTAGTTGAGGGGTGCCCCCAATTCGCTCCTCTATCTCCTCTTGAGCCGGGCTAACTAATGTTGATGCCGTTCGAGCGACGTCTGCTGTGAGATCTTCACCGCCTCCCAATCGAGAGATATCTAGTACTGAGGGCTGAACCCGGGTCGGTGTGAAAATGTTTCCGTACAGGCGGAGCTTCAAACTGATTATTCGCAGAACGGACTCATCGACGCGCTGCGCGAACGCTAAGTCCTCACGGTATTTCTGTGCGAAGAAATCAAGCGTTGCCTTAATCGTCGTGACCTCATCCTCATCATCAGGATTCTTAAATTCGGAAAGTAGGAGTATGTCATTTCCTGCAAGGAAGGCGTCCCTTGCCACCAAGTGGGCTTTGAAGGTCCTACCAAGAGGGTCTCGAAAACGTCGCACTGCACGAGATCCGAGGGAGTCACTCACTGTCACTCCGCCACCAGCATGCCAGCTGTTAAGAGGTTCTAGTGCCATCAGCTGTGCGTACGCTTGCGGATCCAAGCTGATCGGACGCGTGGTGGCTCGAACATTGCCCTGGAAACCCTGATATCGAATGTGGGAAGTCAGGAGTCCATCTGCAATGGCTTCATCCTCTCCTGGAAGACCATCCGTTACAGCGAAAAAGGGCGCCAGCTCGATCTGCTTGAGTTGCTCAAGCGACTTGCGGATCGTAGCGACTTCCTCCTCAATAGGACGATCGGCGCTTCCAAGTCCAGGAAAGTGCTTGGCGACAACCCCTAATCGGTAGTTAGATCCTGCATGCAAACCGGCGACAAAGGCACGCCCCATTTCGCTAACCCAATAAGGATCTCCCCCAAAGGAGCGCACGCCAAGATCCCCTTCTCGAACCAGTCTTGGTTCCTCCAATACATCAAGGGAAGGTCCAAGCAAGAGGTTAAAGCCCAGGGCTTCCAGTTCATCACCCATCACTTCTCCCACGACGCGAGATAGGGATGGATCCCAGGTCGCACCGATTGCCATGGGCGCTGGAAGTTCTGAGAGACCGTTGAAAATCTCAGAATATGGCGGACCACCCCCTTCATGACGGGTCGCGATGAAGAGTGGGATATATACTGATTGTTGTTCGTCCCCGCCAAACCCCTCATTGACTACGCCAATCGAGGCGCTGTATTCTGCATCTTGAAGAGAGGTGATTAGCTCCTGCAGCACTGCGATGGTATCTGGAGCATCGACATAGTTATCGTTATCCGTCTCCAACAAAACCCCTGACACATGGTGCTCGACGATCAGATTGAAGATTGGATCTCCAGGCTCTACACTAGCTCCATTGAATGTCACCAGAAATAGTTGACCGACTCGCTCCTCAGGTGTCATGCGCGCCAACAACTGCTCGGCCATGTCGGATTGAAGGGCTTGCTGCTGAGATTGACCAACGTCCAATGGCCAAGCGAGGGTAATAATGACTAGGACCAAATAGAAAAACCTGCGCATATTGGAAGTATACTCCCCGCAAAATTGCGTCACAAGTCAAATTGACTGTGGAAGGGCCTCAGGTTCATGGAGTTATCGTTTCCCGAAGGTAAATTGTGATCGACGATGCTCAAGCGCGGTCAGGCCTGAGCTCATCCTCGCGTAATATCGCCTCGCGGAGCGCTACACGCCTTCTCGGGCCGCTCAATCTCTCAAGTCGCCGGATCCCCAACGGATCGATAATCTGACGCAACAATCGGATCTGCTCGCTCGTCGGTGGTTCGGTCTCGCCAACTTTGACCGCAGTTTCTATCTCGAAACCCGTCTTTGCACGGACTCTCGATAGAGATACACCTGGATGAAGATGCGTCAGGCGCATGCGACCCTCTGCGAAGTCGAACTGTCCCAAATCCGTCACGAGATATTTGGGACCTTCACCCCAGCGGCGAACCTCATGATGCCCTAGACCAGATCGAATGTCTAACTCTGGAACAAAAGTCACCCGCGAGTGTCTCGGCACGTACAGGAAGATGTCAGCTAGCGTTGGGGTTAGATCAGGAATCCCCCCGGATCCGGGTAGGCGCAATCGCGGCCGACGGTAGTCTTTACCTATCGCGATGTTGTTAAAATTGCCATAGGGATCGACTTGCGCAGGACGGAAGAATTCTTTAGGGCGCATACGCGGCATCAGGTCCGCGACCGCTTGCACGAAACCAAGATGTGATAAAGCACGGTCAAGCCACAGGGCTTCGATAGTGGCCAACCCCAATGGAGCCCCTTCCCGGCATATGCTCTGACCTATCGCAGAAGCGAAGTACATATCTGGCGCATGTGTATGCCACGCCAAGAGAATTCCGGCTGCGACCATTGGTGTTGCAAGACCATGAACAACAGGTTCTCCATTCACAACTTGACGAGCTATGCAGACGCAAATCAATTCATCAATCGTCCATGGTTTGGATGTCTCCACCCTATCTCCTCCTAATATTTCCAATCTGAGCAGACGACCCCTCAAAGTCCCATTTGGCTGATAACCTTACATGCGACTTCTGGAGTATCCGTAATGACACCGTCCACACCCAGTTTTATAAGCGTAGTCATTCGCTTAGGCTCGTTCACTGTCCATACATACACCCGGCGTCCTGCCTTGTGCTGTCCCTGGATTGCATTTTGATCCGCGATACGCCAATGAGGATGATAAGCTTGATAGGTTGATATCTGTTTAAATAAGAATCTGACCCAAGTAGGTTCTCGTGGCATCACAAGCAAGCCCCGAGGAATATTCGCAGCCAATTGGCCAACTCGCAATAGGGAAATAGGACTGAATGAAGAGAAAAGAACTCGTGAATCTAGACGATTTACGTTTACGAGTTTAACAACCTCTGAAGGGAGGGAATCCCAAGGTGTTGCGTAATTGGAGAGTTCTATGTTGATCAATGTTCGCTTCCCGACGATATCGAAAACCTCTTGCAATGTAGGAATTCGTTCCCCTTTGAACTCGGAATTAAAATGAGAACCAGCGTCCAACCTTTTTAGTTCTTCAAGTGTGCACTTGGCGAGGAGTCCTTCTCCGTCGGTTGTGCGCTCGAGAGTTCGGTCGTGGTGAACGACGACGTGACCGTCTTTCGTCAGCTTCGCATCCAACTCGATTGCATCTGCCCCCATTTCCTCCGCCAACCGGAAAGCCGCGAGCGTGTTCTCGGGTGCACGTAGCGACGCCCCGCGGTGTGCAATCACCAGCGGGGCGTCTGAATTCCAAGACGTTATCAAATGCATAACTATAATTCTACAAAGTAGGCCTCTGCCGCCTGATCCAGCATTTCCTTGGTCATCTCAGGCTCCACGTTAAGATATCTAGAAATATCCAGGATCTGGTCACAAATATCTCGCGGGTGAGAGGCTCGCAGTTTACGGTTTCGCTTGATGTACCACTCCTGCAACATATACGCCAAGCCCTGATCGGAGTAGATCACGCCTTTGCTTTCAGCCACACTTTTGAAGATCTGCCTATAGGAGTCGTAGGAGGGATCGCCCACCTCGATTTTGTGGCGCAGTCGTCGCAGGAATGCTTCGTCAACCAAATCCTTAGGCGGTAGATTGGTCGAGAAGACGACAAGGACGTCGAAAGGTAATTCGACTTTTCTACCCGTGTGCAGCGTTAGATAGTCGATGCGGTTTTCAAGCGGAACAATCCAGCGATTGAGAAGATCTCGAGGCCGGACTTGCTGACGACCGAAGTCATCGATAAGGAATACGCCACCGTTCGCCTTGGCTTGGAAAGGAGCCTCGTAATACTTGTTCACGTCGTCAAAAACGAGGTCCAAGCCGGCCATCGTCAATTCGCCGCCCACGACGACGAAGGGACGACGAATCTTTATCCAGCGAGGATCACGCTTCGATCCTGTTTTCAACGAACCCGAGCCTGACTCGGTGGCCTCCTCCTCGGGCGCTAGCTGGTGATTAACGGAATCATACATCTTTACAACTTGACCATCGACGTCGATAGCATAGGGGATGTACATGTCCTCTTGAAGGAGAATCTCGCCAATAGATTGTGCGATGGACGTCTTTCCATTCCCGGGAGGCCCATAGAGAAAGATCGATGTCCCCGAATTTACCGCAGGACCAATTTGATTGAACGTCTTTTCAGATAAAACGAGACTGGAAAGAGCCTGACGCATCACTCGTGGATGGACCGTTGGTCGACCACGACTTTGGCGCCGAATGGCGTCATTGTAAATAGCCAGGGGAACCGGCGCTGGTCCGGCGTATTGGCTACGCTCCAACGCCTCGCGTGCACGTGCGATCCCGGCACCAGTGATAGCATACTGGTAGGCACCTTCGCCAAAACCGACTTGTGTCTTTACCTCGACGAATTTTTCTCGTTTTAGCGCTTCCAGGATTTGATCTACAAGGCCGGCAAATGGCAACGACATGGCCTCGGCCACAGTGAAACCTGTCAGGTAACCTTGAAAATAGAGGATTTTCAAAGCAAGATCTTGAAGCCACAGTTGCGAGAGGCCGGTATCCTCGACCCGAGTTATCGCAGGAGGAACGAAACGCAGACTTGAAGTCGTAGGTGATGGATCCGCTGTTATCGATCGAACTGAACTACGAGGTAGAGACATCCTGTACCTCCAGACACCATGAGAAACAATTCCCTTTGGCGCCCTCAAAGGGGAATAAATAGCACCTGCATTGGATTATATATACAGCACGCGATGCTGGCAAATGCCCACTTGTTCCCATTTCAATAACTTCTGAGTACAATCTACACCATGAAACTCTCTATCGTAATGCCCGTTTACAATGAAAAACCTACAATTGAAGAGATTCTGCGCAGGGTTGAGGACAGCGAATTGGTGAGTGAAATCATTATCGTCGACGACGGCTCCAGCGATGGCACGAGGGAGTTGTTGCATGAGATCGCTCCGGAGCACCCGCAGGTCCAACTTATTCTGCATGAGAAGAATCAGGGCAAGGGCGCGGCGGTACGTACCGGCATTAAAGCGGCAAACGCGGATTTGATTCTTATCCAGGATGCGGATCTTGAATACGATCCCAAAGATTACCCTGCGCTGCTGGTGCCCATAGAAGAAGGCAAGGCGGATGTGGTGTATGGCTCCCGCTTCCTGGGTGGACCACGCCGGGCGACCATGTTTTGGCATATGGTCGCCAATAAACTGCTAACTTTCATGACCAATCTGCTCTACAACAGCATTCTTACCGATATGGAAACTGGATATAAGTTGTTCCGACGAGACGTCATTCAGTCCATCCCATTAAACGCACGTCGATTCGATTTTGAACCAGAAGTCACAGCGAAATTATTGAAGCGTCGAATTCGAATCTTCGAGGTTCCGATATCATTCAATCCACGAGAGTATTCTGAAGGAAAGAAGATCGGCCTAAAAGACGCCTTTGAAGCCGTATGGACGTTGCTCAAATATCGATTCGTAGATTAAAAGAATTCGAGGTCGGTTGAGATCCTATCCTATAAATGCCCAGTTGGGTGTATATCGATAACGTTTAACTCAAGCGTAGGATAATTCCAATAATCATTACGCTCCAAGCGGAATGCTATATCAACAAGGTCCGGTAATTTATCTTTCAGATCCCCCTGCCGAAATGCAATGGCATCGAAAGTCTTCCCTTCTTGGCGCAAACTTAACTTCAGATGTTGGCCATTTTTCCCTACCGCTCTCTTTTCGATCACCTGAACTGACGCTGCCGCAAAAACCGGCACAGGATTCCCCTCTCCACATGGCTCGATTTGTTCGATAAACTCGAACAACGGCCAATCCAGAATCCGAAATGGGACCACAGCGTCAATCTCCAAGCTTGGTCGAAGATCCATGCCCGAAAAGCGATTCGCAGCCAATTGATGTAGACGCGTCTCCAGGGCATCTAGATTTTCATTCGCTACCGAGAAGCCGGCAGCTAAGGAGTGTCCTCCAAAACGATCAAGCAAATCGGAACACGCTTCCAAAGCCTCAGTTATATGGAATTCCGGGATGCTCCTGCCGGATGCGCGCGTGACTTCATCTCCCAACACGGCAACGACAGCAGGTCGATAGAATTCATCCGTCAGTCGAGATGCAGCTAAACCCACCACGCCTTCGTTGAACTCTGGATCTACGACGAATATAAGATCTGGAATTCCTTCTTCCCCGACTCCTAAGTTTCGAACCTTCTCCAAAGTTTTGTGTGTTATCTGTTGCCGTTCACGGTTGGAAGCTTCCAATAGATCTGCCAAACGCTTGGCTTCATCTTCATCATTTTCTATCAACAAGTGGTATGCGTTCTCTGCGGTATCCAGACGACCTGCTGCATTCAGACGCGGACCAATTCCAAATCCGATCGTCGTCGTATTTAAGCGATCAAGTTGAAATCCGGCGATATTTGCCATTACCCGAAGACCGACACGCGTACCCTGGCTGATTTGTCTTAATCCTGCTCGCACCAAGTACCGGTTTTCATGTTCAAGTGGCGCCAGGTCGGCGACGGTCCCGATCGCAACCAGATCCAAGCTTTCCGCAGAATCAGCGATCCCCAGACGCCGATTTAACCCTTGCGCTAGCTTGTATGCCAGGCCTACGCCAGATAATCCTGCGAAAGGATACGCGCTGTCAGATTGCTTCGGATTCAATACTGCCAGCGCAGGAGGAAGCGATTGACCCGGATGATGGTGATCCGTGACAATCATGTCCAAACCCAGGCCTACCGCGTATTCCACTTCCTGTATCGCGCGTATCCCACAATCGACGGTAATTACCAAGCCTGCCCCGCGATCCTGGATTCCGGTCAACGCCTCATGGTTGAGGCCATAGCCCTCGTCGAAGCGATTAGGGATATAGTGTTGGACAACACCACCCAGCTTGTGGATATGCTCTACGAGGAGTGCTGTAGCGGTCACACCGTCGGCATCGTAGTCGCCATAGACGACGATCTGCTCTCCTTCCCGAATTGCTTTGAGCACACGTTCGACCGCCGCATCCATCCCATGCAGGATGAACGGATCGTCGTCATCAAGTACTTCACCAGCCAGGAAAGATTCGGCACTATAGGATGTGGTTATCCCCCGGCGAAAGAGAATTTGGCGCTCTATGAGCCCGAAGGTAGCGAGGGCTTCTTGGACATCGGATGGGACCTCCTGCGGAAGTAGCCAACTTTTGTTCATAACCTAATCCTTATCGGATGGTGAGATAGTCTCCCATCCAGTAAATCCCTATCCAAGGACTGACAACGCGCAGTACCTTGTACAGTCACGGGATCATCTTTCGAATTGCTTTCCACCAGTCCGAGTTACTGATTCTACCCGCTCTCTTCCTGCTTGCTATAATGATACCTCATGGATCTCTCCCCAAGAGTGTCCCTAAGATCCGCGCCCAATGATAGGTTCCTGGATTAACGCCCAATTCCGCCTAAAATAAAAACATGCTAGGATTCCTCCATGCGTGTCGTGTTTATGGGCTCACCCCAATTTGCACTTCCGAGCCTGGAAGCTTTGGTTAAGATCTATGATGTGGTCGGCGTGGTCACACAGCCGGACCGACCAGCTGGCCGAGGTCGATCTGTGCGCCAATCGGAGGTGAAAATATTCGCACTTCAGAATGAACTTCCCATTGTGCAGCCAGTAAAAATCAAATCCCCTGAAGCCATCGAATCCATTTGTGTCTGGAATCCGGAAGTTNNATACAAGCCGCCATCCTTCACGGCGATCAGATAACCGGCGTCACGATCATGCGCATGGACCCTGGGTTGGATACCGGACCCATCCTCTCTCAGCGTCATACGGAAATTAAACCTGGGGAGACCGGCGGAGAGCTCACGTCAAGGTTGGCAACGTTCGGTGCAGCATTGCTGATTGAGACCCTTCCATCCTACTTCAATGGTAGTCTTTTACCTGAACCACAAAATACTTCTGGCGTGACCTACGCACCGATGTTAAAAAAATCCGACGGCGCTCTCGACTTTTCAAAACCCGCGTCATATCTTGCAAGGCAAATCCGAGCTTATGAACCATGGCCAGGTTCATTCATCGTATGGAAGGATCTTCGCATCACAATTCGAAAAGCACGTACGATCTCCATGCCTCAGTCGTCTCCTGGTCTCGTCATGGAAGAAGAAGGATATCCTGTGATTGGTGCAGCAGATGGGGCTCTCGTCTTAGAGACTGTGCATCCCTCCGGCCGCAAGCCCATGTCTGGAGATGCATTTCTTCGTGGTGCTAAAGATTTCTTGGGCGGAAGGGTTTAATTATAATTGTGCGAAATAACTAGCGAGCAAGATCTAGGTTCTCCGGCTAAGGATGCTGTGAATCATCATGATTGACTGCGCCATTTCTAAGTATATACGTCGACTTTTCGTTCATGGAGGAAATTCACACAGGGTTGATCATGTCCTCTTCTAAGTCGCTTAATGACCTTATGAATCTTCAAATCATCCGAATCCGACACCCGCCTGTTGTCTATCTCGAACAAGTCGCTGTTCTACACACCGAAGAAGGTTTTTCGGCAACGAGCTCGGATATTCGTCGTCGGGTAGCGGCGCTTCCAGGTGCGGATCGTCTGCTGCTGGCCGTGGATGGAGAGTCACTAATTGGCTATGCGCATTTGCGATTCTCCTGTGATCTCTTCAACGAAAAGACAGCCGAAATCGTTTCCTTGCTTGTCCGCCATCCCCATCGTCGAAAAAACATCGGCCGCCGTCTGATAACCACCGCAGAGACGTGGGCACGTGAATCTGGTTGCTCCCGATTGTTGCTGCGCGCCGATCCTGATCAAAGCGACGCCCGGGAATTTTTCACCGCACTAGGATTTTCACAAGGCGCCAACTTGCTTGAATTCGAAAGGTTATTAGGGGACGAAGTTTAAACTACTCCCATCGGATACAACCTCTCTTGTCCTCGGTATGAAATTTCGTTGACATCCATGTATTCTATGGCAGAATGACCAGCATGCCTTCCGTTTCCACCGAGCTTCTCGTCATCGGGGGGGGTTCCACAGGACTCGGTATCGCCTGGGACGCCTGCCTTCGTGGTCTCAAGGTCGTCCTCGTAGAACAAAGCGACCTCGGTCAGGGCACATCCGGTCGTTATCACGGTATCTTGCATTCCGGCGGTAGGTATGTCGTCTCCGACCCAGCCTCGGCCCGCGACTGTGCAAATGAAAATCGAATCCTACGCCAAATCACTCCACACACGATCGAAGATACTGGCGGTTTTTTTGTCTCCCTGCCAGGAGATCCTCCCGAATTTCCCGATCGCTGGCTTGCAGCTTGTCATCATGCAGGGGTAGATGTGCGAGAGACTTCGACCGCACAAGCTCTTCAACGTGAACCTGCCATCAACCCTCGCCTCACTCGTGCCTTTCGTGTCCGCGACGCGTCATTAGATTCCTTCGATCTTCTCCATGCTCTCACCATTGCAATACGGCAAAACGGAGGGCAAGTGTGGTTACACCATCGTGTCGAAAACTTGCATCTTCGCGGAAATGCAGTTGTCGCTGCTGAGGTCGTTTCCTTGGAAACAGGTGAGAGATACAGAATCGGTGCCGATCTCATTTTGAATGCCGGTGGGCCATGGGCGCCACGGATCGCAAAAATGGCCGACATCACGATCCCGATCGCACTTGGTAAAGGAACAATGGTCGCCATGACAGGCAGACTTGTCAACACCATCATAAACCGCTGCCGACAACCAGATGACGGAGATATTATCGTTCCTGTGGGGACCGTAATCGTGCTCGGAACAACCGATTCAGAGGTCGAGACGCCATCGGAGCTCTCGATCGAACCTTGGGAGATCGACTTTCTGCTCACTCAAGGCAGCCAGTTAGTTCCTGTAATTTCATCACAGAGGCCGCTACGGGCTTGGGCAGGAACTCGTCCACTTTATCGCCCCGGCTATGCCTTCGACGAAAAGACCCGAGAACTACCGCGAGCTCACGTGATCCTGGATCACGCCCAGAAAGACGGCGTTAGGGGCCTGGTGAGTGTCTTTGGGGGAAAACTAACTACCTACCGAGCTATGGCAGAGAAGGCGGTTGATCTCGCTTGTGAAAAACTTGGCATCGAAGTGGAGTGCACCACCACAGAGACACCGCTTGAGTCGAAACTACAACGCTACTATCAATTGCCTGATCGTCTTTCTGCGCTCTCCGATGTAGAGATCGAGAATGGCGATCAAATTATATGCGAGTGCGAGATGGTTACCCGCTCCATGATTAAAGATGCCCTCCAGGCGACTCCAAAAGTTGATTTGGATGACTTCCGACGTGATACACGTTTAGGAATGGGACCTTGTCAGGCTGGATTCTGTGGGTATCGAACTGCAGCAATCGCACACGAGCTCGCACCATCTGCACCCCATGACGGCGGTCTGAATGCTTTCCTTCAGGAACGGTGGCGTGGCATCCGACCATTCGCATGGGGGGATACGTTACGCCAAATGGAACTGACCCAACGCATTTATATCGGCTTGCTCGGAATTCATCTTTCTCAGGAGAAGGATGCATGATCGAAATCCTGATCATTGGCACCGGCCTCACAGGGCTTTTCGCATCCCTTGTTGCTGCGGAACGAAAGGCCGAGGTCACACTCGTAGCCAAGGGACGAGGTGGGTTGTCACTCTCTCATGGCTGCATCGACGTCTGGGCTCAAGCCGCACCCAGTCGATCGCTCCGCCGTTTGCCCAAGCGTCATCCATACAGCCTGGCGGGAAAAAAATCTCTTGAAGCTGCATTATCTATTTTTGAGTCGATAACCTC
>JABAOH010105727.1_pt1 | contig 13390 bp, 10 predicted proteins | sample 7062181 | NCBI WGS metagenome assembly JABAOH01 (sample SAMN14538630, study PRJNA623070) | marine sediment metagenome | biome: marine biome [ENVO:00000428]; feature: marine pelagic biome [ENVO:01000023]; material: deep marine sediment [ENVO:00002113]; isolation source: pool of 5 deep marine... | reverse complement strand
ATCATGGCATTTAAAAACTGGAACTCATCGATCATTTGAACAATGAATTCTTTTTTCCGGTGGGCAATGGTCAGGGGGGCTTCACGAACCGTGTTCCACAGGATGTCTACATGTTCATGGGTAAATGAATATTCTACGCTGTGTATGAGTGCGGTAAGGTCGTCGAATCCTTCTTTCCGGGTTATTTCTTTTATAGAATCGAAATCATTTTTTTCCAGCGGTTTGAGATAATCGATATTCCTGGTCTTAAAAGCAATATACTGGTAAACGAAAGTAAGGAAGAAATCCACACAAAAATCTCCTACCCACATTTTGATTTCCTTGATTTCATAGTAGAACGGAATCACCCCGTCGTTTTTGAAAAAGGTAATATTGAACAACCGTTCCATGATGGCGGTTTTCCCCATTTTGCGCCGGCCCATGATCGCGGTGCTCTGGGATTTTTCTTCTTTGATATCGTTTATCCATTTGAGGAAATAAGACAATTCCCCTTTCCTGCCGGTGAACAACTCGGGTTTGCCGATTCTTTCTTTTAATGCATAGTCCATGCCTTTTATATACCATAAAGGCAAGAAAATAGCAAATGAATGAAGTACCTGACCCCATAATACATTTGGAAGAAGGAGATAAGCGACCCTCTGAAAAAAAGGAAAAAAAGGTGCCAGGCAAAAAGTACCAAAAAATACCAAGGCAAGTCACAGGGTATGGCCGAGAATCTATAGTATACTGTCTACTCAATGAAATGAAATATTAGGAACCTGGTTTTTCTTGACTTTTTCTTGACTGGCACCTTTTCTTTCCATTTTCCATTTTCCAACACTGGGAAAAGGAGAAAAAAGGGACAAATTTTTATTTTTTAAAAAAAAGTTTGAAATTAATATTCAAGTATGGTATATATAACGCTTAAGGCATGAATTGGAGAGTTAGTTTTTTTTACTATATTGGTGGATGAGAACTTAATGCAGATCACAACAGCCAATAACACAGCGGCGGAAGCCTGTCCATATCCAATGCGGACGCCTGGATAATTAAAGGAGGTGGAAAAGTGCTGAAATACATGAAGGTAGGAGAAATTCGCTTCCCGGAGATTCATCTAAGACCTTCGGTTCTCCATAAGGCCAGGGGATACTTTGCAAATCGTTTTAACCAATACGATTTGCTCCATAATCGTGATAAAAATTCCGGGAAACACATCTACAGGTATCCGGCAATTCAATTTAAGCTGGATGACCACCTGGTAATTTATGCCTTTAAAGATGAAGCAATCGACATTTTAAAAGATGTTTTTCTTTCTTCGGAGGAGATTGTTATCGAGGGTTTGGGTATTTTGATTTATGAGAAGCAAATAGAGGTGAAAGAGGTACCTTTTGGCGAAGACGGAGGCCATTATGTGTACAAGTTTACGTCACCGTGGCTGCCGCTGAACCAAAAGAATTACCGGGAATATGAACAAATGGACGACCCGGGAGATAAACAAAAAAAATTGAATGGGATTTTGATCAATAACATTATCGCTTTTTGCAAATTCGCCGGCTTCACCGTCACGGAAACGTTGGAGGTAAAATCTATGCTGCGAGAAATGGAGGCCAATTTAAAAGGAAATATTCACCTGGCTTTCAAAGGTGAATTTATGGTCAATTTTTTGCTACCTGATTTTTTAGGGTTGGGCAAAAGTTCGAGCCGCGGGTACGGCAATATTATAAGAAAATTCTGACAACCTGGAGGTTTTTATGATCAATCATTTCAGGACTATAGGGAAAACCGTTCTTCATAGAGGCGGTTATTATGACTCGGAAGATCAGTTTTCGAGAAAACGCACGTTTCTAAGGTTTCATACGTTACTGCCATCTCCAAGAAAAGATGGCCTGGAACGTGCCATCTGTTTGAATTTTGACCTGGACAAAGGTGAATTCTGGTTCTTACTGGATAAGGAATTAGATGAAGAAAACAGGGATTATTTTTTCGCGTTTAAATTAGGGGCACCCAAAGACCGGAAGAAATTTTTGGTTACGAATAATTTCGAAAGTTTTTTGAATCTAACGTTTACCGATTCCCTTGCTTACCTGGAAGAGAAACGGAAAGATAAAAAATCAGGGTCATGGTTCGATGAACATGTGCCGGTGGAATATGATGGGTTACTTGAGAACATCCTGGAGCGTTTTTACGTGAAAGAAGGTGAGGGGTATATACTGGATGAAACACGAATGGCACCACAGCAGTATGAGGTATTTTCCAGAGTAAAGAACCAATTCAGAGAGAGACAAAAAGACAAAGACAAACCACTGCCAATGGATAAGGTTTACGGAGCATTTTTAATGGAGATGTTCCGGGATGGAGACAAGAAAAGCCCGCCGTCTATTTTCCTGGTTAAAATCAATGGCAGGCATATCCTGGAACATGAGAATAGGGGTATACGGCGGGCGTATGTAAACCTGGTTTATTACGATCTTTACGAACGGTTTATAACAGAAGAAATTATAAAAAAGAAGTACTGTCATGTGTGCGGCGAGGAGCGAGATGTGATGGGGAAACTACCGCTGCCTATGAAGTTTTACGGCACCACCAATCCCCTCTATTTCGAAAATATCAAGAACAAAAATGCCTATAAATCATTTGCCCTTTGCGAAGCCTGCATGAGGGATGTGCTGGCGGGTATGAAATATACGGAAACCACGCTAAGGGATTACATGTTCGGTATGACATGTTACTTAATCCCGGCACTGGGTGAAGAAGACCCGCTATTTGAAAAGAAGCTAAAGACGGCTGTGGGGATGCTGAAAAAACAGGGGGCCAAATACAGGAACGATATAGAAGAGCTGGAAATACTTTTAAAAAAATCCTCTAAAAAAGGGAAATCTTTTCCTTTCAACCTGTTGTTTTATTTCAGTGAACAGCAGGCATTTAATATTTTGAAATACATTTCCGACATCGAGCTGCGGGATTTGCTGTTAAAGATGCGGTTGTTCGATGAATTCACCGACAGGTATGGATTAGAGCTGATGGGAGAATACGGGAATAGTTTAAGCCTGGTAGACATTCGTTATGCGCTGTTTCCTTCCAATAGTTCTCATCCGAACCCTGATTTTAAGGTATACGGCAAAGTGTTGTTAAATTTTCTGGAAAATTTCTTAAATAACCATAAAATCAGTTATTATGAAATGATCAATCGATTCACTTCCATATACAGACGACGGTTCCACAGGGATAATGTGGATCGATTATCGCCGTTTAAGATGGTTGGCTTTTTAACCCTGTTGGGGAAAATTAATTTACTAAAGGAGGATTATAGTATGAACGAGGGCCAATGTATATCAGAGGTTATGAAAGAGGAGTACAAGGAGTTTTTTGCTGCTCACCTGGGGGTATATGGTGATAGCGTATACCGGCAGGGCCTGTTCCTGTTGGGGACAATGATTTCCCGGGTTGTTTACCAGCAGAGGAGAAAGGGTGAGGGTCGAAAGGATAGTTCCACGTTTTTAGCAAAGCTGAATTACGATGGCATCCCGGCACGGCGCATAGATAAGCTGGTAAATGATGTGAAAAAATATGCCATTATTTATAATGTCTTTGAAGAACCGGGAATATGGGGAAATATCACCGACCGGCTCCAGGGCATAGAGAATTCCCCTATGAAACCCGACGAGGTAGTGTTCTATATCTTGACCGGGATTTCTTTTGAGGATTACCTGGGAATGAAATATGCCGAAGAAAAAAGATTAAGTCAACATAAGGTTGATGAATAAGTATAAAGGAGAAGAAAATGGATAGTATTAAGATCAACAGCGAGATACTGTTTATCTATGATGCCAAATTAACCAATCCCAACGGCGATATGGATAATGAAAACAAGCCGAGAATGGATTACGATACCGACACCAACCTGGTGAGTGATGTCCGGTTGAAACGGTATATCCGGGATTATTTCGAGACCAACCTGGAGGAACCGATATTTATTACCGAGAAAGCCAATGATGCCAAAGACCGGGGAGCCCAGTTGAAGCAAGAGGGAAAAACTCATAAAGATTTGATCGACTGCCGTATGTTTGGAGCGGTTTTTGCTGAAACCGGTGAGAGTACCCACCTGACCGGTCCGATTCAATTCACCTGGGGGTATTCGTTGAACCCGGTGGAGTTGAATGAAAGTTCCACTATTACCTCCAGTTTTAGTTCCGGTGAAGGGGTGGGAAAGGACTACCGGGTGAAATATTCATTGATTGCTTTCAGTGGTGGTATTAATGCCCATATTGCAGTGGAAACCGGCCTTACCCCGAGGGATGTGGTCTTGTTTGATAAGGCGATAATCAATGCGATTCCTGCCAATCGTACCCGCTCCAAGATGAACCAGTGGCCGCGGTTTTACCTGAGGGTGGAACTGGTGGACAACCAGGTGGTATTAAAAGATTTACGGGAGTATATCGGCCTGGAGTATAAAACAGAAAATCAATACGCGGTGCGATCCATCGATGATGTTTCCCTGGATATCTCGAAACTGTACGGGTACTTGAGAGCACGGGAGGCAGTGACAGCGAAGATTATCTATTGGAAGGACGACGGTATGGATATCCCGGTTTTTCCTGAGTTTAAGGCTTTTTTCAAAAGCAAAATGGAAGAGCTGGACCTGTTAACCCGTTGAGCCGGTGATAAAATGGAATCAACAATGCGGCAGAAAATAGACAATATTCTTGCTTTTAATCTTTGCGGCAGGTTTGCCCATTTTCGCAAGTTTTATACCAATGCGTCGTCGTTGTCGTACCTGGTGCCGCCGCGCACTGTGATTATCGGTTTATTGGGTTCTATTTTGATGATGCCCCGCGACAGTTATTATGAAATCCTGGGTGAATCTTCCTGCAAGATTTCTGTGTCCGCGGCAGAGGGGGCGGTGATTAAAAAATCGGTTCATAGTGTCAATATGCTGCATGAAAAGTACCACAGTTTTTTAGAAAAGGGAAAGGGAAGCTGTGCCAATATGCATTCCCAGTGCAAATTGGAATTGCTGAGTGCCGGAACGAGGCAATCGATTATTTACCGGGTTTACGCCGCGTTTCCAGGCAGCCTGGAGTTGTTCGAGAAATTAAAGGCAAAGATAAAATCCGCTCATATGGGTTACGGGGTTTACCTGGGGCAGCGTCAGTTCCGTGCTTATATCGATGACATTTGTACCTATTCGCCGGAAGAGATCGAGTTCCTGGAACAGAGCGATTACCTGGATTCTATTTGTTTACAGGAGAACGTGGTTTCTCTTCTTAATGACAATGGTGAAAATGATACAAATATTCACGTGGTGGTGGAGCAAATGCCGGTGCATATGAAAGCCGTGGTTTCTGTCAGTGGGCAAACCGGGAGAGAACCGGTATCGGTAAAACGGGTGTTGTTTGAGCGCCGGGGAAAGCGGTTGTACGGGACTTTTAAAAACTGTTACCGTGTCGGCGATAAGGTTATTTCTTTTTATTAAACCGCGAATGCATTTACAATGCGGTAATAAGCGCGAAGGGACGCGAAGATAAGAGAAGAAAATAAGAAGGTGAAAAGATAAGTTTAAGGTTTCCCCAAACGTTTGAAACAGCGAACTTTTTATTAACATATGTGCATTTCAAAATAGGCCATCTAACTGTTTGATTCTGATAAGGAAACCTTAAGATGGCGCGTATGCGCCTTCTACGGCTGCCCTCGCCGAGGGCCTGGCTGCCGGAGGCAATATGTTAATTTCTCATCCATCTGAGGCGAATGTTGGGGCTAAACCGTTGGTGGAGCATTTATATAATGTGGGTTGCAGTGCAGCCAACCGGGTTAGGGATATGCAACTGGACCTGACGGTGGTTAGTAAACACGAACTAGAGCGGTTAGCGTTTTTAACCGGTATTTTCCATGACTTTGGCAAGGCGTCTACATTTTTCCAGGAGTATATCCGCGGCGGCGATAAGCGGAAAGCGGACCGTTATACTCGTCACAGTTTTGTATCTGCGGTGGCGGGTTATTTTGTTGTCAGGAATGAACTGGAATCGGAGCTTTTGGCATATGCGGCGTTCCAGGCCATCAAGCGCCATCATGGGAATCTTGAATCTTTTGAATTGCCGGGAGAGCGGCAGTTAAAACCGGAGTTATCTACAGCCAGGATTCAGCTAAAGAATATCATGGACCATCATCAGGGAGAAATCGAGTCGTTTTATTCTCAACATATTGAGGATGTTGAGGTATTCGGCCGCATCGATTGGGATGAACTGCCCGTGGAGGCTGAAGATTGGGATGACTTGGCGGATGACTACCTGGGTGATGACAGGGAAAAGCGGGTTGAATTCTTTTTTATTGTTAATCTTCTTTTTTCTTTGTTGGTAGACAGTGACAAAAAAGACGCGGCCCGTTTGGATACGGATTATTACAAAGGCAACCTGGAGGAGTTTTTCAGTGATGTGTTTGCTTATCTTGATCGCTGCCGGAAGCAGGAGCCGGAAAAATTTGCTGAAGACATCCCCATTAATAAGCTGCGAAATGAGTTTCTCGGTGAAATCGCGACCAATAAAAATATATCGGCATCAAATCATTTTTACACCATTACGGCTCCCACCGGGATTGGAAAAACCTTTGGTTGTCTGGCTTTTGCCCGGAGATTAATGGAACAACTGCAGCGGCCCAATGCCCGCGTCATCTATTGTCTACCTTATACATCGATTATCGATCAGAATTTCGATGAGTTTGAGAAGGTGATTGCATATAATAAAGGCCGGGATTACCGGGAACGTCCCGGAAGGTACTTGTTGAAGCATCACTACCTGGCAGCCAGGATCGTACAAAACAGGGTGAGTAAGGAAGAGTATTGTTATAAGGATTACATGGATGACACGCTGTTGGTGGAGTCCTGGGAATCGGCATTTATCGTCACCACGTTTGTCCAGTTTTTCCACACTGTTATTGGTTATCGAAACCGGTTCCTGAAAAAATTTCACAATATTGTTAATTCCATTGTGATTCTTGATGAAGTACAAAATATCGACCCGGATTATTATTTACTTTTGCGGGAGGTGCTGGACATCCTGGGCAGGCGGTTCAATATATATTTTCTCCTGGTAACGGCGACGCAACCGGAGATATTGGCTATGGAAAAGAGCAAACCGTTGGCGGTTGTTTGTTCCTCACGTTATATGGAACACCCGGTTTTTAATCGTATCTGCTTACGAATACAAGAAAAACCCCAGACGCTGACGCAATTCCAGGAGGATTTTGCCGATCAATTTTCAGGAGAAAATTGTTTGCTGGTGATGAATACAAAAAAGTCCGCGATTGGTTTTTACCGTTATTTAAGAGAAAACCGGAACGACTACCGGTTGTACTGCTTAACCACCAACCTGGTGCCGCGAGATAGAAGAGACAAAATCCGGGAAATAAGAGCAGCATTAAACAAGGGAGAAAGAATTATCGTAATTTCCACGCAGTTGGTGGAGGCGGGTGTTGATTTGAGTTTTAAGTATGTATACCGGGATTTTGGTCCCCTGGATTCGATCATCCAGGTGGCAGGCCGGTGCAACCGGCACGGCGAGTATGGTCCCACTGGCGGCACCATGACTCTGGTTCGGTTACAGAACCCGGACCACAACGATAAAGAATTTCATTCATATATTTACAAACCTATTATTGCCCAGTATGTCAGGCAGTCATTGACGGTTGACCAATATGAAAGTAATGCCTTCCAGCAGTTAGCGGAGACGTATTTCAGGCAATTTGACTTCCGCATGGAGAGTATGAAACTGCTGCGAGCCATTTATGATCTTAATTACGACAGTGAAACCGGCTCTCAAACCCCGGTTTCTCAATTTAAACTCATCAAAGAATATGACGATGAAACGCTTTATATATTAACCACTTCGGAAGCCCAGGAAAAAATGGGCCAACTGCAAACGCACCTGGGGAAATTGGTGGAGTCGGAGTTAACCCGGGAGGAAAGGGGAAATATATTGCTTATGATTGAGCGGTTGAAAACTGAATTAAGAGAGTATCGAATATCACTGCGGGATAATGATCTCGAGGCGTACCAGGATACGAATATCCTTGAAGATACCGGGATGGGAACGCATCGGTTTATTTCTTATGAAAACCAGGAGAATTATGCGTATGATGAAGAGGTTGGTTTTTTAAGGGAGCCGAAGGCAGAAATATCCGGCGCGGTTCATTTTTGAGCTTTTAACGAATGGAGGATAAATGGAATTGGTATTTACAACACCAGGTGCTTATCTAAATGTGAAAGACGGATTGTTTTCTATATCTATCGATAAGCAGAAGACAATGGTATCTCCTATGAAAGTGGAAAGAATTATTTTATCCACTGAAGCCGTATTGACCACAGCAGTAGTCAAACTGTGTAACGAGCATAATATAGACCTGGTGGTACTGGAAAGAAATGGCGATCCGGTGGGCAGGTTCTGGCATTCCAAATTCGGTTCCACTGCCACTATCAGGAGACGGCAGTTGGAGCTCACCCGGAGTGAAAAAGGTCTTGAATACGCCAAGGATTGGGTGATATCAAAATTAAGGAACGAGATTGAATTTATAAAAGAATTGGCTAAGAACAGGCCGAAGCAGCATGATGAAATCTATGAAAAGTCAGGTACTATCGCGGCAAATATAGAAAAACTCAAGCAATTGCAAGGTAGTGTAGAAGATAAAAGGAGTAGTATTATCGGGTTTGAGGGAAGTGCCTCCAGGGTTTATTTTGGAATTTTATCCACCTGTATGCCGGAGAGGTTCCAATTTTCCGGCAGGTCCAGGCAGCCAGCCAAAGACCCGTTTAATGCCTTCTTAAATTATGCCTATGGCATCCTTTATGCGGATGTAGAAAAAGCCTGTATTATTGCCGGTTTGGACCCGTTTGTCGGTTTCTTACATACCGATAATTACAATAAAAAATCCCTGGTATTCGATATTATCGAGAACTTCAGGATTTATGCCGACCGGGTGGTATTCAAACTGTTCAGCAAAAAAATGGTCAATAATAAAATGTTTGACAATGTCCGGGGAGGGTGTACGTTGAACAAGGAAGGAAAAAGACTGTTATTTGATGAAAACAGCAAATTTTTCGAAAAAGTTGTCAGGTACGGGAACAAAAACATGAAACAATCACATACGATCCAGGCCTTTTGCCATAGATTTGCCAATTCATTAATAAAGGTTGAATCTTAAATTTTGTGGAGTAGAAATAAGATGAATATTTGGATTGTGTATGACATAGAGAGCAGTGTGCCGGGAAACCGGAGGCGCCGGAAAATCATAAAGGAAATTGAGCAATTCGGATTATACAGGGTACAGAAGTCTGTTTTCTTCGGGAATATCGAAAGAAACCGCTTTGATGAACTGGTATTGTTTTCAGAAGAACTGATCGACCCGGAGAAGGACAGTGTTTACTTGTTTCCCATGTGTAATGAAGACTTTGATTCTGTAAAGATTATCGGTCAAGGATTTGATAAAGACATGGTTTCAGGGAAAAAGGACAGCTTAATTTTTTAAAGCGTAAAAGAAATGGAATTTTCAGAAAATAAACGGCTGCTGAGTGCATCGCTGTTAATCGAGTACTGGTATTGCCCCCGGTTTATTTATTTCATGAATGTGTTGGGGGTGCAGCAGTATGAAGAGAAGCGGTTAAAAGTACGACTAGGCAGGGAGGTGCATATACGGAAGGCGCTTCAGCCTGAGTATTTAAGGAAGAAATTGGGCGTAATAAAACAGGAGAAAAACGTTTATTTGAGTGATCCGGGGTATGGAATATGCGGGATACTCGATGAAATTTTATTTTTTGACGAGGGTAAGATATCTTTATTAGATTATAAGTTCGCTTATAATAGTCATAAATTCAAAACACAGTTTCTCCAGAATGTGTTTTATTCGCTGCTGATTGAAAGGAATTATAATACCGGTATCGATCATTGTTATATTGTTTACACCCGTGAGAGGAATAAGCTTGTCCGCTATGATATAAAGGAGAAAGATAAGAAGGAAGTGATTCAAGCGATAAATGATGTGCATCATATCATTTCAACCGGGTACTTTCCCGGGGGTACCGGGATCAAAAAGAGGTGCCCGGATTGCACGTATAAGAATATTTGCATTCGTTAAGAGGAATGTTTTCTTATGTCAAATTTCCGGAGAAAAAAGTGGGTTAATGGTAGAAAGCCGTTATATATAATTGTTTTAAGGTCTAAAAATCGACGCAAAATGTTAAAAAACAGTGATTTTGGGTTGAAAATTCCAGGAAGAATTGGTAAAATAGCCGCTGCATTGAGCGGTGAATTTACATGTATATTGGTTATTTTGCTTTAAAAAGCTGTTTAAGAGAAGGTTCCATTAAAACAAGGATTGAAACCCCAGGTGAGAACACTCCTGGATGAGTCAAAAGTCGGTTTAAGAGAAGGTTCCATTAAAACAAGGATTGAAACTATTTTCGCCAGAAAATATGTATGCTGTGATCATGAGTTTAAGAGAAGGTTCCATTAAAACAAGGATTGAAACCAGAAATACTGAAAGTCGCTGAAAATCTGAGCATAGGTTTAAGAGAAGGTTCCATTAAAACAAGGATTGAAACAGTGTAGCCGGTGCATTCGGCTGCCATTTTTCCGGTCGTTTAAGAGAAGGTTCCATTAAAACAAGGATTGAAACTTCTCTGTAGGTTAATACAGTAAAAAAGGTATTCTCGTTTAAGAGAAGGTTCCATTAAAACAAGGATTGAAACCATACGATAGAAAAAGCCGCCGATGCCGCCTATTGTTTAAGAGAAGGTTCCATTAAAACAAGGATTGAAACTCATCCGGGGTTTCATAATGAACTCCCTCGTCAGTCGTTTAAGAGAAGGTTCCATTAAAACAAGGATTGAAACTCCTTTCTTGTCCATTTGTACAGTGTGTTTTCTGTTGTTTAAGAGAAGGTTCCATTAAAACAAGGATTGAAACAAACGGGGTAGTGCCGTATTTACCCATACCCTCGAAAGTTTAAGAGAAGGTTCCATTAAAACAAGGATTGAAACTGATTTTCTTTTCCGATACGCCCACGGCCTTCAGGGTTTAAGAGAAGGTTCCATTAAAACAAGGATTGAAACGACTTGTATTGTTCAAGTTCGATGATTGCCTTTTTGGTTTAAGAGAAGGTTCCATTAAAACAAGGATTGAAACAAGACAGAATGGAAGAACAAGCGAAAGGTAGAAAGCGGTTTAAGAGAAGGTTCCATTAAAACAAGGATTGAAACCAATGAAATTAAGATAAGGAGAGAAAGCATGGGCAACGTTTAAGAGAAGGTTCCATTAAAACAAGGATTGAAACTTAATGGTATGTAGTTCGGGCTAATGAATTTGTATGGTTTAAGAGAAGGTTCCATTAAAACAAGGATTGAAACACTCGATTTGATTCTATATAAGCCAAAATACCTAAGTTTAAGAGAAGGTTCCATTAAAACAAGGATTGAAACAGATTATCCCGGGAGTAAGCGGTTACCTACCCATGTTTAAGAGAAGGTTCCATTAAAACAAGGATTGAAACAAAAATACTTTCGAGCTTTAATGATCGAAGTTAGGAGTTTAAGAGAAGGTTCCATTAAAACAAGGATTGAAACGGTTGAGCAGCAGCGCGGGAAGGGTAGCAAGGCGATGTTTAAGAGAAGGTTCCATTAAAACAAGGATTGAAACCATTGGAATCCAAAGTTTCATAACCCTTGTTCAGAAGTTTAAGAGAAGGTTCCATTAAAACAAGGATTGAAACTGGCTTATGAGGAAAAAACTGGAGACCATTCTGTCAGGTTTAAGAGAAGGTTCCATTAAAACAAGGATTGAAACTTTGAACGAAAAAACGTATGGAATCGGATTCGGAGGTTTAAGAGAAGGTTCCATTAAAACAAGGATTGAAACAAAGGAAGCAGGGCAAATGTAGCAAAGATGATAAGAGTTTAAGAGAAGGTTCCATTAAAACAAGGATTGAAACATTTTCCGGGTACATACCAGCATTAAAAGTTGGATAGTTTAAGAGAAGGTTCCATTAAAACAAGGATTGAAACTTATTGTCTTGGGTTGTTTTTTTTGCCTTATATATGTTTAAGAGAAGGTTCCATTAAAACAAGGATTGAAACAAAATTATAGCCGAATCCTGTCCCAGCATTTCCGTGGTTTAAGAGAAGGTTCCATTAAAACAAGGATTGAAACATGAATACCCAAATTCCAAAATCCTTCAATTGTCTTACAAGTTTAAGAGAAGGTTCCATTAAAACAAGGATTGAAACTGAATAACTCTTCGTTTTCTGGTTTGTTTTTGTTGGTTTAAGAGAAGGTTCCATTAAAACAAGGATTGAAACTGACTAAAAAATACAAAAGCCATTGCCAGTCTACCCAGTTTAAGAGAAGGTTCCATTAAAACAAGGATTGAAACTGATTTCATCAATTTGGTATTTTGATGTGATGGGAAAGTTTAAGAGAAGGTTCCATTAAAACAAGGATTGAAACAAAAATCAAATATATATAGAAACTGGCATTTTTAATGTTTAAGAGAAGGTTCCATTAAAACAAGGATTGAAACTTACCGCCGGGATGTCTAAGGCGTACGGTATCCCGGTTTAAGAGAAGGTTCCATTAAAACAAGGATTGAAACAATCAAGTTCATGATTATATATTGTGAAATTCGTTGTTTAAGAGAAGGTTCCATTAAAACAAGGATTGAAACGAAAATCACTATTCGTTAAATCATCTGTCGTCACCGGTTTAAGAGAAGGTTCCATTAAAACAAGGATTGAAACGCAGTTTCCCCTGCTGAAGCGCCGCTCCAAAGCATTGGTTTAAGAGAAGGTTCCATTAAAACAAGGATTGAAACCGGTGAAAATACACAAAATAAAAAAAAGAAAAGTAGTTTAAGAGAAGGTTCCATTAAAACAAGGATTGAAACGACGGTCCGTAATATATCCCTTTTGCAAATTTCTTTCTGGCGTTTAAGAGAAGGTTCCATTAAAACAAGGATTGAAACCCATTCAATTAAAGCAGATGGATATACACAACCTATGTTTAAGAGAAGGTTCCATTAAAACAAGGATTGAAACAATTCGTTTTCGGTAAATTTTGAAATTTCCTGGACTTGTTTAAGAGAAGGTTCCATTAAAACAAGGATTGAAACTTCTGCTTGACTCTATATAAGCCAAAATTCCAAGCGTTTAAGAGAAGGTTCCATTAAAACAAGGATTGAAACTTTTTATCTCTCCGTATTCTTTCTTATAGCAAAACCTGTTTAAGAGAAGGTTCCATTAAAACAAGGATTGAAACTCATAGTACGATACTTGCTTTGTTAGTTTCGGGTCAGTTTAAGAGAAGGTTCCATTAAAACAAGGATTGAAACCCGTTAACCTTAAGAAGTAGTAAAGCAGTCCAAAGTTTAAGAGAAG
>JABAOH010091047.1_pt1 | contig 13392 bp, 14 predicted proteins | sample 7062181 | NCBI WGS metagenome assembly JABAOH01 (sample SAMN14538630, study PRJNA623070) | marine sediment metagenome | biome: marine biome [ENVO:00000428]; feature: marine pelagic biome [ENVO:01000023]; material: deep marine sediment [ENVO:00002113]; isolation source: pool of 5 deep marine... | reverse complement strand
CCGTTGCTTTCTCCATTCTGCTAACAAGTTTTTCCTCTTCTTGGGACTTGCCCAACTGTGAAATTGGGGTGGATTCTTGGGAATCCTTTTGGAAATTCTGGGAAAAAGACTTCCTTTTTGTCCTCGATCAAAATTCAAAGATTTCAAACAACGCTGTAAATCCAGCTAGTTAGAATCGATTCATCGATTGGCATTGGAATTGCCCCTCCAAAAGACCCACCTTGTGCAAAACGACCATAAGCCGGGAAAAGCCAACTGGGTCATAACGTCCGTTTACCGTAATGTCAAAAAAAGAGCGGAGAGAAAGAATGAGCGAGGAGAATGTTTTGTTCGGCGTCGAGAATTTTTTCACCGCCGTTGAGGTTCCGTTCTCGGACCTTTTTGAGGATATCGACTATGTCTGGGAAGCGCTGGCAAAAAGGGATACGTATATCCAAGAGAAAATAAGTCCAAACATTGCCCGGCTTCAAACACGCAATATCTACCTGAAGGGTGACGTCCATGTTGGAGAGGGAACGGTCATCGAACCTGGGGTTTGCATCAAGGGCCCGACCATAATCGGCAACAACTGTGAGATCCGACACGGAGCCTACATCCGGGGGAATGTGATTGTCGGTCATAACTCCGTGGTTGGCCATGCGACCGAGGTGATTCGATCGATCATCCTGAATAACGTCCGAGCGGACCACTTCGCTTACATTGGAGATAGCATTCTGGGGAATAACTGTCATCTCGGGGCGGGAGTGATTTTAGCCAACGTGAAGATGCGAACAAAGACGTCTCCTGTCAGCATTCGTGTGGATGGAAAGCGCTATGATACCCGGATGAGAAAGCTCGGTGCGATCCTGGGTGATAATACAGAAATCGGTTGTAACAGCACGGCAAATCCGGGAACCATTCTCGCAAAGGGAGTAACTGTCTATCCCGGTATCACCCTCAGTGGTTACTATCCACCGGAAACGGTGGTCACCGCATCCACGCGGATGGGAAGACCACTCCCCCCTGTCCATTCTGAGTCAGCAGAAGCTCCCACCACGGAACAGATCCTGTGTCCAAACTGTGGGGCACAGATCTCCAGCATAGGGCGAGTGCAAGAGCTCATCGCGTATTGCAAGGAGTTTTTCGGTCAGTGCAACTGTGGACAAAAATATCATATCGTCCTCTCTTTGCTGGGGGGAGCCGTGATCTCCTTTCCCGATAGGCAGATAGAGACTTACCTGCAATTTCCAAACAAGAAACCCTCTCCCCTGGACCGTCTCTCACACTGAGCCCCGCCCCTCTTCTTGGCTTGAAATCTGTCCGCAGGTCTCATGTCGTGGGGCAACCGAAAAGACCTTCGCCTACCAGAAATACCCCTCCCCCCGATTCTCTGAGAAAGGCCGATGATCTCTCCTGGACCCTGGACTTGCGTCTCATAGCCGAGTCTGGTAACTTAATGTCGCAAAGGCGTACAACCCTCTGAAATTCCGAAGGAAGTCGGAGAATCCTTATCCCGGTCGGGAAAGCCCCCTCAATGATCTGAGGGGGTATGTCTGAATGGGGACACCCGAAGCCCATCAGAATCCGTTCCAGGCGTCATGAACGTTGACGAGTTCCAATACGATCTTCCATCCTCCCTGATCGCTCAACATCCCACGAAAAGGAGAGACCATTCAAGGCTTATGGTCCTCGATCGGCGAACCGGCAGGATCCATCACCATCGGTTTTTCGAAATCGTCAATGAAGTTCTCCCGCGAGACGTACTCCTCGTTAACGATACGAGGGTGATCAAGGCCAGGCTCCTCGGACAGAAGAAAAGCGGTGGCAAGGTTGAGTTCCTTTTGATCCAATGCATCGAGGCGGTATCCCCCAAAGAAGAGATCTGGAAATGCCTCGCCAAAAGCGCCAAGCGGCTCCGCCCAGGAACAGTCATCGATTTCCATCGAGATCTCATTGGTGAGGTCCTGTCCTGCACCGATGGGATGTGGACCGTCCGATTTCGTTCCCGAGGAAACTTCAGATGGGCGCTGGAGCGAGTTGGACGGGTCCCCTTGCCGCCTTACATCAGAAGGGGTGATAGACTCGATCTCCAGGAAGATCGGCGGCGCTATCAGACGGTTTTTGCGAAGAAGGATGGAGCAATCGCCGCTCCGACGGCGGGGCTCCATTTCACTCCCTCTCTCATGTCGAAGATCCAGCGGGCCGGGGTTTCGGTCCAATCTCTTACGCTTCACATCGGAATCGGGACATTTCTGCCCGTTCGAGCCGCCAGAATTGAAGAGCACCACATGCACGAAGAGGCCTTCGAGATTCCGGCCGAAACCGCGGAATCCATCAACGCAGTCAAGGAACATGAAGGGAGAATCATTGCGGTAGGCACGAGCACGGTTCGCGCTCTTGAATCCGCTGTCGACAGCCATGGTCGAATCGTTCCAGGAGGGAGAGACACGGACCTCTTCATATACCCCCCGTTTCGATTCCGGGTGGTTGATATTCTGGTGACCAACTTCCATCTCCCTGGTTCAACCCTGGTGATGCTTGTTTCGGCTTTCGCCGGGAGGGATCTCTTATTTCGCGCATATCGAGAGGCCATAAAGCACGGCTATCGATTCTATAGCTATGGAGACGCCATGATGATCGTTTGATGATAGAGGCGTTCGGAATAACATGGGACTCAAGTTCACGATTTCGGCAACCGACGGCGACACTCACGCCCGGGCGGGAGTTATCTCCACCTCGCGAGGGGATATCCAGACCCCTGCCTTCATGCCAGTCGGGACGCAGGCAACCGTCAAATCCCTCACACCCGAGGATTTGGTCGCGGTGGGGACCGAGATACTTCTTGCCAATACATATCATCTGTACCTTCGACCCGGTCACGAGACCATCAGAAAGCTTGGAGGACTCCATCGATTTATGCACTGGGACCGTCCAATCCTTACGGATAGCGGCGGTTATCAGATATTCAGCCTTGGTGAACTGGTGACTGTCCAGACTGAGGGGGTTACTTTTCAGTCCCACATTGACGGCTCCAAACACACGCTCTCGCCCACAGAGGTTATCGAAATCCAAAAATCTCTTGGCGCGGATATCATGATGTGCCTTGACGAGTGTACGCCTTACCCAGCCACCCGAGAAGAGACCTTGCAGTCACTCGAACTGACCACGCAATGGGCCAAAAGCTGTCGAGAGGTCGAAAGGACGCCAGATCAATCCCTTTTCGGCATTGTCCAAGGCGGCATGTATCTTGACCTGCGGGAACGGAGTGCGGGTGATTTAGTCGACCTCGATTTGGATGGTCACGCCATTGGAGGGTTGAGTGTCGGGGAGGACAAGAGTCTGATGCACCGTGTCATCGAACACACGGCACTCAACCTCCCAGACGAAAAACCCCGTTATCTCATGGGGGTCGGAACACCTGAAGATATCCTCTCGGCTGTCCAAAGGGGGCTCGATATGTTCGACTGCGTTCTGCCCACTCGAAATGCACGGAACGGGCTGCTTTTCACCCGGTCAGGGAAAATGCCGATCAAAAATTCTCAGTATGCCAGCGACCCTCGGCCGATCGACGAAAATTGCCGATGTTATACCTGTCGCCATTATTCCAGGGCTTATCTTCGACATCTCTTCATGGCGAGAGAAATCCTCTCAAACAGACTCAATACGATTCACAACCTTTTCTACTATATGGAATTTATGTCTGCGCTTCGGGAGGCCATTTTGGATGCGCGTCTCAAGACATTTACCGCCGAAGTATCCGACAACTGGAATATCAACAGTCAAGGTCATGAGACTGGTTAAACGCAGAAAGTTATGGTAAGATGGAATCCCAGTCAGCGGCACCGATGGCGGATGGATGATTCAAGATAGACCTTCGGGCCGGAGGAGAGTCGACTTGAGGAATTGGGCGGCCCGGCTGCCCCTTGCTTCTTTGCCTGCGAAGGCGTGTCTCTCAATTACAGTGAAGAGGAGGTGGTATTTTTGATCGAGATCGCTTATGCGATGGCCCCTCAGGGCGGTCAGGGGGGCCAGGGGGGCGGCTTAAGTTTTTTGTTCATGGTTGTTCCCCTGATTCTCATTTTCTATTTCCTCTTGTTCAGGCCCCAGAAGAAACGGGCCGATGAACAGAAGGCCCTGCATGCTAGCCTGAAAAAGGGCGAGATAGTAATGACCCAGGGAGGACTTCACGGACGGATCACTGGCCTGACGGATTCAACCGTTACCCTAGAGATCGCAGAAAAGGTGCGTGTAAAGGTATCGAGACCCCACATTGCCGGAAGAATCAGATCTGAGGTTAGGTCCTAGCTAGGTTCCCGCCCTTTCCTCCTTGTTCTAAACTGAGTTTTAGGACTATAATCCGCGAGGAGGCCTTCAGATGCGCAAGTACGAAACCATCTTCATTATTAATCCTGACCTGAGCGAAGAGGACACTCAAGGCGTCGTTGACAAAGTCAAAGAGCTGATCCAAAACCTTCAGGGCGAGGTCTTAAAGACCGACGGATGGGGGATAAAGAAACTCGCCTACGATGTCAAAAAGAAATCCAAAGGCTATTTCGCCCTCCTCCACTTCATGGGCACGGCTCAAATACTGACCGAAGTTGAACGGAACTTACGGCTGATGGATACTGTTCTCAAACATCAAACCGTCAGGCTTGATGAGAAAGGAGAGCGGGCGGCGCAAATGCTCTTCAAGGAAAAAATTCCCGAAAAGGAAGAAGAACCCGAGACAAAACCAGAAAAGAAAGCTGAAAAGGATGCCGATGAGGTGGAAAAACCGCAAGAGGCAGCCGATGAACGTCCACCTGAGGAGACAAAAGTCACAGAGGAGCCTGAGAAAGGCGGCGAGGAGGGCACGGGTAATTGACCTTTTACAACAAGGTAATCCTCATCGGGAATCTCGCAGAGGATGCTGATACGCGGTATACACCAAGCGGTTCTCAGGTAACAAAACTCTCCCTCCTGATCAACTCGGATGATGGGCCTGGGGAGGGTCAACACTTGCAGACGATTGATGTGGTCGCCTTCGAAAGCGGCCACCGCTCCCAAGGACAATCCCTTATGAAGGGCGGCAGGGTTCTCGTGGAGGGAAGAATCAAAAGCCGCGTCTGGGAGACTCAAGAGGGACAGAAGAGAAAGAAGCTGGAGATCATCGCGGAGAGCATATACCCTTTAAAGGATTGAGAGACTCTCATATCCTGGGTTCTGACATACGAGGAGGAGGAGATGGCAACCCGACCAGGTCGATATCGCGGAAGGCCTTACCCGAGAAGAAAGATCTGTCGTTTCTGCGCAGACAAAACCCTCATCATTGATTATAAGAATCATAAAGTGCTCCGGTACTTTGTTACAGAGCGAGGCAAGATCATCCCTAGACGAATCTCAGGTAACTGCGCCCGTCATCAGCGCGAGATAACCACAGCCATCAAAAGGGCCCGGAATATTGCGATCCTTCCTTTCACCACTGTGACGAGGTAAGACGACCTATTCCGTGGATGATGGAAATGGACACAAAGCGGTTCCCCCTTCACCTCCTGGTTGGCACGGCGACTTTAGTTATCATCGTTTTGATTTCACTCCAGCTACCCGTTGTGGGGGTGTTGACGAGTCTCCTCACGCCGCTTCCAATCATGGTCTTGTGTGGCCTCTGGGGCTTACGGGGAGGGATACTTGCGCTTCTGATCGGAACCCTCGCGATATCGGTCCTCATAAATCCGCTTCTAGGAATCGTATTCTTCGCTGAGTTTGGTCTTCTGGGAATCCTTCTCTATCATTATCTGATTAGAAAGAGTTTGCCGTGGGACCACGTCGTCGCCCGATCTTCTCTCATCGTCCTTGCCGTCCTGGCATGCTTGGTGATTGTCTACGGGATGACCACACCCTCGAATTTCATCGAATGGATTAAGGCGCAGATGGATGAGACGGGACGGTCATTGTTTGGATTCTATCCGAGTGAGATCAGAGGCGATCACGCACCCTGGATGAGTCTAGAAAACCTCGTAGCCCTCACTTTGCGGATTCTGCCCGCTCTCGTCATTCTCACGCTCTGGATGGAAGGCGTGCTCAACGTTGCTCTTTTTGCACGCATCATGAAACGCCATGCGTCTGATCGTGGTGAGATCGTCCTCAGACCCGGGTTTTCCACCTGGAGCTGCCCAGACAGGCTCGTTTGGGGAGGAATCCTAGGGGGCTTTCTGATATTGACGAAAGTCTCATTCCTTGTAACCATAGGCCTGAACGTTGTCATCCTCATCGTGGCCATCTACTTCCTCCAGGGCCTCGCCGTCGTTTCCTTCTGGTTCAAGAAAAATAATGTCCCTCTCGGCTTCCGTGTGGTAGGCTATGCAATGATCGGTGTCATCCAATTTCTCTTCTTCCTCGTCGTCGCATTAGGACTCTTTGATATTTGGATTAACTTTAGGAAGCTAATGCCCAGAGTCACTGCATAAAAAAAGAGTTTTTGACCGACTCTCGCAGTTCCCTGAGAAAGGAGATTCCCATGGAGGTGATCCTCATGGAAGACGTTCCCTCACTCGGTAAGATGGGGGACGTCGTCAAGGTAGCAGATGGCTATGGGCGAAATTTTCTCCTTCCAAAGGGGAAAGCCGTCCGAGCAACCTCGAAGAAGCTGAAGGCACTGGAGCACGAAAAACGTCTCGTCCAGGACCGGCTCGAAAAATCAGCCAAGGAGGCAGATATACTGGCCACGCGTCTTGAAGATTACTCTTGCACCATCTCTAAGCCCGTCGGCGAGAGCGGGAAGCTATTCGGTGCGGTCACATCGATGGAGATCGAGCAGAATCTCCGAGAAAACGGGTTCGAAATAGACCGAAAGAGCATCCTGTTAGAAGAACCCATCAAGAGTCTTGGCATCTACACGGTTCAGGTCAAAGTGAGTCACGAGGTAACGGTCGATCTGAAGGTGTGGGTCGTAAAAGAGTGAAACGTGGGATCGCCAATGGATGAGACAGGGGAACACAAAATTCCTCCACAGAACATCGAAGCCGAGCAATCGGTTTTGGGAGGAATCCTCATCGAAAACAGTTCGCTCAATCGGATCCTCGAGATTCTCTCCGATGAAGACTTTTACCGAGAAGCCCATCGGCGGATATATCAGGCCCTAGTGGATCTCTCCGAGAAGAATGAGCCCGCCGATCTCATCACCCTGACGAATCAGCTCAAAACGAACAACCTCTTGGATGATATCGGAGGCCCCTCCTACCTCGCTTCGCTCGTCGACATGGTTCCTACCGCGGCCAACATTGAATATTACGCCCGAATTGTGAAAGAGAAGGCAACCTTAAGGAAGCTGATCGACGCGGCCACACAAATCATCACGCAGAGTTACAGTGACAGCGGGGACGTCGATGCCTTCCTCGATGAAGCCGAGCAGGCGATATTTAGAATCTCAGAACACCGGGTAAGGCCTTCCTTCTATCATATCAAGGATGTCGTAAAGGAGGGTTTCAAAACCGTCGAGAAACTCTTCGAAAAAAAAGAACTCATCACGGGCGTCCCTTCTGGATTCAAGGACCTTGACCGCATGACGACTGGATTCCAAAGATCGGACCTCATCATCGTTGCGGGAAGACCCAGCATGGGGAAGACCGCCTACTGTTTAGATATTGCCAGATATGCAGCGACAGAAACAGGAATTCCAGTGGCCATCTTCTCACTGGAGATGTCTAAGGAGCAGCTGGCTTTACGGATGCTCTGTTCCGAAGCCATGGTCGAGGCCCAGAAATTGAGAAGCGGCTTTCTCAGCGAGAGCGATTGGCCCAAGCTCACCCTGGCAGCTGGAAATCTGGCCGACGCACCCATCTTTGTCGACGACTCTGCCGCAATTTCGGTGTTAGAACTGCGTGCAAAGGCGAGACGTCTCAAAGCGGAACACAAGCTGGGACTGATCATCATAGACTATCTCCAACTCATGAAGGGCAGAGGAAGAGTCGAACGGAGGGAACAGGAAATCTCCGAAATCTCGAGGTCCTTGAAAGCGCTGGCCAAGGAGCTCTCGATCCCCGTCATCGCCATCTCCCAATTAAGTCGTCGGACCGAGGAGAGGCCGAGACAGAGACCTCAGTTGTCAGACCTCAGAGAGTCCGGCGCCATTGAACAGGATGCTGATGTGATTCTGTTTATCTACAGGGAGGAGCTTTACAGAGACGATCCCTCCGTTGAGGGGGTAGCGGAGATCATCATCGGGAAGCAGCGGAATGGCCCAACTGGAACGATGAAGCTGACTTTTCTCAAAGAGTTTACGACTTTCAAAGACATCTACCGGGGGGGAGTATCCGATACGACCCCATAGACGATTGGGAGGATCCCCGCTCGAACCTCTTTGCCGTTCATTGAAAGATACCACGCGAACGGACTCCAGTTTGTTCAAGACGATCACCCATGCTTAACATTCCAAATGTCCTCACAATTCTGCGTGTCCTTTTGATCCCCATCTTCGTGATTTTCCTGATGAACCGGCATTTTGGATGGTCCCTGGTCATCTTCGTCGTCGCCGGAATCACAGACGCAATCGACGGGGGTATCGCCCGGATCACTCAGCAAAAAACAACGCTGGGGGCTTACCTCGATCCCATTGCGGACAAACTCCTGCTGACATCCGCTTTCGTCGCCTTGGCTATCCTCCAAACCATCCCGAGCTGGCTCGCCGTGATCGTCCTCACTCGAGACGTCATCATTTCTCTTGGATTCATGATCCTCTTTCTGATGGATCGTCGACCAGAAATCAATCCGACAACCTTCAGCAAGATCAATACGGTGATTCAGGTTTTGACCATTGCCCTTGCCCTTTTCTCGAGAGTACAGGATTCCATCTCCGGTCTCCTTTCTCTCATGATCTGGGCAGCCGCCGTCACCACGATTATGACCGGTCTTCATTATATCTATCTCGGAACGAGAATGACCAATGGAATCGGCAGAAACGCCAAGAATTGATCCAAGATGACCACCCAAGAGGCGAGGGAGGTGCACCATGTCGGCCATCCTAGAGATCGAGGCGAGGGAGATCCTCGATTCCAGGGGCAATCCAACCATCGAAGTTGATGTGACACTGGAAAGCGGGATCGTGGGGCGAGCAGCGGTTCCGTCTGGAGCGTCCACCGGCGAACACGAGGCTTTAGAACTCCGGGATGGAGACGAAAAGCGATACAGAGGGATGGGCTGTCTCACCGCCGTCAATCATGTCAACAAGGAGATTGGCCCTAAACTCCTCGGATTTGACGTGCTGAATCAGCTCTCAATTGATCAGACGCTCATCGATATGGATGGGACCGAAAACAAATCACGGCTCGGGGCCAACGCCATTCTCGGGGTCTCCCTGGCATGCGCGAGAGCTGCGGCAGATTTTTTGGACCTTCCCCTGTTCAGTTATCTCGGTGGCCCTTTTGCGAATGAAATGCCCGTCCCTCTGATGAACGTCCTCAATGGTGGGCAGCATGCCGACAACGATATCGACATTCAGGAATTCATGATTGTGCCTCTCGGCGCTTCGCGGTTTTCAGAAGCGCTTCGCATGGGCACAGAGGTGTTCCACGAGCTGAAGAACGTTCTCAAAAACCATGGTCATGCCACCTCCGTCGGGGATGAAGGCGGATTCGCCCCTCGACTGAAATCCAATGAAGAGGCGCTGATTCTCATCGTTCAGGCCATCGAGAAGGCGGGGTACAAACCGAAAGACGACATCGCCATTGCCATCGACGCAGCTGCCAGCGAGTTTTATCGCAAGAAGGAATATGTGCTTGCTGGGGAGGGAGGCAACCCCAGGGGGATCGACGAAATGATCCTACTGTACGAGGATTGGGTCAACAGATATCCGGTCGTTTCTCTCGAGGATGGCCTGGCAGAGGACGACTGGGAAGGTTGGAAGAAAATGACAGTACGGTTGGGGCAGAGAGTGCAAATCGTGGGGGATGACCTCTTTGTCACTAACACCAAGCGATTACAGCGGGGGATACGGGATCAAATCGCCAATTCCGTTCTCATCAAACTGAACCAGATAGGAACCCTGACCGAAACCATCGCAGCCATCGAGATGGCGAAGAAAGCAGGCTACACCACTATCATCTCGCATCGTTCTGGCGAGACTGAAGATACAACCATCGCTGACCTCGCCGTTGCCGTCCGTGCGGGGCAGATAAAGACAGGCTCCCTCTCTCGATCGGAAAGAGTGGCCAAATACAATCAGCTCCTGCGGATCGAGGAGATGCTCGGGAAGGATGCCGTCTTTAAGGGGAAAGGGGGATTCCCTGCACCGAAAAGGTAGTGTTATTGCACCCCGGAAATGCAGGGCGCGGGATGTGAGAAACAACGAGTCCCTCATCACACATCACAAATCTCATTTTCTCGATCTTCCCCTGATCTTTCTCTTCAAAATCGAAAACAGGAAGAGCGCCTCTTCGGACCTGAGGATCAGGGACATGCCCGTGTAAGTTACGGTCCCGACCACGATACAGACTGCCAAGACAGCAGCGTTGCGAATCGAGGAGCTTTGCTCGGCCCATTCCCCCAGTTGACTGATCAGGAAAACAATCACCCCCATCAGCAGACCCGCCAATGCCATTTTGAATAGAGACCGAAGCGTCTTGGGCCACTCAAGGGATCCCACCTTCTTCTCCATGAGAACGGTGAGAAGGACGAAATTCAATATCGCGGCGAGGGAGTTTGCGAGAGCCAATCCCGAGTGCCTGAGGGGCGACATCAAGAGGAGTCCCAAAAAAAGGTTACATATCAATGCAAGAATGGCGACTTTCACAGGCGACCGCATATCCTGGAGTGAATAGAAGGCTGGAGCCACAATTCTCACGCCCCCAATAGCCCACAGCCCAGCAGCATAAAACAGGAGTGCCTGAGCCGTCATCAGCGTCTTCTGGAAATCGAACGCCCCTCTCTGAAAAAGAAGGTGCACAATCGGGACTCTCAGGACAATCAAGCCCACTGTGGCAGGCAACATCAGGAAAAAAATCAGGCGAATTGAGAAACCCAGCGTGTCTCGGAACTCGCTGGACCGACTCTGCGTGGCAAGCCTCGAGAGGCTCGGAAGGGCCGCTGTCCCCAAAGCGACAGCGAATATGCCGAGCGGGAATTCAATGAGGCGGTAGGCGAAATAGAGAAAGGATATGCTTCCCGCTTCAAGGAAAGAGGCCAGGATCTGGCTCACGAAAATGTTTATCTGGGCCACAGCGGTTCCGATGACTCCAGGTAGCATCAATCCACCGATTTTCTTGATGCCCGGATTCGCCCAGAAGCGAAAGCTCAAATGGAACCAGATGCCCTTTCTCAGGAGAAAAGGAACCTGGAAGAGGAGTTGCGCCACCCCTCCCACAAGCACACCAATCGCGAGGGCCATGACGGGTGGAGACACACGCCTGAAGAAAAGGAAAGCACAAGCGATCATCGAAATGTTTAGAAGGGAAGGCGCGAGGGCTGGAGCCGCAAAATGGCCTAGCGCATTCAAGACACCCATGGAAAGTGCCACAAGGCCGATGAAGAACAGATAGGGAAATACAATCCGCGTCATCAAGACGGTTAAACGGAGCTGATCCGGATCAACGAAGCCTGGTGCCAGTATCCGAATCAGCCAGGGGGAGAGAATGACACCGACAAGACTGATCGCAGCCAGAACCATCGACAGACCGGTAAAAGCCTCGTTCACCAGTCTCTCCCAATCCCGTGCCTCCCTCTGATGGAGATACTCTGAAAAAACGGGGATAAAGGACACCGTGAGAGATCCCTCACCAAAAAGCCTTCTCATGGTGTTGGGAATCCTAAAAGCCACGAAGAACGCGTCGGTCGCCAGGCCCGCGCCGAAGAAATAGGCGATCACCATGTCCCGAAGATAGCCTAATACCCGGCTCAGAAACGTGGCCGTTCCAACAACGCCCGTGGCTCTTGCGATTTTTTCCTTCTCAGACATTCAAAACCCCTCGGGCCAACCAACCGAAAAACGAAGAAGCGCCGAGTCCCCTGTTAAGGAGACATCGAACCGAGAAAGATCCTTTCTCCGTCCGATTCCTCTCTAAGTGCCGCCTTCTGACTCCAGACTTCCGAACCTGGAGTCTCCCCATTTTTGAGGGAACCCGCTGTCTCCGGGCAATCCCGCCTGCGGCGGGGGCCTCACATAGGTTCACGGATAAAGGACAAAGCGCTCTTCTGAGTCTCTCTCCTCGCTCCTTTTGCCTTTTTCTTTGATCCTGCGAGAGCAGAATCTGCGAATCCCGATGAGGGCACCGCAAGAGCGTGGGAGCGAGGGGATAAGAGAACCCCACGAAACTCAGCCAACTTCAGTCCTACACACCTTGACATCGATTCTTCAAAAATGATAGTAAAACCCCACCTGGAGATCAGAGAGGAGGTCTATCATTGGCAACCCATAAGTCAGCCTTGAAACGAATGAAACAGGATGAAAGAAATCGACAAAGGAACGTCCATATCAAATCGATAGTCAAATCTCGCGTGAAGAAACTCAGAGAGCTGATCCAGGCCAAAGACGTGAAGAAGGCAAAGGAGGCTCTTTCCGCTGCGGTCCGCGAAATCAATCGGGCACGATCAAAAGGGGTCATCCACAGGAATACTGCGTCCAGAAAAATCTCCAGGCTCACAAAGGAATTCGATGCTCTAGAGGCCTCTTGAAATCCCTATCTAACTCAGGAAACCCCGGTACCTCCCGACATTATCCCAACCCCGAAGTATCAGCATATATCAACCCTCAATGACAGAGGGAAATGATAAGGTTTTCCAGTAAGATCCTCTTTGATGGACTTCCGCTTTTGAGAGCCAGATCGGTTTCAAAGAGGAGGCGATAGGCTCTGGCAAGTTCGCCAGATGTGAAATGGCCGAGCTGGGCAAGCAAGCCGTGAAGAAAAAAACCTGGAATGCCAAGCGTCCGACCAATCTCTCCATCAGATATTCCTTGGAATCGCATCTCCTTGGCTATCCAGATGAGGCGAAACTGCCTCGTGACCATGGTGAGGATTTTCAGGGGCGGCTCTCCGCCTTCGAGCATCTGATCCAGGATCCTGAGCGCATCAAGGCTGTTTTTCATTCCCACGGCCTTGGTCAGATCGAAAATCGTATGGATCTTCACACGAGAGACGACGGTCTCGACATCTTCGACGCCGATCGTTTTCCGCTCCCCCACGTATGAGACGAGCTTGTCAAGCTCCTGATAAATCTCGCTCAGGTGATTCCCCACCATTTCTCGCATCACCTCAGCGGCTTCAGAAGATATCTCCTTCCCCATCTGTTTTGCGCCACGGATGATGTACCGAATCAGAAGGTTGCCGCTCGGATGACCGAACGAGACGACCCGTCCCTGTTTCTCGAGAGCCTTAAGGTGTGCCTTCCAGGGACCCAGTTTTTCCCCAATGAGTATCAAACAGGTACTTGATGAGGGATTCTCGC
>JABAOH010000775.1_pt5 | contig 13400 bp, 12 predicted proteins | sample 7062181 | NCBI WGS metagenome assembly JABAOH01 (sample SAMN14538630, study PRJNA623070) | marine sediment metagenome | biome: marine biome [ENVO:00000428]; feature: marine pelagic biome [ENVO:01000023]; material: deep marine sediment [ENVO:00002113]; isolation source: pool of 5 deep marine... | reverse complement strand
ATAATTCCTCCCCATATAGCTACAGAACCGCCGCTCAAATTGGTACCCGACCCTCGAGGAATCAGCGGTATGTTGTGTTCCCGAGCTAATTTCACCAATTTGACAATTTGTTCAACAGTTCGAGGAAACACAACGGCATCAGGCATACCGCGATCTAATGAAGCATCATACTGATAGAAAACAAGATCTTTTTGCTGAATCAATACATTTTCTTTTTCAAATATTTTGTTCAATCGTTTTATGATTCTTCTATCAAGCATAAAACCCTCATGACATTAGACTTTCTATTAATGAAATTTGCTACGTGTTCATAAACAGGCACTTTTTCTTTATCGGTTTGAGGCAAGGCTTCGCTGTTCTTGATCAGAAATATACAACATCTTTTTATATGAGACAAGGAGAATTTTTAACAGAACGAAAAAATGGCATCCATGATTTTGAACATTCAGGTACATATAAATGTACCAGAAAGAACATTCGCTTCAAAATGTATTCAAATAAATTTCAGTTTAAAATTTTAAGGTCCGGACAGAGTTTATCTTTTATTTTTCTGACAAAGATGAAAAATCAATATATAGACAGTTTTGCTATTTTAACATCAATATATAGTATAATCCAAAATCAAAATCCGTTTTTCTCATTTATATTCAATTATAATGAACATAAAAATCTCTCCATCATTTATCCTTACATGTTTGGTATGACCTTTGTAATTTTTATTATAGAAGATGTAATGTAAAAATTCAGTGAATTGAAATAAAATTTCATATTCATCTTGACGACTAACTTAATAGGAGGTAACTATCATGAAACGCAGATCAATTCTTAGTTTTTTTGTCATTGTGCTTATATTTGTCAGCTCGGTTTCTGCTCAGCCACGTCCCAGAAGATTCAGGAAACTACCACGAATGCAACCAACTTCTTCAATAGGATTGCGGGTCGGGAATGATTTTAAACATGATCAATATTTTGTTGGAGTTCATTTCTGGCTGCCGATTGGAATTTTCTGGGAATTCGTGCCCAGTGCTGATTATTATTTCACAGGCCATGATGCTAAGCGCTGGCAGTTTAACGGGGATTTAATTTTCAAACCTCGTCCTGTAGGTCCACTTTATTTTGGAGGAGGTTTAGCCGTTCAATATCTCACTGGTGATAAAGAGACTGATTTGGGAGGAAATGTGCTGGTCGGACTTGAATTCGGTGGGTTTCGAAAACCAGTTATGTATCCTTACATCCAGGCGCGATGGACATTTTTAGAGGGTAAGGAGTACTTTTCTTTGCTAGGCGGTATTAATTTTATGTTACGATGATTTCCCATTATCTAAGAATTCTTTTGTCCTCCCATGCCCCGGTCAATTTTGATTGGGGCTTTGTTTTAGGTGGCCGTTGCAAGGGCAATTGGCAGAGGTATTTTAAAGATATGAAATCACATCACCTGATAAGTCTATCTATCAGAATCACTTCGAAATCAAGTCTTCCATCAAATACGCCCACAATGTAAACGGAATCATTTTCAATCTTAAAAATAATTCGATAAGGTTTGATGCTCAATTCACGGAAGGATTTAACATTTTTTTCCAGGTATGTTTCGGGTTTTACATTTTGATCCAACTTCAGAACAATTCTCCCAAAAAATCTATTAAAAAAACATCTCTTATTAATCCTGGAAATATGATGGGAATTAGCAAATCTGGTGTTTTAATATGCCAAATAAAAATTTTATTGTCAATTTAAAAATCGAATGGAAAAATCTTTCCCGGATTCAAAATATTCAGCGGATCAAAAACTTTTTTAATTTCCATCTGAAGTCTAATTGATCTCTCTGAAAGTTCAAGTCCTAAAAATGGTTGTTTCGTAATTCCAATACCATGTTCACCGGAAATCGTCCCACCTAAATAAAGCACAAGCTTAAAAATCTCCTCAGTTGCTCGCTCACCTTTTTTAATTACCAGATCATTTTTTTTTCTATGAGTCAAATTGACATGGACATTTCCATCTCCCAAATGACCGAAATTATAATTATCCAGACCAAATTTTTTCGATATCTTTTCACATCCTTCAGTGAGTTCAGGAATTTTTCCAATTGGTACCGTCACATCTTCGGCGCGTTTAAAATCATTACCTTCTTTGATTGATTCACGCAATTTACGCCTTACATCCCAAAGTCTTTTTCTTCGTTCTGAGCTTTCGGCGATCAATACATCTAACGCCATGTTATCGAGACAGATTTCGCCAACAATTTCAATCTGGCGGTTCAAATCTTCTGATTCACCATCTAAATCGATTATTAAAAGTGATGAACTCTCTTGGGGTATATTGATTGCAATTTGATCTCTAATGACGTTCACACATGCCGGGTCTAAAAATTCCAGTGCTGCTGGCACGATTCGGCTTTTGGTCATACCTGAGAGGCTGGCGACTAATGAAGAGGTATCAGGAAAAAAGGCGAGCAATGTAACAATTCTTGCAGGCAAAGGAATTAGTCTTATGGTTGCTTCAGTTACGATCGCCAGTGTCCCTTCAGATCCGATAATTAGATTGGTCAGATCATATCCAACAACACCTTTACGAGTTTTTACTCCAGTTTTTAAAATCGTACCATCAGGCAAGACAACCTTTAATCCCAGAATATAGTCCCTTGTTGTTCCATATTTATAACAATGTGGACCACCGGCATCTTCGGCAATATTTCCGCCAATTGAAGATGTTTCATAACTGGCAGGATCAGGAGGATAGTAAAGTCCTCTTTGTTCAACTATCTCATGCAAATGAAGGTTGATGACTCCTGGTTGAACGATTGCAATCATATTAACTTCATCAATTTCAATAACTTTATTCATCCGTAAAGAGGAAAGGATTATTCCTCCTTGCATTGCCAGTGCACCACCACTTAAACCTGTACCTGTCCCTCTGGGAATAACTGGAATTCGATAAGCAGATGCCAATTTCATTAACTCAGAAACCTGCTCAGTGGTTTCTGGTTCTACAACCAGATCAGGCCAGTAACGAAACTCTGTCCCATCAAAATTATAAGCTTCTAATTGTTCGGGATCGGTGTAAACGTATTTTTCGCCGATCGTTTGCTTTAATTTTTGAACGAATTCTATTGGAATTTTTACCATTCTTCAATGCACAAAAGTCTTACTTACCAAAAGATTTCACTCCTAACTTATTATGATTTTAAATAAAAATCAAGCTTATTTTTCCATCGAAAAAACACTTGACTCTCTGTTAAAAATTTGTACCTTTATCTAATTAAATTTTTCTGAAAATTAATATTATTGTTAAATTAAAATAGGAGAAACTAGGATGCTGAACTATATCTGGTTTTTTTTAATGGTAATTGCCCTGATTGTTGGCGCTTTAAACGGTCGTATTGAAGAAGTGACACAGGCTGCTTTTGAATATGCAAATACTTCTGTTAAAATTGCTATTGATTTAATTGGAATCATGGCTTTGTGGCTTGGTATTATGAATATCGCCCAGGAAGCTGGATTAGTAAAATTATTGGCACGAGCAATTAAGCCGATTAGTAAACGTTTATTTCCCGAAATTCCTCCAGAACATCCTGCCATGGGCGCGATGCTTCTGAATATTGCAGCCAACTGGCTTGGTTTATCAAACGCTGCCACTCCACTTGGTTTAAAGGCGATGGAAGAGCTTCAAAAACTCAATAAAATCAAAGATACAGCAACCAATGCTATGGCGACTTTTCTTGCCTTAAATACCGCCAGCGTTACGTTGATTCCTGCTACAATTATTGGAGTTCGATTATCACTGGGGTCGAAAAATCCTGCCGAAATTATTGGAACCACAATTTTTGCATCGGGCTGTGCCACAATTATTGCCGTAACAGTAACCAAACTTTTTCAACGGTTACCGGTTTTTAAGATCAAAGAAGGGACCGTTGAATCGTCTGAACCAAAATCATCAGAAAATTAGAACCGAGAGGAGGAAAAATAAATGTTTGAAAAGATTATAACTTTTGTTTCAGTCTGGGCAATTCCATTTTTGCTGTTTATTATTCCTGTTTTAGCCATAAAAAATAAAGTCAAGGTATATGAAACATTCGTTGATGGAGCAAAGGGAGGATTTGAAGTAGCTGTTAAAATTATTCCTTATCTTGTTGCCATATTAGTCGCTATTGGCATGTTTCGTGCATCAGGTGCTATGGATATCTTTGTAAGAATTATCTCTCCTATTACAGATTTAATTGACATGCCAGCAGAAGCGCTTCCAGCCGCTCTAATGCGTCCGCTTTCAGGGAGTGGTACTCTCGGTATTGCAACTGAATTAATGAAAGAGCATGGTCCCGATTCATTCATTGGGAGACTCGTCTCTACATTTTTCGGCAGCACTGAGACCACTTTTTATGTGATTGCAGTTTATTTCGGGGCAGTGGGAATTAAAAAGACGCGTCATGCTGTTCCGGCTGGATTAATCGGAGATATGGCAGGTTTATTGGCTGCGTTGTTCATCTGCAAAATCGTGTTTGGTAATTGATGAATCCCGGAAATTTCCCACATTAGCTAAATATAAAAGTTTTTTCTTTAATTGCGTTAATTGTTTGCGTTGTTTTTTTAATCTTTGCTCTATTTCAAGGGAGAGAGGCATGAATTCAAGAATATCAAGTTGAGTCGCAACCTGTGGATATCTCCCGAGTTTTTCGAAACACAGTGCTAAATTCAATCGACAGATAAATTCATTATAATAATTATTGAACGGTGCATTGATGATTGATATTAATAATTGTTGATAGTAAGTCATAGCATCCGAATACCGTTCAAGAGCGAATGCACTTTTGGCCGCCCCCCAGAGGAAAAAACGACTCTGGGGGAATTTCTCCAGCCCTTTTAAAGCCCATGGATAAGCATCTTCATATTGATCAGCGTCCAAGAGGATCCAGATGAGTTCGTTCATTGCCGCATAGCAGGNNTATTTATTCCTTTCTGTCGTTCATCTGACAGCAAGGGAAGCCAGTTTAAATGCCTTGTAATTTGACTGCGCCAGTATTTATAGGAACCAATTCCAAAATAGACATCATAAAAATCGGGTTGAATTTCAATTATCTTTTTTAACATTGAAATTCCTGATAAACCATGTCGTATAGCAGCTATATAATCCTTCTTTCGTCCTTCATAAAAAGCCAGATAACACAATGCACTACCGTGATAGAAAGTTAACCAAAGATCATTTTCATTTTGATAATTCTGGTTTTCGTTCGCAAAATAAATGGCTAATCGAATATATTTGTGAAAATCTTGGTCCCACTGGTTTGTCTCAAAATCCATCATCTTAGATTGAATCATTGCAGCCATAAAAAAATATCCAGCAGGATGATCTGGATAATCTTCAATTAATCGCTGAAAAATTGATTCTGCTTTTCCGTAATGATGTTGAATCGAAAATTCAACTCCCAATTGAATTAAACTGTCAGTCTCAGTATTGATATCATTCTGTCCTTGAACCGGATAACTCAGAACAGAAATATAAATTAGTATAAGCAAAAGTCGAAGTATAGATTTAATCTGTACCATTCAAGCGTTCTCCTGCAACACCTAATCCTGGTAATATATATCCATGTCCATTTAACTCCCGATCAAGAATTGCCGTAACAATTTTCACATCAGGATGGTTTTTTCGAACAAGCTCCATCTCCTCGGGCACAGAAACAATAGTGGCTAATGTAATACTCGCACCTCCATGTTCTTTAATAAGTGATAAGCAATAGATTGCACTGCCTCCCGTGGCCAATATAGGATCTGAAACNNAAGATTCTCATAATATGCAACTGGTTTCAAGGTTGTTTTAATTCGAAGTTTATTGATTTTGGCTCTAAGCAAAGAATGGTTAACGACATGAACATTTTTCATCTATTAATCCTTGCAAATTTTAAGTCGTGAAATTATCAAATAATCCTCTTAAATTCAAGCAAAAAATTATTAATTAACTGATTTTAATTTACAAATAACAACGACCTTGATTTTATTATATAAAGGAACTATATTAATATATTATGAATTTAATTTATTACATGAATTTATATTACCGATACTGATTTATGACCGTTAAATTTTGAAATTTTCATCATAATGTATCAGAGATCTTATCCCCACTAATTAAGTGAGATTCAAAAAGTTTATTTAATACTAACTGAATTTGTGTCTGGTTACAAAAATGATTTGTTCAACTTCATAATTAAGGGAATCAGTAGTGAAAAACGATAATCTATTGATTGGAATTACAATAGACAGATTTAAAGGTATTCCACCTTCAGTTTTGCTGATGATTATCAGGAAGATGGGTGTAGAATTTATAGAAATTACTAAATCTGTATTTGACGATTTGCCATCTTTCATTAAAAATCTCGGTTCAATTCAGACTGGTTTTCACTTGCCAAATCATCATGATGCTAACTTTGATTTATCTTACCGGGAAAGAGAACCGGAAATTCAAGATCTTATCCGATTAATTAATGAGCATCATCATGATCTAAATATCAATTACTGTCTATCCCACCCTCCTGAAAATAGGATGTCTTCATTCTCTGAAGATGAGATTATATTATATTTATTGGAAAATTTAAAAAAATTAGAGCCGCCAGTTATATTAGAAAACATACAAAGTTGGGGTAAACTTAAGTTTGAAAAATTTCTGAGTAAAGCGAAAGAAGTTTTAGGGGAAAAATTAATAGGTCAATGTTTTGACGCTCCACATTATTTTTTGCAAGGTGAAAATCCAGTAGAATATTTAAATCAATCTGATGGAAAAATTCAGCTTATCCATCTCTCTGACTGCAAAAGAAATTATGATGCCCATCTTCCTTTTGGATTAAGTGGAGAGCTTCCAATCGATGAAATACTCCAGATCTTAAAACAACAAAATTATAAAGGAATTATTAACCTTGAATTATTGCCGCGAAACTTAACTGATATTAAGCCGCTTATTAACAGTTATCTAAAAGTTGTTCGTAATTTTGATCGAGTAAAATATTTAAAAACTAAATTTAAATTAATAATCTATACTCCAATTCTAATAAAAAAAATGAAGCAGATATTCTAAAGTTTAGCTTAAATAGAAGCCTTACAATAGGCAAGAGTTAGAATTATTTATCTAAAAATCTTGCTCTGAATTGAGTCAAGCTTGTCTAACGCCTTCAATTTGTGATTTCTGCTTTTTGATTTCGATATTTAAACTTTTAAGCATCTGATTCCGATTTCTTAATACCTCTTTTTTGCTATCACCGAGGATAAAAAATATAAACACATCATTTTCGAGATAAATATTAATTTTTCCCGGATAAAATATTTTTTGCTCAATTATTTGAGAACTATTTGATAGTGACTCGACTCCTGGTGTAAATTCCCCTTCAGGATATGTACATATACCAATCCATACAGGATAATTACTATCATCATTACGAACTAAATGATTTTTTTGAGCGATGTACAATATTTTGTCAGAAGTGGACCAATCTAAAATATAATCTTGCTTCTGATTGGAACTGGAGATCAACGGCGTTATTGCCATTGGTATTTTCTGTTCAGAATGGATTTTTATTGTTAATAAAGGTAAAGAATCCGCCATTGATACTTCTTCTTCCACTGAGAGATTTTTAAAAAATCGAATTAGTTTATCGCCCATTAGATGGGCTTCAGCTTTTGAACGAGATAGTTCATTACTACCCAACTCGATAATATAATCCTCTAAAAATTTATGGGTCAGATAACTCAGCCCATGATATTGTGAGGTATTAGGCATGCTGGTTTCGCCATAATAAAATAGCCCCATTTGATTCGTGAACATAAATGTACGACTTTGTCCTTCAGGCACAATTACAACTTTCTTTTCATACGACGATGGGTAGATGTTTTGTGCATGTAAATTTTGCTCTGAAATAAGGACTAGTAACATCAATAAAACTGTAATGCGTTGCAAACTGTTCATATCTATATCCTTTACAGGTTTTATTGAACCAATGATTTGTTATACAGTAACAAAGATAAAAAGATATTAATCTAAACAAAAAGCCTAACTTTTGCTGGCTGCCATTCATAGTTTACTGATCGAAAAATTTAAACAACAGTTGTTTTTATTTGGAGTTTAATTAAGTAACTTAAAAATATACGAAGCTTCTGCATCCAATTTTAATTTTATCTGGTTTTTTCGAATAAAATTTGTCAACAATTGTTCTGAAGTTAAGGCATTTTCTAACTTGATATATCCTTTCTGAGCTTGTTCGAGACTACCTTCAGGAAACAAAATGTGACAATCTTCAATTTTGTCTCCAAAATTAAGCACGAATAAAAAAGATTCGTTATTTGCTTTCCTTAAATAAGCATATACACTATCTTCAACATTGGTGAACACTTTAATCATTTCTCCGCGACGGAGACATACATGATACCGACGTAGTAGAATAAGCTTTTGATAAAATTTAAACAATGGACTATCAAATTTATTCCAAACCTTGGGCGACGTTTTTTCTCTTTGTCCAATTTCTTGACCGTAATAGATGAGCGGGGTTCCCGGTATCGTTAAAAGCAGGGTTGCTGCCAGTTTTGTTTTATTCAATCCAAACTGAGAGATGAAACGATCTATATCATGATTTTCAATGTATCGAAAATCTAGAGCATAAGGAGAATAATTCCTTTGTGTCTTTTTGAGTCCATAATCTATTGCCGAAAGGGGCTTACGACCATTCATCACATCAAGGAGATTACCATAGAAATCTGTGTCATACGACATATCAAATTCATCTTTATGATATTCTGGAGACCGTGGAAGCACCTCATCAATGGTCAAAAAATCTGGATTTATATTTTTTAAAGAACGCCTAAATAATTTCCAAAAATCATGTGGCACTCCCCAGGCGACATCGCAACGAAAACCATCCACACCGAGCTTCGCCCAGTACTCCGCTACCTCTATAATATACCTGCGAACGTTGGGATTCTCGTAATTCAAATTGGGCAAATTGTCCCAATCTCTATGAAATTCATAAGCATAATAACCAATTGTCTTTTCTTTCGGATGCCACCGATACCAGTCACGAAAGGAAGAAGTTGGGTTTTGATAGGACAAAAGAAAATACGGATGTTGATCTGAAGTATGGTTAGCAATAAAATCTATGATGATTCGAATTCCCGCTTCATGAGCCTTTTCAATTAATTCTTTGAAATCATATAATGTTCCATAATCCCGCTCAATAATAAAGAAATTTGAAGGTCCATACCCATGCGAGGTTGGTCCATCCCAAATTGGCATAAGCCAAAGACAATTAATTCCTAATGTCTTTAAATACGGTATTTTATTGATGAGTCCCTTTAAATTACCTTCAGGAGTAAATTTTCGTATAAAAACCTCATAAATAATCGCATCCTTTGCCCAATCAGGCGACTGGCTAAAATCTCGAATTTTAATTTTACCTTTATCAACATTAAGAACCATAGTCTTTTGGGAGCTAACACCAAATTGATCTGTGACTATTAAATAGTAGTAATAGGTACCGGACAGTCTTGTTGTTGGAATTGATATTTTTTCTATCGGCGGTAGATTAAATCGCTGAGGATTATTAATGTCCTGATACCACATAAAAGCTAAATTATTACCTGTCTTACTATAACTATCTGAAGCATCGAAATTAATTTTACCTGGTCCGAGAGTAGCTTTCACATTCACGACAGGTGCCAAATTTAGCGATGCCACAATTACAGAGTTAAAACCATTCCATCCGTCAGGGACTTTCACAGGATTATTGGGATCTATAATCCAATGCTTCCCATTGACAACAAATTTGTACTCATATTCTCCCGGATCAACATTAATCCACGCCGTCCAAATACCATCTTTATTATAATCGTTCATTGGATTTGCTGTGGTCGACCAGCGATTAAATTCACCAGCTACTGCAGCGGATTTGATTGAGGTCTCATAAATGGCAGCAAACGCTGAATCCGAAAGGTTAAATTCAATTGGATAATCTCGTTTTATGAAAGTATAAACATCTACACTGTCGATACAACTCCACACCTCACCATCATTTACTCGGAGTGTAAATAAGTAGCGTCCTACCTGATCTGGCTTAAAATTTGGAAAAGCAGAAGCATCGTTTTCTAATTTTGCTTTACTAGCATCAGGTCTGGAAACCAGCTTCCAATCGTATTTTCGGAGTGGATCTCTATCTGGATCATAATAGATACCACTATTTAGATAGACAGTCGAATTGACGCCAGCGATAATTGTATATCCGGCATCAACCACTGGAGAATTATTCGAATTATTGACCAAAAAGAAGCCGCTAATCGGTCGTGCTGGATTGCCCTTTAAATCTTGCGTATGAATTTCAACCTGATACTCTCCATTTTCGATATGATTTAAATGACATCCAATTTTGTGTAATTTTTCATGATAAGAAAATTCTTGTGGTCGACCACTTAACAAAACTATTGTATTATTTATGTCCAGTCCATGTTTTTTAACTCCATCAATGTATTGGGCTTCGATCACTAAATTAGAAGATCTAATAGTGGTACCATTTTCTGGTTTTAGAGTTATTAACTCTGGTTGTTGAGGACTTTTCACCCACAGGAAAGAATTACTATGTTCTCCACTCCAGAGAGGATTTGCTGGGTCTTTAATCCAAATCATCCCATTGAGTAAAAATCGATATTCATATTCTCCTGGTTCCAGAGAAAGAGTTGTTTCCCAAATTCCATCACCATCGATACGAAACATTGGGTTCGCAGTTTTTGACCAATTATTGAAATCACCGACTACCCAGACAGAGCTGGTGGCAGGAGAGGTTTTTAGTTTAAATGTGACTTGTTGTTGAGCCCAGAGATTTTTACTCCCCATCAGAATTATTAATAAAATTAATCCCAATTTTTTTCTCATTATAATCCTCTTTAATTTTTCATGTTCATTATATAGAATATAATTAAATGAATCCAAATCATCAATTTAATTTAAGCATCTTATAAAAATTTAATTAAAATGAAATTGCCATAATGCAAAAAAAAGTTTCGTCCAGAAGGATTTAATAGGATTTTAAGCTTGTATTTGTTGCGTGGAAAGATTTTTGGATTATACAATATTATCTAGTAAAAATCAAGAAGTTTAATTGGTCGAACATGAAAATTTACTTGACAAATTCAGGGTACTTCTATATATTGAAATAAGAAATGTTTAATATGGAGATTTAATAATGTATAAAACAGTTAAAGGAATCTTTTGAAATACTGAAAAAATTAGTTGAAATATAAAACTACGTTTTAACAAGGCAATTTTATATGCAGATAATTTTAAGTATACTTCTATATTGTTCATTTGTAGTTCCTTCCTATAACCAATCACTATCTGAACAACTATACCAAGACATCTCCGATGGTCAATTAGATCAATTTACGAGAATTGAAGCTGCCTTTATCATTTCAGGTGCAGATAGTAGCACTCGTCTTCAAGAGAGTTTACAATGGTTCAATTGTCTACTTCAAGATATTCAAGAAAAAAATCTCATTGGCTTTGATAGAATACCCTCTGCTGAAAAGTTATTCCTTTATCTCCATACGTCTTGGCTAAAAGATTATAAGCAACAAGCGACCACGCTTTTCGACATTATGGAAAAAGAAGAATATAACTGTGTCAGTGCAACCATCCTTTATAATCTCCTCTGCGACGAAGTCGGTCTTTCAACGGAAGCCTTTGAAACACCCACGCATGTCTATACCATTTTTACTAGCATTACCCAGCAGGTGATGGTGGAAAATACCACCTCCATGGGATTTAATATTATGAAAAATCTCCAGCGCTATTCTCAATATCTATTACAATATTATCCCAAAAATGAGGTATTAAAAATTGGTCTTGATCGGCTTTATGCTTATGAATATTCTAATGGCAGAAGAATTAATAATACTGAATTGCTCGGCTTAATCTGTTATAACTTGGCAATTTTTAATACGGAAAACAAGAATTATGAAAAGGCTTATAATTATGTGGAATTAGCTCAACTTTTTAATGCGGACTCTCGCTCGAATATGAAATTCGAGATTTCACTTTATTACCTTTGGGGACAGGAGCTTTTTAAAGCGAAGAGATTTTATCAAGCGTTTGAAGTAACGGCAGATGCTTATTACCGTTATCCTGATAACGATGACTTTAAGAAAAATTGTCAGAATGCATTTATCAACGCCTTGAAACAACTTTGGCTCGACAAAGATTGGGAAAAAGCTGAATCAGTTATTTTAGAAATGGATGATTTGAAAATATTGACCGAACGAGAATCTCTAGTTCAAAAGAAAGTGCTACACGATTGGATTAATTTTCTATCAGCACAAAAAAAGAGCCAGGAGGCTACAAGGGCAATCGAACTATATAAAAATTATCATGGTGAGAGGAGTGATTTTAGGATTTTAAAATAAATGATGTTTTGATGTTTCGCCATTTTTCAATTTCTTCCCAGGTTTATACCAACAAATCAATAGATAATTTTTGCCCGCGTAAATACTTTCTTATTTCTTTCGCTCATTTATATCTTGGAAGATTACTATCTTTTATAATCAAATTAATATTTTATTTTTTTATTATTTGTTAGCTTTTTTTTCCTTGACTTTTAGATTAATATTTGATAATTTAAATTGCCATTAAATTTAACATGGAGGAACTTGATTATGAAAAGAATTATAGTTTTAACTTCTTTGTTACTGTTTATTGGGGTATTGGTGGAAGCACAACATGTTTTTGGGCAAGCATTTTCTGCAACTACAATTAAAGCTGGTTATTTTAATCCCAAAGGAAGCAAGGCCGGATTTGTTTTCGGAGGTAACTATTCCTGGATAGTTGATGAATCGGTAGATATTGGAATTGCTGTCGATTATTTCCGAAAAAATTATACCGACGAGACAGAGATTGCGAAGAAGGTGTCTGATGGTAAAATTGTTGAGAAAGAAATTGTAACAAATGCGGAGTTTACTACAAATATTCTCCCGATCTATGGTCTGGTCAATGTAAAATTTCCCGCTGGTATGTATATGGATTATTTTCTCTGTGGCGGTCTTGGGTATGAGATGCTTTTCAATAAAGAAGAAACTTTTGGTGAAAATGCGACCAAAAAATCAAGGTATTATGCCGGTTTTAAATGGATAGTGTCTGCAGGAATTATGTATCGTGTCGGCTCTCGTTCATCCTTTTTAGCTGAAGCTTTTTACGATGGTACCAAAGTAAGCCGGGATAAAAAAGCTGAACAGGGGGCTCCAGTAAGATATGAAGTTGATCTTTCAGGATTTGGGATTCGAATCGGAATTCGCATGGGTTTCCGTTAATTCTGTTGATAAAAAGTTTCTGATCTAATTTTGATTTACCGAAAAATTTTAAGTTAAGTTATATTAAATCATGCCTCT
>JABAOH010125221.1_pt1 | contig 13401 bp, 15 predicted proteins | sample 7062181 | NCBI WGS metagenome assembly JABAOH01 (sample SAMN14538630, study PRJNA623070) | marine sediment metagenome | biome: marine biome [ENVO:00000428]; feature: marine pelagic biome [ENVO:01000023]; material: deep marine sediment [ENVO:00002113]; isolation source: pool of 5 deep marine... | reverse complement strand
GAGCCGCCAGCGCCTGGCCCTCGTGTATCGCCCCATGGGGAAACCGATAGCCCAAGCGATGGCGACAGTGAGGTTGTCCAACGTGGGCTGAGGGCGGGGGGTGGGGAGAGGCGATGCTTGGCTCGAGAGTGCCAGGCCACTGGAGGAGCAGCGGGCCCGACCCGGGTAACGAGCGCCGAAGTGCCTATCGCACGGGTGCTCGTGGCTTGGCCGCGACGCGGCTCGTTACTCGCACATGAGCCCAGCGTCGATGGTGATGAGGCCGGCGGTGTCCTGACCGAGTTCGGCATCCCCGCCTTCTCCGTACCACCAGCACATGGGGTCGGTGGTGTCGGCTTCGGCGATGATGCGGTACTGGCCGGGTTCGACGGGCAGTGCCAGCCGGCCGTCTTGGTCGGTTACCCCCTCGAAGAGGGCGATCCCGTTGGGGTCGTCTCCCGCCAACACTGCGATCCGGGCGTCAGCGATGGGATCACCCGGTTCGAGCCCGTACCCGCTGAAGAAGGCACCTACCCGCACTTGAACGGTGGTGACGTCGCCGATGTTCGCACCGCCATCATCGTTGCTGTCGCCCTGGGCGGCCAGCGCCAACCCGCCTGCCGACACGGCGATCAAGAGAGCGGCCACTGCAAGCCCGATCTTCCTTTTCATGTTGCCTTCCCTCGTCGATCTGTCTGGTCGAACGTGGTTCGTTCACACCTACGACGTCTACAGACAACGGTTGGGTTCCTCCGTCTGCCATTCAGTGGCCGCGGTTCATTCCGCAATCTCGGGCAGAGCAAGAGATCCGAGAGGGAATCGACCTCGTTCAACGCGCGGCTGACGTGCACCCACGGCTACGGCGACTGCCCGACACCGAGGGCGTGGTCACCCAGCACGTCTATGACTACGGGAAGGGGTCGGTACGCATCGCCGGTATCGGCCCCGATGGCGTCATCACGTGGAGCCAAAGCCTCAAGAGCGTCGAGCACGGCCAGACTTCTGGCGAGTGAACGCCCGGTACGTGCCGACATCGCGCAGGTGGGCGATGCGAGCGCTCTCGCTCTCGAAATGGTGATCGGGTGCGGTTGCCGCTTTCCGGCCCTCAGAACTCCTTACCGCGGTGGTAGGCCTCTGCGAGATATTCCTTCCTCGTCTGGTCGTCGACAGCGGCGACGGCATGGAAGTAGACGTGTTGTACATCGGGGATACCGGGAAAGCACAGACACCATTCGTCGATGATCTTGGCGATTGCCCCGTAGAAGCCCTTGGATTCGTAGTCCTCCTCGGTGAAGAACGTCCCGTTCATCGAGAGAGCCTTGTGGAGCTTCAGGCGTGGGATGCGGAAATCCGAATTGCCCTGCCACCCTTCGGGCTCCAGTTCGTAGGCGAAGCCGTATTGGAACACCCGCTCAATCCATCCCTTCAGGATCGCGGGGTAGTGCATCCAGATGATCGGAGCGATGAACGTGATCCCGTCCGCCCAGGCCACTTTGGCCTGCTGCTCCAAGACGTCCTTGGGTTTGTACTTCCCGATCTCGCGCACGACGTCCTGCAAGGTCATGTCGCGTAGCCGCCGCTCCGCGACCCGCTTCTTGAGAAAGCCCATCGGACCGGCGGCGGCACCCTTGAGGTATGCCTCCCTCCATCCCGCCGCCTCGAGCACCACGTCGGGGATGCTCTCGTTGGCGAAGAACACGTAGTCCTGCTCTCTGAAGACCGGATCGAAACCGATGCGGTACAGATCGACGACCTCGTACGTGTGACCCCCGTCGTCAAGTCCCCGGGTGAACTCCTCAAGGACGGCGTGATGAAACGAGCCCTCCGGCCTGGGATGGGCAAAGACAACGAGAACCTTCATCATGGCCCTCCGTTCAACTCTCGTCGACCGAGAGACACCGTCCGAACCTGAAGTCGACCCCAATCACGTTCCAGACTCAAACAGCTTCGCCCTGGCCGCCGACGCACCGAACAACGTTGCGTCGCTCTTGCCAAGAAGCCTCTATGGCCTGACACTCCCAAGCATACGCCCCACGGAACTACCGACCCTAGAGGCAAACGGAGCACAGAACGACACGTCGGGCACGGGTTCCACAACCCACAGCCACCGTACCGATCCGGCATTTCTGGCGCATCGAACCGAACCGCTTCGCGACGGTCCGTGTCCGCCGCCGCGACCGAGTGGTAGCGCTGGAGGTGCCGCTCGGCGCTACCAGATGATGTGAGCGTTCGTGCGCAGTATTCGGTGATCTGGGAATTCGTAAGCGGGGGATGCCATGATGAAACCACGGATGGTGGCCTCATGAGCGTCGATCCGAATCAGCTGGGACCGGAACTGCGCAGCCAATGCCACGTCTTGTTTGCTCGTGGGTTCGCTGTGCGTGATCTGGTCTCCGAGCCACGCGCAACCGAAGCAGAGGTGGAGGCGCGGCGCCCAGCTTCGGATGGGCCATTGGGCTTTGGGTTCAGACGGCTTCGCCCTGCCCGTGCCTCGGCCATGTGTACGCACGCCAGATGATGAGCACGTTGAACAACACGTAGAAGACCCCCAGGTAGTACTCCCACCCCTCTGTGGCATCAACGAAGAAGACGATGTTGAACACGAGGTACACGGGAGCCACGATCAGGTTGGCCAGCCGAACGTAGGCGGGGCGCCCCACAAGGCTAAAGACGACCACCAGAGTCAGCACGATGGCGGTCGTGGGCGCAATGAATTGGACCGATGTGTCGGTGACAGGCTCGCCCATCTCCTGCAGCAGGGTGAACATATCCCCGAAGATCCACAGTATGAAGTGACATATCCAGAGCACCGCTAGCAGTGTCCGTATGTTCACCTTCGGGTTCACCAAACCCGAGTCGACTTGTTCTTCGTCACCCACAATCAACCTCCGCTCGATCCCACGCATGGTCGCCTTGCCTGGCCAAGCCGAACAAGGGCCGAAAGTCTCGCCTAACCGTAGCCAGCAGGGAGTGTGTTGGGGTGCGCTGATCGTGGGCGACGGCTGTCATCCTCGGCTGGGTTCTACGCTTGGCTGTTTCAGGGGTTCGGTCTGGCTCGCGTCTCCGTGTAGGAACCCAGGAGTCCCCCGTGACATCATTGCAGGCACCAGCACCGAGGCGAACCCGCACAAAACACTCACCGCCTTGCGTGAAATGGAGTACCCCGTTCCGAGCAGAACCGGCACTTCCGAGTGCTCGGGTCGGCGCGGTGCGTGAAGCGCCGGGCGGTGCGGCGACCGCTCATGGATGTGCCGATACCGAGTAGGTGGGAGATGCGGGTGTTCCTGCTCGGGATCTGGTGAGCGTTGCTGCGAACGAGAGTCGAAAGAGAGTGCTTGAGCGGACGCGGATCACGTCTCGTCACCCACCTCGATGACGGGTCACGAAGCAGGTCACGAAGGAGAATGCGAGCATGATGTCCGGGCTCCTCGAAGCGGGGACCCCGGACATCTCGCAGTCGAAGCTAGCTGGACAACGCGTCACAGACGCGCTGGTTCGCGGCGTCCCAGTCTTCCCAGGTGTCGGCGGGACCGTTGATCGTGATTCCCTCCGAGGTGATCGTGATCTGTCCCGAATCGTTGATCACAACACCGGTCCCTGAACCCAGGACGTGATAGTTAAAGTTGTTGCCTCTCAAGATGACCCCGAAATCGACGAGGTCAACGACGATCGTCAATGCCCAGCGGTCGAAGCCGGTCGCACCGTCGTCCGTCCAGATCGTGGCAGCCCCCTTGATGTGGACCTGAAGATGTGTGGGATCACCGTTCGAATCCACAAACGTCTTCTCGACCCCGGTCTCGTGACCGGACCCGTAGACGTTGAACCCACAGAAGTCGGTGAAGAACGCGGAAAGCCCCTCGAACTCGTCGTGCCACTCGCCGGTGACGATCGGCGCATCTGCGGAAGCTGGCACCGCGAACAACAGCAGCAACAGAACCGTCCCAAGCAACACAATGGTTCGTCGAATCATCAGAAACCTCCCCCCTCCGTGCGCCGCCGGCTTCGAGCGCTCTAGCGGACTGTATACTCTCTACCAGTGGGCACTGGCTGGGGGATAAGGGCCTCTTCCGGGTCCGTACGGAACCGCTCCCATGGCAAACGGCACGAGATCCGGGACGGTGAATGCGTCGTCGCGGACGCGCTCTGCGGTGGCTCTTCGGGAACCGGTTCGATGCCCGGCCACCGACTCTCACGGTCGAGCGCGTACGTGCCGATCTCGAGCACTCACCGAGATGCTCGTTCGTGTCCGGGATTGGGTGATCTGGGCGGTGGTGGCAGCGGTGATGGGCGTGTGACGGTTGGTGGGTGAGGCCGCTTGGGACCGAGCGGCCGGTGGAGCGTGGCCCCTCTTCCAAACCCTGGGCGGTGGCGCGACACTGGGGATTGAAGCCTCGTGCCGGATGAGATTTCGAAAGCAGGGTCGCCGAAAACGGGTGGGTCTGGGGCGCCGCCAGGCGCCTTGGGAGAAGACGGAGGAGGTGCGGGGAATGAAGAGATCGATCGTCCTGCTGCTGGTATTGATGGTTGCGTTGACCCTGGTGGCAGTTCCTGTGGCGGCTGGTCCACTGACAGCGGCCTCGGGGACTTGGGACTATGCGCTCACAGGACCCCCAGAGGTCAGGGTGGCAGGCCCCAATGTGTTCATCTATGGCCAGGATCGCGGAGAATGGGGAGGTACCTTCGAGGGATACACGGAGGAGGAGTTCGTCGTCGTCTGTCATCCCGAAGGAGGCTTCAGCTTCTACAAGGGCGAGATGACGTTCTACGGGACGGTGCTAGACGATTCGGACATTGAGCACGAGGGCACCATGGTCCTCAAGACCAATGGCAAGCAGTACTCGGATACCTGCGATCCAAGTCCTGCGGAATGGGAAGGCCACTGGGTGATCATCGGTGGCACCGACGGTCTTGCGGACGTGCACGGACAGGGAACCTTCCACGGTCCCAGCTTCAGTCTGCTCTACGAAGGACAAGTCCACTTCGACTAGTCAGCGAAGGTACACCAGGTCGGTTCACACGGCGGACCTTGGTCGTCTCACGCATGCGGTCGTCGTCCGCGGTGCCGGCGGCGTCGGTTGGGGACCCACGACGCATCAGCGGGACGCGGTCGGAGTGCCCAGCGCCGCCCAGATCACCCACCGCCTCGCGCGATCTGGCGCACTGCACTCCGAGCCGAACCGGCAATAGGTGTGGCCCGCAGCACGGATCGTACGTTTGTCGCGACGCCTGCGGACCGATGGGGGAGCAGGCTGATCTAGGAACGTTGACCTCACCCTGCTGCGGCTGTTCCTGACCGGCGCCGAGCCGTTCGCGGTACGCGTGGACCTGACCGCCCGACCCCTGCGCGGGCCGTGGCGATCGCCCCGCGCAGGTTCCTGCACCAGATGGCGCCAACTGGGTCTCGGGCTCGGTCAGTCGTACCGCTGGACGAGGAAGTCGAGGGTCCGCTGCAAGACCAGTGCGGCAGACTCGGGCTCGTAGTCGGGGAGGCTGGAGTCGGCGAAGAGATGGGTGGAACCCGGGTAGATGAACAACTCCGCATCGGCGCGGGTTCCGGCGTGTTCGACGAGTTCCCGGGCGACGTCGAGTTCGCTCCATTCGTCGTGTTCGTTGATGTGGATCTGCAGACCAACCCCGGGCGGCCAGGACTCGCCGAAGGTCGAGACGGGTACGCCGCCGTGGTAGATGAGGGCTCCGAGCGCGCCGGGTCTCGTCCGGGCGAGCTTCTGCGCCGGCAGGGCGCCGAGAGAGAAGCCGGCGTAGACGAGGCGGTCCGGGAGTGTCTCAGCGGCGGCAGCGCCGGCGGCGATGATGTTGTCGAACCCGAGATGTTCGGCATGGGCGACGCCTTCGTCGACGGTGGCGAAGGTGGCACCGTCGTAGAGGTCGGGGACGGTGACCTGGTGTCCGGCGGCGCGGAGTTGGTCGGCGAACGCGTTGACGCCGTCGGTGAGTCCTTGGGCGTGGTGGAAGAGGATCAGGTCGGCCATCGGTGTCCTCGTGCCTTCGTGAGTAGCCAGATCAGGAGCGCCACCTCGCCGATGAATGTGAAGAGGGCCACGTCGAGGGAGTAGTCGGCGATCAGCAGGGCGCCGAAAGAGTCGACCATCTAGCCGAGTCCCAGCGATGACCAGCAGGGCGCCTATGAACCGAGGAACACCACCTAGCTGCCATGCCAGCCACCCCACGAGCAGGAGATGCACGCCGAACAGGCTCAGCCCGAGGCTCCAGATGTCTTGGAAGGTCTCGACGCTGCGCAGCACTTGCAGGTCGGCAGGGCAACGTCTTGGAAGTCGAGGACGTCGCCAGGCGACCCGTACTCATCTTGGACGATCGCTTTCACGGAACCCCCCCTTGAGCCGTCGCGTAGTCCGGACAGGAAGGGGCCAACCCCCCACGGAGTAGAGCCGAACGACCCCGGATCGCGTGAACCTGGGCGCCGCGCCAGCGCAGACAACGTGCCCACCTCGCGTTTGGACCATCCCGCGAGGCAACCACTGGAGCCGTGCCTCACGACGCGGTCCTCCAGTATGGGCTCGCCCACCGCTGGCCGATCGACTGAGCATCCTGGCCGTCTGTGCAGAGCCTCGCCCCGGACGGCGCCGCTCTGCCGCGACGCCGATGGCGCCGGCCCTGTACGGCCGACGTCTCGTCCCTAGATTGGCTTCCCATGGGTGCTTTCCTCACCGGGTTGGTGGCCGGATACGGGATCGCGATACCGGTCGGCGCCATCGCGGTTCTCATCGTCGAGGTGGGCATCAGATGCGGCTTCCGGTGTGCCTTCTTCGCCGGTGCGGGGGCGGCCACCGCCGACTTCATGTACGCCGGCCTGGCCACGATCGGTGGCGCCGCCCTCGCCGGAGTGGTCCAGTCCGTCGATCGGCCGCTGCGGATCGTCAGTGCCGTCGTCCTGGCAGCGATAGCCGTGGTGGGCCTACGCCGGGTGGGCAGGAAGCAGCGGCCGGTTGAGATCGCTTTCCCCGACCGGCGGGAGTTGGCGGCTACCTACGCCCGGTTCGTTGGCCTCACCATCATCAACCCGACCACCGTCGTCTACTTCGCGGCGGTCATCGTCGGGCTGGGCGTCGCCAACGAGATGTCGGCCGTCGAGGGGGCCCTCTTCGCCGTTGGGGCTTTCCTGGCGTCGTTGTCGTGGCAGACGCTGCTCGCCGGTGTCGGGGCCCTCGCCGGGCACCGGCTCAGCCATCGGGCGCAGGCGGTGGCGGTATTGCTCGGCAACCTGGTCATACTCGCCTTCGCGATCGCCATCCTCCTCCGATGAGATCGGGCGACGGCGACCAAGGCGGGCCGCGCCGTCGGTCGTGCTGAGAGGCGACCCGCTTCCGGGCGTTGAGCGCTGGTCCAAGCGATGCCGAGGAGCCGCCGAAGGCACGACGTTGACCCACCCGGGCGATGCGTGTTCCCGGTTTCCAGGAGACTCTTTGCACCCCCGCAGGGTCAGGGCGGACAGGGGACCGCCGGTTGGGGAGCGGCGGCTGTCGGTTTACGGGTCGAAGTGCAGCCGTCCCTTGATGCTGAGGGGCCCGCCGAACGGACCCTCCCAGGTTCCCTGAAAGTGCAAACCGGCGAGCCCGTCCGTGCCGTGGCCCATCACAACCTGACCATGTTGCCATTCGGTAGCGCCGTCGCCGGTCCCTGTGATGACGACGGCTGCCGTGCCGGAACGGCCATCCACCGTCCCGGTGAACGTGCCGCTCCCTTGCAGATTCTCGTTGCCGTTGGGGTGTATGACGGCTGTCAGCTCGTAGTCGGTGACCCCGTTCACGGTGCCCGTCCAAACACCGATGGCAGTAAAATCGAGAAAGACGATGCCGTTGGCGACCCGGATCACCGTAGCAGACAACGGCAAGATCGTCACGGTGTCGTCAACAACCGGCGTGGGTGGCGTCGCAGAAGCCATCCCCGCCGGCCCCAACAGAGCGCCCGTCATCACCAGCGACAGGACGAGGAGCAACGCAACTCGTCTCATCGCAACCTCCCCTCCGCTGAGGGGGCGCCGGGTACCTCCCTGGCGGCCCGGCCTCAGCGCACCTTCATCATATGGCTGGGCGCTCCGGGCTTCAATGGTCGAAGTCGACCACACCCCGGGAAGGACGACGCTCGTTCCGGGATTACGAGGAGGGGAAGGCGGGACTCTCGTGTGCTGCCTGTCCGACCACTGCAGACTCGCCGGCCTCAGGCCGCGGCGGGGGCGTCGCACTCCCGGCGGGGCCGGCGCCGGAGCCGCGCAAGGCGGCGTACCTTGACGTCCGCCGGGAGCCCCGAGATGAGGGCGACGCCGGCCAGGATGAGGGGGAGGGCCAGCAGCCCGGCCGCGGTGAGGGATTCGGCCCCGAGGGTGAGGCCGAGGGCCACCGCCACCACCGGGTTGACGTAGGCGTAGCTGGTGGCGAGAGCCGGGCGCACGTTGTCCAGCAGGTACATATAGGCGCTGAAGGCGATGATCGACCCGAACACGATGAGGTAGGCGAGGCCGAGCCAGGCGGCGGGCGGAGGGATGCCCACCAGTCGTTCCCCTCGCGCCGCGCCGAGCAGGAAGAGGAGGGCGCCCCCCGCGAGCATCTCAGCGGCGACTCCGGCGAGGCCGGCCGGGAGGTCGATCCGGGTGCGGCGCATCGAGCCCATCGCCCAGCTGATGGTGGCTGCGAACATAAGGACCGCCCCGGGAAGGTTCGAAGAGAAGTCGCCCTCGAAGCTGAGCAGGGCGACTCCGACCATGCCGACGACGAGGCCCCACCATTCGCGCCGCTCAGGCCACTGCCCGACGGCGCCGCCGATGACTGCCGCCCATAGTGGGATCGCGGCCGCGCCCGTCGCCGCCAGGCCGGAACCGATCCCGGTCGATTCTGCGACGGTCACCAGCCCGACACCGCCGACAACGAGCAGAGCCCCGAGCTCGACTGCTGCCCGCCACTGACGCCGGTTGAGCCGTGCGGATCGCCGGGCGGTGAACGCATAGAGGACGCCTCCGGCGATGAGAAACCGGATGGCAGAGCCCAGCAGTGGGGGGAACCCGGTCACCATGTACTTGATGGCCAGGTAGGTCGATCCCCAGATGAGGTAGACGGCCGTCAGGGCGGCGACGGTGCGATACCGGCCCATCTCACACCGCGGGGCGGACGCGGCTCGGGTACCGGCGGAGCCAGGCAGCTCGGCGCTGAGATGCCTTCGCCCTTCGTGCGGGTGCGAGCTGCGTCCGGCGGAGGATCTCTCGTTCGCGGTCCCGCATCATCGCACGGACTAGCTCGATGGTGAGCAGGTTGGTCATCGGCGTCTCCTCCTCCGGCCCGAACCCCTTGCGTTCCGGCCTCTAATGAGCTATAACCTTTATAGGTCCTTATGCTAACACGGAGGACCCTAAGGAGTCAAATGAAAATGGCTCATTATCCTGAGGGGATGGAGCTGGCGACCGACCTGCTGAACTCCTTCGATGTGTTCGCCGGGAAGGAGCTGCTCGAGTCGGTGGCCGACCTCACCGACTTCGCCGTCGCGCACGGTGTCGAAGCCGGCGTGGCGACCACGAAGGACCTCGAGCAGCTCCGTCGGGCCCGCCCCGTGCTGCGCAGCGCCCTGCTCGCCGACGATGAGGCGGCGGCGGTAGCCGCCCTCAATGCCCTGCTCACCGCGGCCCGGCCTCGGCCGCGCCTGGTTGCCGGGCCGGATCAGGGCTGGGCCTTCAGCTACGCCGATCCCGATGCTTCCCTCGCCGACCGGATCCTGGCCGAGGCTGCGGCCGGAGCCCTCCAGGAGATCCGCGACCACGGGATGCGCCGGTTCAACACCTGTGGCAGCTCCACGTGTGACGACGTGTTCGTGGATCACTCCCGCAATCGCTCACGCCGCTACTGCACCACCGACGTATGCGGCAACCGGGAGGCCCAGCGCGCCTACCGCGCCAGACAGGCCGAAGGCAGCGAGTAGGGGCTTTTCACCGTCATCTCAGCCAGAGGCGTCTGGTCCCATGGCCAAGGGGTGGTGCCCTGCGTTATGGGAGCGGGCCACTTCTTCGTTCGTGCCGAGGAATCAGCTCCCCAGCTGCGCTATTCGGGTCCGCTTGCCGATCGGAGCGTCATCCGCCGGGATCTCTCGGTCGGCTCGGGCAGCCAATTGTGCGGCCAGCCGCTCGATCTCGGGTACCGGTTGACCGGAGCACCAGACAGGGTGGGCCGCTCGGCGTACCCCGTCTTGTCCTGCCCCCTTCGTGCCGCTGATAGCGTTCGTGATGTGAGGCAAGGGGGGGTGTATTGAAGAAGGCCGTCTTGTTTGCGGCTGTGGTGGGCGCTGCGACCGTCGGTGCCGTGGGTCTGGTCAAGCGGGGAACAACGTGGGGCGCGACACCCGATGAACAGGCCATGCACCTGCCCGGCGACACCTATCTCGAGGGCCGGCGCGGGGCACGCACCGTGATGACACGTGCGATCTCGATCGCCGCCCCGCCCGAGGTGGTGTGGCCCTGGCTGGCCCAGCTGGGAAGAGGCGCAGGTTGGTACAGCTACGACCGCATCGACAACGGCGGGAAGATCTCGGCCCGACACATCGTGTCGTGGATTCCCCCGCCGTGTGTCGGCGACGCCGCCGCCGTCGGCTGGCTACGCCACCTGGAGCCCGGCCGGTCGCTCACCTGGTGGCTGCCCGGCGAAGAGACCTTGGGGACGACCATGCGCATGGTGACGGATATCCGTCTGGATCCCGAGGGCGCCGGCTCCCGGCTCGTCATCCGGGTGTCGGGTGACGCCACGGGTACCGCCGGTGCGCTACTGGTGCGCGGGTTTGAACCGGTGGATTCGATCATGGCCATCCGGCAGCTGCGGGGCATCAAGGCAAGGGCAGAGGCGTTCGGCGCCCGCACCTCCGATCCAGCGGCCCCGGAGACCGGCGCCCGGGATCAGTTCCAGCTCTACCAGACGATCTGGAACTCCGGGGAGCGGGCCGGAGTACCCGGCCGCGAGAAAGCGGCCGTCTGGCGCCAGCACGCTGAAGCGGCCGGCGTCATGAGCGCCTAGTCGGGTCGCTCGGCCTCGTGCGCGAGTTCGAGCTGGCGTTGAGCGACCGGTCCGTAGTTGCGGCTGAGAGACAACAAGTGATGGCCCTCCTCGACGAGGACCAGCTCGGCGCCAGCGATCTCGTCCGCGGCGCGGGTGGCGTGTTCGACGGGGACGATGGCGTCGTTGGTGCCCAGCGCGACCAACGTTGGTGCCGTGATGTCGGCGAATGGGAGCGCCGCAAGGGCGCGTTCGTTGTCTTGGTCGTTGATCCAACCGGTCATGCGGTACTGCGGCGGGGCGATAGAGGCGAACTGTTCTTCCATGCTCTCGAGTCGAGATGGATCAGATTTGATCCAGTCGACTGCCGCCTTCTTCTGCTCCTTGTTCAACCCCGCGGACACGCCGTCGATCATGAACCGTGTCATCAGCTCCGGCCTTCTGCTGGTGATCTGGTAGGAGAGCCAGACGAAGAGGCTGGACTCGAGGGTCGCCTGCCTGAGCTTGCCGATGGGGAGTTCGAAGGTGGCGAGGATCGCGGTGTCGAGGAAGAGGGCGGTGGTGCGGTCGGGGTGCCGAGCGGCGAACCAGACGGCGGACGCACCTCCGGAGGAGAACCCGAGGATGGCAGCTCGTTCGATGTCGAGCGCGTCGAGCATCGCCGCATACAGATCGGCCTGGCTCTCGGGGCGAGGACCGGATTGCAGCGGGGTCCGCAGATAGCCGGGGCGGGACGGGGCCAGCACCTCGCAGCCGCCATCGCGCAGATGTCGACACCAGGCGAGCCCTTGGTCGAATCCTCCCGGTCCGCCGTGAATCGCCAACACCGGCGGCCCCTGGCCCTCTCTCCCCAGCTGCACCTCACCTCGTGCTGTGTGGAGCACCGTCGCGCGCGTGTCGAGCGACGCCATCAGCTTGTCGGCCCAGGACAAAGGACCCCCAAAGCGCCGCCGGTTGTCGCTGAACCTAGCTGAGAGCGGATTGCCGACCGAGAACCGCGATCGCTCGTCCGGGTTGAACGGCCCCCCGACTGTTCAATCACCAAACAGCCACGCTGAAGCGTCATTCTCCAGGATCATCTTGATCTCCTTCTGCGTAAACGGGTATCGGGCCAGTGTGTCCAGGGCCTCCCGCGGTGTCTCGACAGGAGCGAGCGACAGATAGTCAGAGCCGAAGAACACCCGCTCGATACCCCACTTCCGCAGGCGCCACACCATCAGCTCGCGCTGCGACTTGGGGGCGTCGCGATAGAACGCCAAGCAGGCGCTGATGTCGGTATAGAGGTTCTCGAGGTTGATCAAAGGCGGTGTTGACGTCGCCGGAATCAGGTATTGCTCGATCTCGTAGTCGGCCACTCCACCACAATGAGCGACGACCAGCCGGACACCCGGATGGGCGCCGATCACACGTAGTGCGCTGATGAGTCCGTCGTCGTCGAGAGGGGCGGCGGTTACGTGCATCAGCACCGGAGCGCCATGCCCCTGAGCCGCGTCGAGGACGGCAGATATCGCGGCGGCGTGCTCTGGGTTCTCCCAGTCCAGCCCCGAGCCGCCGACCGGATGCAGCTTGATGCCCACCATCCCCGGCAGTCCGAGGCAACGATCGACCTCGCTCAGGGCGCTGTCGTAACGGGGGTTGATCCCGCAGAAACCGATGAGGCGATCTGGGTACTCGGCGACGATCGAGGCGGCGAAGTCGTTCTCGGGGGCCATGTTGGAGTCGTCGGGCACGTCCCAATACCCCAGCGAGAGCACGACCGCTTTCTCGACGTTGGCTTCATCGAGGCGAGCGATCAGGTCTTCGCCGGTGGATGCGGGCACGCCTCCTCCCGTCAAGGCATCGGTGAGCGGCTGGCTGATCACATGGGTGTGCACGTCGATAGCTGCACCGCGGATCCCGCGGGGCAGCTGCGGGGCGTCCCCGGCGCCCGGATCCGCTGCTGCGAACACTGTGGCGGAGACGCTCAACAACGCGATCGCGGCGATCGCGTTTCTCAGGTGCTTCGACATGTGGGTCCCTCCCTTTCTGCGCCCGCTCTCGGATGCCGGGAGCTCGAGGTCGGCCGAGGGCCCTACGGCCTCGGCTCCTCGGGACGTCCAGCTCACGCCATGGGTTCGGCGTCCGAGGAGGGCTGCATTTCGACCCTACCGAACCGGCGCTGTCCCGGTCCGAGGGGTGGGACCGTACCGTTCGCCTCTAGGTGACGATTCGGGCTTTCCGGCGTCACCACCATCAGCCATCGATAGCGAACGACGTGCCGTGGTGGCCTGTGCAGCGATGTCCCGGTCCGTTCGCGGATATCGGGCGATGGCTTCGACAGGTTTACCGGGGTCGTTGAAGATCGGCTGCGGCGCGGTGGCGACGCTCAGGGACGGCTGGCTCGCGACGCCTACTCACTAGGCCACTATCCGATGATCGG
>JABAOH010103045.1_pt3 | contig 13405 bp, 14 predicted proteins | sample 7062181 | NCBI WGS metagenome assembly JABAOH01 (sample SAMN14538630, study PRJNA623070) | marine sediment metagenome | biome: marine biome [ENVO:00000428]; feature: marine pelagic biome [ENVO:01000023]; material: deep marine sediment [ENVO:00002113]; isolation source: pool of 5 deep marine... | reverse complement strand
GACCGGGCACCGCCACGTACACGCCACGACGCAGCGTGATCCGCTCGTCCCGCGCCACCTCCAGAGCCAGGCGCTGCAGCTCGAGATCGTAAGGCTCGGACATGTCCGGGAAGCGGGGGCCCAGCTCGTCCAGGTTAGCACCGATCAGTGGGTTGTCGCCAAGCAGGTTGATATGGTCGGCGATCAACATCAGATCGCCGACATCCCACATCGGGTTCATCCCACCGCACGCGTTGGAGACGATGAGCGCCTCGGCCCCCAGATCCCGCATGACCCGCACCGGGAAGCTCACCTGCTGCATGGTGTAGCCTTCGTAGCGGTGGAAGCGGCCCTGCATCGCCACGACCGGCTGCCCGGCAAGGTCTCCGAGAAGCAGGCGACCCGAGTGGGTCTCGACCGTGGGGATCGGGAAGCCGGGTATTTCAGAGTAAGGAATCACCGTCTCGGCCTCGATCTCCTCGGTCAGAGCCCCCAAGCCCGTGCCCAGGATGATCGCCAGGCGCGGCTGGAGTCGGGTCCGTGCCCGCACTACGTCGGAGGCAGCTCGAATCCGCTGCATCAGATCCTCCGAGTTATCAGGCACAGTCAATCCTCGTCCTCCTGCTCGCCCGCGACCGAAGAGAGCCAGTCCTGCTGCTTCGCCTCATCCGGCCGGCCTTTGCGATCCTGCGCTTCGCCGCTTGACTCGCCGCGGCGGACGGCCGGCGGCTCCGCTGGCGCGCTATCCTCCATCCCCGCCTCCTCGATCTCGAGGTCCGCGAGATAGCGCTCCAACAGCGTTCGCAAAGCGCGGAAGAACTGGCGCTTGCGCGCGTGCAGCGTGTCGATGTCTCGGGCAAGCTCGCGTAACGACCGCTGGCCCTCCTCGATGATCCGCTCCGCCTGGCCCTGCGCTTCCCGGCGCACCAGCTCGGCCTCCCGGTCAGCCTGTGCCTGTGCCTCGGAGCGGAGTTGCTGAGCCGTGACCAGGGCCTCGTTGAGTGCCTTTTCCCGTTCTCGGTAAGAGGCGACCTGCTCCTGTAAATGCTCCGCCCGCTCGGTCAAGGCGACGTTCTGCTTGACCAGCTCTTCCAGCCGCTCGGCGACCATGTCGAGGAAATCGTCGACCAGTTCGGGATCGTAGCCCCGGACCGTGCGGCGGAAGTCGCCCTTCTTCTTGCGCACATCGAGTGGTGTCAGGTCTATCATCTTGGCCGCTCCCCAAACAGCACCGTCCCCAGCCTCACCATGTTACTGCCTTCCTCCACGGCGATCTCGAAATCGTTCGTCATCCCCATCGAGAGATGCCGCCCCTCGAAGTTGTCCAAACCGTCGCGACAGCGCTCGAACAAGGTTCGTGTAAGCCGGAAGGTCCGGCGTAAGAGGGCTCGATCATCGGTGAAAGGCGCCATGGTCATCAAGCCCGCCACGCGCACATGCTCAAGCTCGCAGATCCGACGGATCGGACCAAGCGCTTCGCCCACCGCGAACCCCTGCTTCGATGCTTCTTGCGAGGCTTTAACTTGCACGAGCACAGGGAAAGTCCGGCCGGCTTTTGCCGCTTTCCGCTCGATCGTCTCCGCCAGACGCAACGAGTCGACCGACTGAATCAGCGAGAACATCTGCAGCGCTTGGCGCACCTTGTTCCGCTGTAGGTGGCCTACCAGATGCCAGGTCAGGCCGAGGTCGCTCGCCGCCACCCACTTGGCCCGCGCCTCCTGAACCCGGTTTTCGCCAATCACACCCAGGCCGGCTTCGCGGGCCGCGTACAAAGCCTCGACCGGGTGGCCCTTGGTCACGGCCACGATCGTGATCGCGTCGGCATCTGAGCGGCCAGCGCGTTCACACGCCTGTCGAATCCGTTCGCGCACGGCTTTGAGCGCGTTCGGAAGCCGCTCAAGATACATAATCACGCAAAGTTACGCCCCTCATCGGAGCGAATCAAGATAAAAAAAACCCGGCACCGCGCTCGCGATGCCGGGTCGGAGCGACCGCAAGCCGTGGCCTAACCCTTCACGCTGAACGTAATCGGGATCGCCACCCACACCGGTACTTGCTTGTCGCGGTTCAGAGCTGGTGTGAACTCGAACTCCCGCGCCGAGGTCAGCGCTGCTTCATCCAGCGCCTTATTGCCCGAGCTCTTCTGGACCTGCGCGTTCTTGACGTTGCCCCGCGTGTCTATGAACACCCAGACGTTTACCGTGCCGCCGATCCCGGCGTCCCTCAGCAGCTTCGGGTAATTGCCCTCGACGATGCGCATGGCCTCGCGCCGGTTCTTCAGCTCCGGCTTGACCGTGTATGGAGTGAAGACCGGCTGATCGCCCAGACGGCTCGCATCGCTGGGCGGCGGCGGCAGGTTCTCCACGGGGTTCTCCTCGAACGTCGTCGGTGCGATCGTGATGTCCTCCTCGAGCTCCGTCGCAGCCACTACGGGCACGGCGGGCCGGGCGATCTGCTCCGGCGGCGGCGGGATCTCCACCTCGGGCGGCAGCTCGATCGCTTCAAACTCGTTTACGCCGAAGCTCACGTCGGAGGCCGTCAACTCCGGGAAGAACTTGAAGAGCCCGAAGTGGAATACGGTGGCCACCATGACGCTCCCCCACAGCCAGGGACCGGCTGTTCTCTTGAAGCGGTCGTTCGCGGTCAGGCGATAGGCGCCACCGGTATGGCCGGTCGCCCTCCCTGTCTCTTCTGCCATGGCCGCTCTACCTCCTCTCGCGGGTCAATCGGCTCTCGAGATCCGTGTGGAAGAAGACGCGAACTGCATTCGCCTCGCGCAATTGCTCGGTCACCGAGTTGATGAAGCGGTACGGAACGTCGCGGTCACCACGGATCGCGATCAGCAGCCGGCGCTCGCTCTCACGATATAGCGGGAGCACGGTCTCGGCCACGAGATCCATGGGGATCCGCCTGTCATTAATATACACCTCGCCGTCCGGCTCGATCCAGACGTGCAAGATGTTTTTCCGCTTTTCGTCAACCTTCTGGGTCGCCTCCGCCTTCGGGAACGCCAGGCGGCGATCCTGCTCCCGTCGGAAGGTCGTCGAGACCATAAAGAAGATGAGGAGCAAGAATGCGATATCCGCCATCGACGCGGTCGGGATCTCGCTCGCGACCTTCGACTTCCGCTCGAAAGCCCCGCTCTTTCTGGCCATGCTCTCTACTTCTCCCAGAGCTGTAAGGAGACTCGCTGAGCGCTCGACGACTGTAGCTCATCCAGCACGTTGATCATGTGCCGGTACGGTGCCTCGGGCGCTGTCTTCACCGCGGCGATGATCTCCGGGTTGTCGGCGATCTCCTGCCGCATGATGCCTTCGATCTCACTGAAGGCGACGACCTGCTCCGCCGTGCTCTGGCCGCGGCGGATCACCACGGCTCCGTCCTCCTGCACCAGGAAGTGGATGATGTTCTTCTGGGAGACCTCCACCTGCTCGGCCGCCGCCTCGGGCAAAACGATCGGCAGCCCCTTCTCTTCCTCGAACACCGTGGTGGTCAAGAAGAAGATCAGCAGCAGGAACGCGATATCCGCCATCGAAGCGGTGGGGATCTCGTCGCTTACCTTGCTCTTTCTTTGCAGCAGCGGCATGGGATCACCCTCTAGCTGGTCGCACGGGCAGCCGCGGGCGGCACGATGTCCAGGACCGCCTCCGCGCCCTTCTCCATGTCGATGATCAGCAGGTCGATTCGTGATACGAAGAAGTTGTAGGCGATGTTCACGGGGATCGCGATCGTCAGGCCCGTCGCCGTCGTGATCAGCGCCACCTTGATTCCGCCGGCCACCAGCGACGCCTCGATCTGGCCCGCCTCCGCGACGGCGCCGAAGGCGGCGATCATCCCGGCGACCGTCCCGAGGAAGCCCATCATCGGCGCCACGTTGGCCACCGTCGCGAGCACCACCAGGCCCCGCTCGAGAAAGCCCAGCTCGATCGACCCCGTCGTCGAGATCGCCTTCTCGATGTCCTTGTCGCTGTGGCTGCGCTCCCGCAAGCGCCTCAGCCCCGCCGAGATGATCGCGGCCACTGGACCCTGGGTCTCGTCCGCCAGCTCGATGGTCGAGTCGAGGCCCGCCCCCTGCTCAGCCAGCTCCGAGATCTGATCGAGTAGCCGCTTGCTGTCACGGTGGGCGACCGCGAGGATATAGCCTTTGGCGATCATGACCCCCAGCGCCAGCAACGAGCAGAGCACCAGGAAGTACATCATGACGCCCCCGTCCCGGAACAGCTCCAGAAGAGCGTATTGGGCTTCAGTTTGCAAAGCGAACCTCGCTGTCGCTCCGAGCAGTTGACTCGATTTGTCCCGCTGATCTAGGGAAAACTCTACGGTGCCGGGGAGCTTCTGTCAACGAGACTCAGCTCCGCCGCCGCCGACTCGGCCGGCTGGGCCGCCGGCGGCGCCGGCGCTAGCTTGGCGCGACCCGGCTTCACACCCAGCGCCTCCCGCAGCCTCTCGCCACTCACCTTCCGCTCCAGGCGTCCCCGCTGCGCCAAGGATAAGTCCCCCGTCTCCTCCGACACCACGATCACCAGGGCGTCGGTCTCCTCGGAGAGACCGATGGCGGCCCGGTGTCGGGTACCCAGGCTCCGGTCGGTGACCGGGAACTGCGTGAGTGGCAGGATGCACCTGGCTGCGAGGATCGTCTCGCCGCGGATGACCGCCGCCCCGTCGTGCAGGGGCCCGTAACGCGTGAAGATGCTCTCCAGCAGTTCCGTGGAGATCGGCGCATGGATAGGCGTGCCCTTCCGCGCATACTCCTCCAGCCCGACCTCCCGCTCGACGGCGATGATCGCGCCAATCCGCTTTCGCGCCAGCACCTCGGCGGCGTGCGCCAGGATCTGCAAGGACTCCGGACTTTGCTCCGGCCTCGAGAAGTAACGCCAGAGACGGCTTTGCCCCAGCTTCGAGAGCGCATTGCGCAGCTCCGGCTGGAAGATGATCACCGCCGCCAGCACGCCGTAAGTGAAGAAGATTTCCAGCAAGTAGCGTATCAGCTCCAACTGCAGAATCTCGGCGAGCGCGTAGACAGCGAACAGCACGATGAGACCGATAAGCATCTGGATCGCGCGCGTGCCCGCCCAGAGCAGCAGCAGGCGGTAGAAGATGAACGCCACCACGGCGATCTGGATGAGGTCCCAGAGTCCGGGCCTCAGGAAGCTGATTCGCTCAAGAAGGCTCTGCACCGTTCGACCGAGATGTTATCGCCTCCGCCATGTCCAGCGCCCGGCGCGCCGCCGCCACGTCGTGAACCCGAAAGAGTCGCGCGCCCCGGAGGAGGGCCACTACGCAAGCGGCGAGCGTCGCTTCGACCCGATCCTCGACGGCCAGCCCGAGAATCTTCCCGATAAAGGACTTGCGAGACGGCCCGACCAGGACCGGCACGCCCAGCTCCCTGAGCCGGCCCAGCTGCTCGATCAGCACCAGGTTCTGCTCCGCTGTCTTACCGAAGCCGATCCCAGGATCGACCACCAGCTGCTCGCGCCGACACCCGGCACGCAAGGCGCGCTGCACCGAGGTCCCCAGCTCCGCCACCACCTCGCCCACTAAGTCGTCGTAGTAGATGTTCTCTTGCATCGTCCGCGGCTGCCCGCGGATGTGCATGAGCACGAGGCCGGCGCCCGCCTCCGCCGCCAGACTCCCCAGGTCGGGATCGAAGCGCAGCCCGGAGATGTCGTTAACGATCTCCGCGCCCGCCGCAAGCGCTGCTCGCGCAACGCCAGCCTTCGTGGTATCGATGGATAGCGGAACGTCCACCCGCTCCGCCGCCGCTTCGATCACCGGCAAGACTCGCCGCAGCTCAACTGCTTCAGAGACCGGCGCCGAGCCGGGGCGCGTGGACTCCCCGCCGATGTCGACGATGTCGGCGCCCTCGGCCTGCAGCTCCTCCAGGCGCCGCAGCGCCGCGTCCCGACGGACGTAACGACCGCCGTCGGAAAAAGAATCCGGTGTGATGTTCAGGACGCCCATCAACACCGGTCTCGAGAGGTCTATCGCCCGGCGCGCTGTTCGCCAGGCCGGCTCGACCTTCCGCTCACAAGAGATGGCGAATTCGCGCTTCGCCATCCGCTCCTCGCTCATCGCGATGTCTCAGGCTCCGTCGCCTCTCCCTGCGTACTCTCGAACGATGCCGCCGGCTTCAGTTTCAGGTTGCGGGCCGCCGCTTCCTGCGTGGCCGCCGCGCTCTCCTTGGCCGGCTTCGCCGCCGGCCGCTCGGCGTCGGTCACCGGCTCGGTGGTCGGCAGCGGCGGAAGTTCCCTACCCTCGAACACGGCGTTGATCTCGTCCGCATCCAGTGTCTCGCGTTCCAAGAGCGCCTTCGCCAAGGCGTGCAGTTTGTCCTGATTTTCGGAGATCACCTTCGTGGCCACGTCGTAGGCGTCGTCGAGCAGCTTGCGGACCTCCTCGTCCACCTGCTGCGCCATCTGGTCGCTCACATCGCGGCGTTCCACAATCTCGCGACCCAGGAAGATCTCATCTCCCCGATCGCCTACGTTCATAGGCCCGATGCGGTCGGACATTCCCCACTCGGTCACCATGCGCCGGGCCAGCGCCGTGGCCCGCTCGATGTCGTTCCCGGCACCGGTCGTGATCTTCTCCGGGCCAAAGATGAGCTCTTCGGCCACCCGCCCGCCGTAGGCGTAGACCAACTGGGCTGCGAGATAAGCCTTGGAGTAGCTGTGCCGGTCATCTTCCGGCATCGCGAAGGTCAAACCGAGGGCGCGCCCGCGGGGCACGATCGTGACCTTGTGGAGGGGGTCGCACTCCGGCGTGTGGTGGGCAGCCACGGCGTGGCCCGCCTCGTGGTACGCGCTCAGCCGCTTCTCCTCGTCGCTGATGACCATGCTGCGTCGCTCGGCCCCGAGGAGCACGCGATCCTTCGATTCCTCCAGGTCGATCATGTAGACGCGATCCTTGTTCCTGCGCGCCGCGAGGAGCGCCGCCTCGTTGACCATGTTGGCCAGGTCGGCCCCGCTCATCCCCGGAGTGGCCTTGGCGAGCTTGGCGAGGTCCACGTCATCGGAAAGGGGGATCTTGCGCGTATGCACGGCGAGAATGCCCTCGCGACCTTTGACGTCGGGGGCGTCGACGACGATCTGTCGGTCGAAGCGCCCGGGGCGCAACAAGGCGGGATCGAGGACGTCGGGTCGGTTGGTCGCGGCGATCAGGATCACGCCCTCGTTGGACTCGAAGCCGTCCATCTCGACGAGCAGCTGGTTGAGCGTCTGCTCACGCTCGTCGTGGCCGCCGCCCAAACCGGCGCCGCGGTGGCGGCCCACCGCATCGAGCTCGTCTATAAAGATGATGCAGGGCGCGTGCGCCTTGCCCTGCTCGAACAGGTCGCGTACCCGCGAGGCTCCCACCCCTACAAACATCTCCACGAAATCGGAGCCCGACATGCTAAAGAAGGGACGAGACGCCTCGCCCGCTACCGCGCGGGCGAGCAACGTCTTGCCCGTGCCGGGAGGGCCGACCAACAGGGCACCCTTAGGGAGTCGGCCGCCGAGCCGCGTGAACTTCGATGGGTCTTTGAGGAACTCGATCGTTTCCTGCAGTTCCTCCTTCGCTTCCTCGCAGCCCGCGACATCGGCGAACGTGACCTTCGGCGTGTCGCCGGTCAGCAGCTTCGCCTTCGACTTGCCGAACGAGAAGGCCCTCGACCCACCTACCTGCATCTGGCGCAGCCAAAAGAGCATCAGGCCGAAAAGGAAGATCCACGGCAGCGCTCCGGCCAGAAGCCCCCACCAATTCGGGCGCGCCTCCTTCCCCTCGATCGTCACGCCACTCGCTTCCAGGCGCTTCAGCAGATCCTCGCTGTGCCAGACGGGCAACTTGGTCCAGAACTCGCGTGCACCCTGACCCGTCGCGCCGACAGGCGTCCGCAACTCGCCCTCTATCTCCTTTCCGTCGACCAGCGAGACCTTGACGACGTTACGCTGCTCCAGCTCGTCGAGGAATTCGCTGTAGCTCAATTCCTGCACGTCCCGGCGGCCCGAGCCGACCAGCTGGATGACGATGAGCGGAACCAGGATGATCAGGGCCCAAAACGCCAGGCTCCTCGACAAACGCGCCCAGCGCGTCTGCGGCTCGCGGCGGTTCGGATTCAACTCCGACATATCTATCTACCTCTTACGGCCTCGGGGTCGATGACGGCGACGAACGGCAGATGTCGGTATAGCCCCCCAAGGTCCAATCCATAGCCAACAAGCCAATCGTGAGGCGCATCAAAGCCCACCCAGCGTGGCTCGTATCGTAATTCGCCGGCGATGCGCTTGTGCAGGAACGCGCACACTTCCAGTGAGCGGGGTGCGCGTCCGCTGATCACGTCGCAGATGCGATTCAGCGTCTTGCCCGTGTCGATGATATCCTCCACCAACAGCACGTGCCGGCCGGCGATCGGCGACTCCGTGTCCTGGATCAACTGCACCTCACGGCTCGCGTCGGTACCGTCGCCGTAAAGAGCTGCGGTGAGGAAATCGATCTTCAGCGATGGACGGCCCACGGCGCGCACGAGATCGCTGAAGAACATGAAGGCACCCTTGAGCAAGCCGATGACGAGTAGCTCCTCGTCCGCTGGATAGAACTCGTCGATCGCGCGACCCAGCTCGCGAACACGCGCCGCGATCGCGTCGCCCGTGAACACGACTCGTTCGATCCCCGGATAGCTCGTGGAAATCTCGCTCATATCTCGCGCCGGCAGCGAATGGAGAAACAGGTCGCGTCGCCCCGGGCCATGGCCCGTGCGCCCCGAACCAAACCGACCACCCAGAGGACACCTGCCTGATCGACCACCAGCGGGTAGCTACGCCGCCGCGAGCGGGCCACCCTCATATCCCCGAACACCCGTTTCAGCTTCCGCGTGCCCGCCGGCAGGCGCATGCGATCGCCCGGACGCCAGCCTCGCACGACGAGCGGGAAGCCCAGCTCCGCCAGCTCGAAGCAGGCCACTTCGACACTCGTCTCCCCCAGACCCTCAGAGGGTCCCGAGCCCCAGCGGATGTGCCAATCGAGGCCGTCGATCCTCGCCACGCCCTCGCCGCCTCGCGGGTCTTGGATCACCAGATCCTGCCCGGCCCTCGGCTCCCGTGCGTCGTGCCTCTCGATGATCAGTCGATCGAACTCGCGGCCCAGCGTGACGCCCCCTGCCAGCTCAACGCGCCGCCCACTGGAGCCCTTGCTAATAAACTCGACCGCAAGTCGCGTTCCGCTCCGTCCAGGCCTTGCGCCGATGCGCCGGGCGAGGGCGCGCAAGAGATGGCCCCGCACGTGGTTATCATAGGCGCGAAACCGTGTACGTGCAACTTCTACGCGGCTTTCCGACGCCTCCAGGATGAGCCGCTCAGCCGCCCGGTCCACCCGCCAGGAGACCGCCGCCTCGGCCCGTCGCGCCAGGCGTGAAAGCCGGAGCAGCTGCGGGCGCAGGCTAGGCCCTTCCCCCGCCTCTAGCTCGGGGATCAAGCGATGCCGGATCCAGTTGCGCTCGATCGAGATATCCTGGTTGCTGGGATCCGAGACGTAGCTGAGGCGGCGAGCCCGCGCGTACTGCTCGATCTCCGTTCGCCAAAACGGGAGCAGGGGCCGCACGATCCCGGGTGAGCGCCGGGCTGGGATGCCGGCGAGCCCCGCCATTCCGCTGCCGCGCAACAGCCGAAACAAGACGGTCTCCGCCTGATCGTCGGCTTGATGGGCGGTGACCAGCCACTCACCGCCCAGCTCGGCTCGCGCTTCGTGCAGAAACTCGTAGCGAAGCGACCGCGCCTCGCCCTCGTTACGAGGGACCTCGGCTGAACGGCCGACCCGGCAGGGAACCCCGCGCCTGACACAGAGCTCCTGCACCCAGTTGGCCTCGGCCTCGCTCTCGCGGCGCATGCGGTGGTCGAAATGCGCGGCGCCGATCCGCCAGCCCCATCGGTTGCCAAGCCGCTGAAGTAGGTCGAGCAACACCACGGAGTCGAGCCCGCCCGACAGGGCGACGGTGATCCGCGCACTCTGGGGTAGCAGGCGGCTGGAGGCGATATGGGCCTCGAACTGCTCGAGTAGCGGCTCCCCGCCCACGTCAGGCCGCTGGCGCGGAGCGGCGCCTCTGCTGCCCGAGCCGCTCCCGCGGCCCCCCTTTGACTCCGACATGCTGCTCTCCGCACTCGACTAGGAGAAGGCACTCCGGCGGATTCCGATTTACGATGAAAGATAAGCCGGGGGCGACGATACGTAACTCGAAGTGGGAAGCCGGATCGTGAGGCGCATCTCGAGGGCACCCGGGAACCACAAGCAGGTGACGGGCGGTGCTGTCTTCGTGAGCTGGGTTAAGCGGGAGTGTCAGCGATGCTGGTGGCGAGTGCGCCGGCTGCGCCGACGAGCGGCGTTGCGTTTTCGCTTGCGGGTCTCGCTCGGCTTCTCGTAGTGCTTTTTCCGCTTGAGGTCGGTGAAGATGCCGGCCTTCTGCACCTGCCGCTTGAAGCGGCGCAGAACCCGCTCCAGATCGTCTCCCTCGTTCACGATAACCTGGACCATCGTTCCTTCTTCCCTCCCCGGGATCTGCCAAGCGCTGGGCTGTTTCTCGATCCTTCGAGACACGGAGAATAGCCACTCCAAGCCCTCGATGTCAACGTTGCACGGAGCCGCTAATTCGCGAGTTGTTGCGCGTCGCTCCACGCTTCGCCAGGCCGCGCTGTCGGCCCGCCGGGAAGGGGTCTCGCCGGCGAGGCGCTCGTAGCTGGGACGGTCCCCCTAGCTCGCCACCTCTGTCTGGAACCCGCAACCGCCCAGCCGCGAGTTCAGGTACGGACTGAGACGGTGTACTCCAGCACCGCCGCGCCACCGGCCTCGACCTGCACGCGGAAGCGCACGGCACCGGCGGAAAGCTTGTCTGGTCGATGGGTCGATTCTTCGATTCGCCAGTCGCCGCTCAGCTCCTCGATCACCTGCACGGTCACGTCGGACTCGCTATGGTTTCTGAGTTCCACTTTCCAGTCGGACACGTAGCGGTTACCCGTCGGCCGCTCGTAACGCGTTTGGGTTCGAGTCCCGACGATGTCGAAGGCGAGGCCAGTGGCCAGTCGCAGCTGCTCGCCCTTCGGCGTGTTGGGGACTCCGGCGATGCCGAGAAGCTGGACCCGACCTTCCGCGTCCGGCTGCAGGATCCTCACCTGCCCGCCGGGCAGCGGCGTCGCGCCAAACTCGCTGCTCTCGGGCCGCTCGATCCGGTAGCCCACCGAGACGGGACGGACAAGTGGTTCCGATTGCTGGTGATGATAGACCAGGCTGTTCCTGAACGTGTACTCCTTCTCGACGACGACTGACCGCGCGCCCAGCAAACGGATGCGACGCGACTCCCCGGATCCGAGCGTCAGGGGGGTGGACACAGTATACAGGTGGTAATCACCAAACGCCGCCTCTTCCAGGCCGGGCGCGGCACCAGCCTCCGACACCATACCCGCGCGAAACGCGTCCTCGAACCGACGGCTCGCGGCGCGGTGGATCGTTCCCGCCAGTAGCTGCACCTCCGCGGACTCGTAGCGGGCGCCAGAGCCGTTCACCACGGTCGCGTAGCCGTCGACCCGCGCCGAGGCATCATCTCGCTCAACCACGAGCGCGTAATCCGCCGACCACCCGAGTCCTCCCGTCAGGTAGGCGAGACTCAAACCGCTCACCTGGCCCGTGACCTCGAGGTCCAGGTCCAGAGATGCTCCCGGACCCGATGCGGCATCCTGATAGCTTCGCAATCCGTGAGTGCCGAGTAGCGTGACACTCTCGTTCAGGACGACTAGGCTCGACGGATCCAGGTTCGTCGGCAGCCCGTCCACCCGGACGGTGTGAACGCCCGGCGTCAGTATGCGATCGACCTGATGGCGCACCAACGCCAGGTTACTCGTGTAAACCGTGAGACTCGGGCTTGCCCCGGCTGTTCCGGCGGCGTCCTTACTCCCGGTCAAGCCGAGCGGAGACGCGCCCACCCACACCGCCAGCAGCAACCCCGGCACGGCCAAAAAACTCGTTCTGTGCATGTCAACCTCCTTCGTTGCCGTCCGCTCCCCCGCTTCGCGGCCCCAGCTTGCCCGCCCCAGGAGAACGGCCTCCCGCACGGAGGACGAATAGGCTAGAATCTATTGCACAAGGGGTTGGTAGCGCTGGGCCAGACCCGACACCCGGCGGCGGTCGGTGCTTGGGGAGAGACCCCTGCACGACGCGGGATCGCTTGCAATCTGCAGGGAGTCCGCCGAGGGGAGGCCTGAGTGATTAGCTGTAACTCAGCCTACCACAATTGCTTAGCGGGCTGGATGGGCTGGCACAGAGCTTGCCCCTCTGGCAGGCGCGGTGCGGCGGCACGACTCTCAACCACGGCGCCTGTTGGCGGAGCAAATATGACCAAGCACCATCGCTCGCGTCCCCCCTGGGTGCTGGCCAGGCTCGCGAAATCCGAGACCGGATTCACGCTAATCGAGCTTTTGGTCATCGTCGTGATCATCTCACTGCTTGCCGTGATCGCGCTGCCCCGCTTCGCCGGGACCCGGGAGAAGGCTTATCGTTCACAGATGCAGACCGCGCTGCGCACCCTAGTCACCACGCAGGAAGCCTACTTCGACGACTGGCTCGCTTACGCCGACGACATCAGCAGTCTCAACTACAACGTGACGCCGATGGTGACGCTCGAGATCGTTGAGACGGCCGGCAACGGCTGGAGCGCTCGGGCAACCCACCAGATGACCGCGATGCAGTGCGGCTTGTATATCGGTCCAGTCTCGCCCATCGGCGGACTACCTGACGAGGGCGAGGGGATCATCAGCTGCACGACGTCGTAGCTCCCAGCCCAACACGTTCCCTCGTTTCGCCTTCACCGCCATTATTAGGTCTGTTACCTTCTATTATAAGTAGGCTGTCGCGACCCGGGCCGACCGCTCAGCTTCTTGTATGGCGGGTCTTTTTCTCCGAGATTGCCGCCGAGTAGCTGTTTGCGCTTAGTTGATCCGGGAACCGACAGAGATCGGATATTTCGCTCCGTGATTCCCAACCCTGCTTCGCCGCGTGTCTCCCTGCTCATCGGAACGCGCAAGGGACTTTTCCTGGCCAGTTCGAGCGCCAGCCGTCGCGCCTGGACCCTGGACGGGCCGTACCTGGCTGGCTACGAGGTCTATCACGCCATCTTCGATCCCCGCGACCCGGCGACCGCTTATGCCGCAGTCCGCCACACCGTCTGGGGCGCTCACGTGCATCGCAGCCAAGATGGCGGTCGCGCCTGGGAGCTGATGCCCGATGTCCCGCACTTCGCCGGGGCGGCGGATGCCGACATCCTCAAGGCGATCTGGTACTTGGCGGCGGGGCACTCCGGTCAGAGCGAGACTCTCTACGCTGGAATCGAGCCCGCTGGTCTGTTCGTGAGCCGCGACCGTGGTGCTTCCTGGGAGACGGTGCTGGGACTGAACGAGCATCCCACCCG
>JABAOH010018996.1_pt1 | contig 13407 bp, 13 predicted proteins | sample 7062181 | NCBI WGS metagenome assembly JABAOH01 (sample SAMN14538630, study PRJNA623070) | marine sediment metagenome | biome: marine biome [ENVO:00000428]; feature: marine pelagic biome [ENVO:01000023]; material: deep marine sediment [ENVO:00002113]; isolation source: pool of 5 deep marine... | reverse complement strand
TTAAAGAGCCGGTGTCCATTGCCGTAAGTGATACCAATATTTTCGTGGTTGACAAGGATATAGGCAGTCAAACCCTCTACTGTTTTGCCAGGGTGAACGCCCAAATCCGGTGGGAAAAAGAAGTTAGTGAAAATGTCAGGATTGCTGTTGACCCCCTGGGAAAAGAGAACTTATATGTACTGGATATCGAAAAGAAGAAGGTCTTCAAAGGAGATAGGGAATGGAAACTCTCTGAGCAGGAAATTACACTTAGGGATGAANNGGATGAAGAGGAAAATGAATATATCCTGGATAACCCAACGGATATTGCTTCGGACCGGGAAGGTAATTTCTACCTCTTGGAAGCCAAAGAGAGAAAGGTATTAAAATTCAGCCCGATTGGCCGACTCATGGAGACCATTGCTATTCCCTACAAAGAGGAAGCTCAATTTTTAATCCTGGCCGTGGAGAGCAGTGACAAAATCTTCCTGGGTTTTAAGAGTACCGGTCCGGAAGTCGAAGAATCCGGGAAGTCCTGGGGGATTGTTCAATTAAGTCGATTGACAAAATACGAAATCAGTGGGACCTATTTCACTAAAATCTTTGACAGCACGATCCCGGACTGTCGATGGCACCGGGTGATGCTGGATGCTGAGATTCCTGCCAATACACTGGTTATGCTCTTTTATCTTGCTTCCAATGAGGAAGAATTCCTTAAAACGGATGAGCATTTGCAGTCGATGTCAGGACCTTTGGTGAACCCGGAGGATGTGCTGCTAACCGGGGCCAACGGGCGGTATATACGCTTCAAAATTGAATTAATAAGCGATGAAAACAGTGCCAGCACTCCCCTGGTTAAGAGCCTTAAGGCTTATTTTCCCAGGATCTCCTATTTGCGGTACCTGCCTGACACCTTTCAGGAAAATGAAAAGAGCCGGGAGTTTTTGCAGCGTTTTCTTTCGCTGTTTGAGACTTTTATGTCCTGCAGTGAGGAGCAGATTTTTGATTTTACCCAATACCTGGACCCACAGGCTGTGCCGGAGGGGTTCATTCCCTGGCTTTCGTCGTGGTTGGCCATTGCCTATGATGAGAATTGGCCCTCGGACAAGAAGCGGTTGTTGATTCAAAAGGCCCCGGAACTCTACCGGAAGCGGGGCACTCGCCGTGTCCTCTCTGAAATCATTGAACTCTTTTGCGGAAAAACGCCCATTATTATTGAACCCTTTCAATTTAAATGTATAAAGAATCCGGAAATGAGAGAGGTGGTAGAAAAGCTGTACGGCCCCAGCCCCTATCGATTTACCGTATTGGTGGAACCCACCTGGGAAGACCCTGACAGCCCGGTGAAAAAAGCCAAAAAGGTTACCGCAGCAGAACGCAGTACCATGAAGCGTATCATTGACATTGAAAAGCCAGCCCATACCCAGGGATGCCTGCAGGTATTGGAACCCTGGTTTTACCTGGATATGCATACCTATCTCGGCATGAATACGGTACTGACGGAACCCCAGTTTGTTTTGGAGGAATCGTCGGTACTGGGTAGGGATACCGTGATTCAAGATAGAGAAAAAGCCGGACAGGTGGCCAGAGACTCCCGCATCGGTATTGGTCTTAAATTAACATAAAAAAGCGATAGTCAATCATGTCGGCCAACCAGGACAATGAAAATAGTTTTTACGAAAATACCCTAAATAAAAGCTTTTGCGGGGGTCCAGGGGGCGGTTTTCTCGAAAAGAGCCCCCTGGTCGCCGAAGGCAAAATAATTTCACTGATCGTGGTATTGGTCGTTTTTTGCAGCGGGGTCTTCGCCGCTTCCCCCTATGAAAAGAAAATCCGGGTTCTCACCGACAAGCTCACGCCTGAGCTTATTACCATCCGGCGAGATATCCACTGCCATCCGGAGCTCGGGCTTCAAGAAAAGCGGACTTCCGCACTTGTGGCCGAATATTTCCGTAAGCTGGGTCTCGAGGTTCGGACAGGGTTTGCCGTGACCGGTGTCCTGGGCATTCTCAAAGGCGGACGTCCGGGTCCTATCGTTGCCATGCGGGGCGACATGGACGCCCTGGCTATTACCGAGGAAACCGGTCTCCCCTATGCATCAAAAGAAAAAGCCGTGGTAGATGGCCGCGAAGTCGGCCTCATGCACGCCTGCGGCCACGACATCCATACTACCGTTCTCCTGGGCGTCGCAGCGGTACTTGCCGGCATCAGGGAAGACCTCCCGGGAACGGTGCTTTTCATCGCCCAACCTGGAGAGGAGTGCTGCTACGGCGCGAAAAGGATGATCCAGGACGGCGTCTTCCAGGATCATCAACCTGAAGCCTTTTTTGCCTATCATGTGGATGATACGCTCAAAGCCGGTTTTATCGGTTATACCCCGGGCTTCGCCTGTGCCAATGTCGACGGGTTTTCCCTGGTGATTAAATCCGAAGGCTGCCACGGCTCCAGCCCCAACCAATGCGTGGACCCGATCGTGGTGGGCGCCCAGGTAGTGATCGCACTTCAGGTCATGGTGGCCCGCGAGATCGACATCCAACACAACACGGTGGTCACTGTCGGCTATTTCCACTCGGGCACAGCGGAAAACATCATCCCCGAATCCGCAGAACTGCGGGCCACGGTCCGGAATTACGGCGACGATCAACGGCAGCTTCTCAAAGAGAAAATCACCCGCCTCATCACCAACATCTGCGAGGCAGCAGGCGCATCGTTCGAACTCAACTACGTATTCGGGTCGCCTTCCATGTACACGGACCCGGACCTGCTCCAGGAAGTCCTGGCCACCTCGGAGCGCATCCTGGGCAGCAAAGCCGCCCTTGTCCAAGAGAAGCCGGAGATGGGCGGCGAAGACTTCAGCTATTTCGGAAAACTCGCACCGGCCGTCATGCTGGATTTGGGCGTTGTACCGGGAGATAGGGAAAAAACGTCCGTCCACTCTCCTACTTTTGTTGCTGACGAAGCCAGTATCCCCATCGGCGTCAAACTCATGGCCAATATCATCGCAGATTATCAAACCAGACACGCGAAAAAAAAATAGGAACGAAACGAAGAAATAAAACAAAACCTCATGCCGGATGAAGATAAGGTTTCACCCATTGCCGTCCCGCGGAAGCCTCGCTCTTTTATCAGCGACTTATTGCACTTCTTTTTCAAAAAGAAAAAGAAGAAGAAAGAGGAAAAAGAGAATTTAAAAGAACAAGCTCCGCTGGTAGAAATCGATATTCACAAGCCCAAACCCCAAGAAGAGAAAGAACCGGTAACCTTGCGGCCAGTAAAGCTAGAAAAAAAAATTCCTGCAAAAGCCCGGCTTAAAAGGTCAAAAAGAAGGAAAGTTAAGAAACCGCCGGAACCCCGAATCGACAAAAAAGGGTTCCGGGTGCTGACGGATAAGCATGATTTATACCAGCTTTTCACAGAGAAAAAACCGGGCAAAGATAAAACCAATGAAGATGAAGACTTTGCCAGGATGTTCGAGAAGTACCAGGATGATAAACATCATCAACGGATGATGCAGCAAAAGATAACTGCAGCGGATAAAGCCAAAACAACGCCAAGGCCTGTTGGGGAGCACCTTAAAATATACCCGGGTCCGCAGCTGGAATTGGATCTGCACGGGTATACGGCAGACCGGGCAGGGGCAAAAACCGAAGCATTCCTCCGCAGCGCCCGTCAAAACGATATACTTACCGTCCGCATCATCGTGGGTAAAGGGCTGCATTCCGAAGGTAAAGCCGTGCTGCCGGATGTGGTTGAGAAAAAAATCATCGAACTCAAAGGAAAAAAATGGATTTTGACATTTAAATGGGAGAAAAAAGACAAACGCAAAAGCGGTGCCCTGATTGTCTACTTGATTCCTGATTAAGCCGCTACTTACTTCCTACTTCCTACTAGCCTTCGTACTCCATGAGATCCCGGGATATGCGCATCATGGTTAACCCATAGCCGCGGTCCAGGCGGGTTGTATGTTCATAAAGCTTGGAAATGAGAAGCGCATTAAAACGGACATTTTCTTTTGACAGCCACAACTCTTTATACTCTTTAAATATACTGCGGCGCACCTGACGGTGAATCCGTTTGATGATATCGGCTTTACTGGTATAGATATTGGCCCGCTCCCCATAGAATTTCACCATCTTTTCTTGTGCTTCCTCATCTATATTGTCCTGCTGTGCCCCCAGGGTTCCATCAGGTTTGGCAGCGACGATATGAGTGAGAAAATATTTCATATTATTTCCCCTTCCTGCCACCGTGGTCTTGATGTAGAGTTCATGAACTAGAGCAGCCTTAAACAGGGCGAATCCTGCTTCATCCTCTTTTAAGACAGTCGTCCTCCCCTGGGCTGCAGCTTCACGGGTATCGTCATTCAATTCTGATAAGTCCCCGTGGTACACTTTCATCAAAATCTCCCGGTTCGCAGCCCCCAATACAGATTCTCTAAAATAATCCGCACTGATATGGTATTTCTCTAATGCCGTCTCAAACGTTTTTACCATGTTGTTGATCACCTGCTGGACCGGCAGTTCCGGCTGCTGAGCCTCACTTTTTTTTGGACTTGATCCGGCAGAAGCAAGCGCTGCTGAAGTCTCATTCATTTCTTCATCAGCATAGGCGATTCTCATTTTCTGGGTAACCCTGAAATAAGCATCCAGTAGATACAGATAATTTCCCAGGATTATTCGGCTGCCATAATTGGAACCGATTTCTGCTTCGCACCGGCGCCGCAAATGAGACGGCAATACATCGCCCATTTCAAGCTCGATTCCCGGTTCAAAATCATGTTCCATCTCAGCCGGGGTATCCACCTCCTTCGACTCCAGCGGCTGGGCAGGGGCCATTGGGTCTTCTTCCAACTCATGATCCAAACCCAAATCCGGGCTTTTGAATTCCACACGAAAATCTTTATCGATTAGATATAGAAATTTCTCGTAGCGAAGGCTGTAACCACCAATGTTATTGGGTTGACATTTGGGTCTTAAATGTTCCGGGACCTCCTGGCCTTCCTGGAGTTCTTTTTTCTTCTCCTGGCTGGCGTCCAGGTCCGGGGCATTCCACCCATACACGGTTTGTATCTCTGTCTTCTTCTCTTCTTCCGCTGTAACGTCATAGGAATCATCTCCATCGTCTTCAGAGGTTATCAATTGGTGAACCGCTGTGGGGACTTCGAAATCATCCAACGGTTCATTATCACGCTGAATTTTGGTGTAATCCACGATAAGTGTGAGCTCTTCATTTGATATCTTGGACTTATCGATTGTATAGTAAACCCTGTCACCCGTGGTTACGCGAAGCAGCACATCTTCCAGGCCCCGCACCTCAAGAAACATTTCACCATCCTCGTCTTTATAGCGCCGTAAAATTTCACTTGCTGGAACTGAGGTCCCGATCGTATATTTCATCATATTCATACCACTACCCCTCAAAATTTCTGATTTTACATTCTAATATTTATGTTTGTTCATCGGTTAATTTTATAAAATTTAGAGGTAGAGTTCAAGGGGCTGGTGAAAGTATTATTATTTTTTGTGTTTTATTTTTCTGCAGGTGAAATACTGGAACGGGGCTGCAAAGGCTTTATCCAGAAGCCGTTTAGATTGGAGGAGTTGTCAAAAAAACTCAGGTCGATTCTGGATAATAGCACTTAATTCAAATGATTGCGGTATAAAAATTTCATGAATCGTTCATATTGACCGTCATCAATATTAAACATCCTCAATGTATCTTTATAGCTTCCCCTGGTTTTTTCCAACGCTTCAGACAGGACCATCTTTACCTGCTGCCGGTTTAAATCCCTGTTTAAAAAAGGTTCCTTGACCACTTCCCAAAAGGTTTTTCCCTTTTCAAAATCTTCCCGGATTTTTTCTTTCCACCCCGGCTCATGGACATGTGTATCCGTAAGTGGTTGGGTAAAGGACTTTTTATACCCGCTTCCATAAATAACTTCCTTTATTTTTTCCCCGGTAATCGGGCTTTCCAGGAGAATCCCGGCACGCTTCAGAACCGTGATTAATTCCCTCATATTTCCCGGCCAATCATAATTAAAAACCACTTCCCAGAAGCTTTCCCCTATCTCTTTACCCTTTAAATACTCTCGATTGGTGGTAATAAAGGCTTCTATGTCCTGCTTTCGCTTTCGCAGCGGTGGAATCTCTATCTCCAATACTTGTAATCGATAATACAAATCCTCGCGAAATTCCCTGTCTTCAATCGCTTTTTGTAAATCCCTGTTGCTGGCAGCCACAATCCTGACTTCCGCATCCCTCTCCCGGGTCTCACCCAGAACACGATATTTCTTTTTTTCTATAAAGCGCAATAACTTAGCCTGGAAAGAAACCGGGATTTCAGCTATTTCATCGATGAACAATGTCCCTTTATCCGCTTCCTGGACCAACCCGGTTTTATCCGCTTTAGCATCAGTAAACGCCCCCTTTTTATGTCCAAACATGGTACTCTCAAACAGGTTCTCATTGATACTGGTTATCTCTGCCACTACAAATTTTCCTTTTCTGCCGGAATAGCGATGAATCAGTTCCGCATAATGACTCTTGCCAACGCCGGTTTCACCAATCAATAAAAGCGGTTCTTCCTCTAACGAATATTTCAACACCATTTCCCTGATCTTTTTTATCTCGTCACTAACCCCGGTAATCCCCTTACTGTCCTCTTGCGCATCCATCACCCCTTCAATCATTTTTTCCAGTAATTCACCCATTACAGTGAACACTTCCAGGTCAGTCCCGGTAAAATATTCTTTTGTTCCACTGTCCACATAAAGAAAAAAACTCTTCCTGATGGGGATAATAATCAGGCTTTTTACATTCAGGTCTTTTGCCGATTCGGATAGTTGATTGCCAAACACAACAATCGGTACATTCTTTTTTTTAACCATATTGCCGGTGGCAATGATCTTCCTGGCAAAGCTTTTGGAAAAACCGGAACCCAGGAAAATTGATTTCCCTTCTATTTCTCTGCCTTTATGCCAGAGAATATCACCCTTCTTATCAAAAATCATTACCAGGGACACTTGCTTTTGCTTCAAGATATCCCATAATTGCGCTTTTACACTTTCAAACATTAACCTTGAAAAAGTGAAACCAGGTTGAGGTTAAGGCTGAGGTTGAGGGAAAAAATTCCCCTCTTCCTTCCTTAACCTTAACCTAAACCTCAACCTTACAGCCGGGCTCTCTTTAAGGTTTCGTTTCGACCTGGCTGGTTTCTGTGATTCCCATTTTTGCTTTTAATGCTTTTAAAGAATCGGCTGTTTTTGCTGATGGACCTTCCAGGGCCTTGTCGATTTCTTCGTCCACGGAACCACCTACAGCAGAAATATCACCGTAAGCTTCAGCCAGGGATTCTTCTTCGTTGACTTTGGTTTTCATTTTTTCCAGCATGGCTATGGTACCGGAAGAATCGACATTGCTCAGTTGTTGGTTGATTTTTCTCATGGATTGGGCGGTTTTGGCGCGAGCTCTCAGTGTTACCAGGTCGTTTTCATATTGGCGGATGGTTTGTTTGAGTTTTTCTACTTTCACCTGCAGTTTGTCGCCCATATCTTTTTGGGTGTTGTAATCCTGTTGAAATTGGAGAGACTTGGTTTCGGCTTCTTCTTTTTTGCCCAGTGCTTCGGTGGCCAGGCGTTCGGCTTCCCCGGCATCCAGTTCACCCCCTTGCATTTTTTGCAAGAGGAGCATGGCTTTTCGTTCGTACTCGGCAGCCTGTTTTTTATGATCTTCTGCATCTTTTTTCATACGAATCGCCAGGGCCTTGACCTGGGCGAGACTCTCCATGGCTGCCTGGCAGTCCTTTTTCAAATCACGAATGCCTTGCTCGGTCATTTTAATCGGGTCTTCCAATTTATCCACCAGGGCATGGGCTTCTGCCTGCCCTACTTTAAAAAGTCTTGAAAATACTCCCATTTTTTTCCTCCTTTGCTTTTTTTTAGGCCTTTCCTGCCCGGCTAAATCGGATCAATTCCGAACCATATTCAGCCAGGGCTAATTCTAACGAATTGATGGTGCCTTCCACTTCATTTAAATCCAGGTTCTCCAACTGCAGCGTGTCTCGGAAAAAAACCCGCTTACCATCCTCATCCAGGACAAATGCCCCATGCACCAGGGTACGGTTCATCTGCAGCAAACGGCAAAGTACCCCGGCATCCTCACTGTTCACTTCCATGATCAATTGCTCGAATACCAATATCGGGTCCTCACAGTCTATAACCAGGTTGATGATACCCCGGTCTTCATCCTGCACCATGTAGAGCTCTTCCTTCTCATCCTCATGGGTAATGTTCATCTCTAACTCTTGTAAATACTCTTTGACTCTTTGATAGTGATCTGACATATTTCCTCCTTATACACTTCTTATTTGCTTTAATAAAAATCCCACCTCCCGGAATGATAAATCCTGGGCAGGATAAGGTTATGTTCACTGTTTATTTTAACAGCGGATAAATCGGAAAACATGTCTTTGCCAAACGAGGTGAGACCCATCATGGCCTCCCGGTCTAAAAAGAATGTTTCCACTTTATCCAACGGTAATGTACGTAAATGTTCTTTCAAGTTAAGGTCCGGATTGTGAATGTTCCAGGCGATGACCCATCCCCATTCTCCCATGGTGGGAATATGGTTATGATAAGCAGCCGTAGGCAGGCCAACGGCTTTCATGGTTTTATAGATGGTCAGGAAGGCCTCCCGGGAAAACATCGGACTGGCCGCTTGTGTAACCACGACACCGCCATGACTTAAACTGCCCCGGGCCATCAGATAAAACTCCTTGCTGTACAACCTTGCCAGGTCGGCTGTCTTGGGATCGGGAAGATCAATGATAATGACATCATAGAGGTTTTTGTTTTCCAGTAAAAACCCATACCCATCTTGATTGATAATTTTTACCTTTTTATCCCACAATGATTGGTTGTTTAGTGTTATCAGTATGGAGTGGTGTTTTCCCAATCGTGTCATGGCCGGGTCCAAATCCACCAGGGTGATGGTTTTGACTTCCGGGTATTTCAAAATCTCCCGCACCGCTAATCCATCGCCACCGCCCAGCACCAGGATTTCCCGCGTTTGAGTCGCCAATTGCATGGCCGGATGAACCAGTGGTTCGTGGTAGAGTTTCTCGTCATAACTGCTGAATTGTTCACTGCCGTTGAGATAGAGCCAGTAGTGATTCTTCCACTGGGTCATAACAATCCGTTGGTAAGGCGTTTGTTCCTGGTAAATGACTTTGTCTTTGTATTTCTGCTGTTCTCCGAACAGCACCAGGGGTTCTGCATACGTGAAAAGGGCAATAAAGAAAAACACGGTAAAAACAAATAAAATGTGGATGTAGGATTTGGTTTTCAGTCGTTTAGCACAAATGAAATAAAGGACGGCAGCTACCAGGAAATTGATAAATCCCAGGCAAATGGGGGTATAGGTCAGGCCAAGGTGAGGAAGGGCAAAAAAGGCAAAAATCAATCCTCCCAGCAAAGCACCGTAATAATCCAGTTCCATTACCGAGCTGATGTTGATCCTCAATTCTGCAAATGTCTCGTTAAGACGGGTTACCATGGGAATCTCCATGCCGATCAGGAAACCAATAACTGCTGCCACCGGGTAAATCACCACGCTGATGGGATCAACATAAGCAAATAAGAGATAAGTGACGGTAGCACTGGATGCGGTGATAATGGAGAGAAGGATTTCTACAACGATAAAGGTTTCAAGGAGTTTGTTCCGGATAAATTTGCTCACCCGGCTGCCCAGCCCCATGGCAAAGAGCATGAGGGAGACGGTTAACGACCACTGCAGCACAGCATCCCCCAGCATGTAAGTGGCCAGGGTGGACATGATGTATTCCGCCACAATGCCCGACAGCCCGGTGGCAAATACCGCTGCTTTCAGTATCCACGCCTGGGTCCTTCGCAATGGGGTGGACAGTATTACCTGGTTCATTTTACATCCAACAATTTACATAAATTATATTAACTTACGTACTTACGTTTATCTCAGGCAGCCCAACCGATCAAGAAGGATGCCCCCACATAAGCGATGGCTTCAATAGCAGCCGCACCTACATTGGGACGCTCCTGGTGGACCAGTTCGTCGGTAATTTTTTCACCGGGTAAAAGCAAATGGTCCACAAAAAACCGGATAACAGGCAGCAAGATAAAACCATATACCAGGGTTATTCCCAATTCGCTTAAATTGGCCTGCCAGCTTTCAAACGAGCCTTCTATGGCAAAACGAATAATATTGCCAATGGCTACCAGGACCCCGGCAACCGCCACACTTACGGCAACGTTATCCCGTTCGATTTCTTTATGGATATCAAAGGGTGTGATCACATTGTAGATGGTACCGGCGATCACCAACACCACCTGGCCGATAGCCCAGAAAATCAACGCGGTAAGCAAGTCACCTTCACCGGACATGGCCCCATATAAAATCAAACCATTGGCAATATGATGGGCACCTTCAATGATACCTGCCCCCGGGTTTTCATCTTCGATAATCTCCTTTTGCATGGAAAAGGTCCTAAAGATGATTTTATCTTGCAGGAAGGCCGACAGGTTCAGCAAAACAACAGAGATGAGGCCAAAATAAACCACATCAAACACCTCGTCCAGCCAATAGCCTTCCGGACCGGTTAGAATACCGCCGACAGCCAGTATCAAACCCAAATAATAACCACTTACAGCATATCCCAGGGCAAAGTTATCTTTTTTAAGGAGTTCCTCGCGAAGACGAAACTTCCGGTGGAGAACATCGTAGATAATTTTTCCCACGAAGAGAATGACCGCACTGCACACTAAAAGAATAACACCCGTAATAACATTGTCTATAGTCATGTATTACCCCCTGTACTTATTTTCCATATCCACCGCTGCGACTGCGGTAGCCGCGGCTGCTGCTGCGATAGGTCCGATTTTTAACTCGCTGGGCAAAACTTGCTTTCTTAGCCTGGGCATAGGCTTTTTGCCGCTGGAAAAAATTGGCATGGGTTTGCTTGGTGGCCGTACCATTGGTGCCGTAGCGGTTCCCCGGACCATAGTAAGGCCGGCCTGCCGTGTGAGTGGTGTGATAGGTATCGTAAGTGGTACGGTATATAGGACGGTTAAACGTATGACTGAATATGCTGCTGAAAAACGCATACTTCCCGTAAAACGCCCAAAAACTGTTACCGCTGCTGTCCGTGCGCCAATGACCGTAGGTGGGATTGCCCACGTAACGGTATCCAGCCGGGGACGGCGTCGTATCCACCTTGCCATCCTTGGATTTAGCCAACAGCGTCATCCCCAGGTAACCGTAATACTTTTGATACTCCCGCTTGCCTACCCGGTACCAATCTGTCGTGTAGTTCCGATAGACGTACTCATCGCTCTCTTTCTTTTTCTCAGCATAAACAATCTTATAGCTATGATAATAAGAAGGAGAAAAATAACCTTCCGTCTTCATATCGGCCAGGATAATGGAGTATTCGTCATATACCTCCAGTCCTGACTTCAGCTTATCCAGGGGAGAGCTTCTGCCGCAAGATAAAGACAGAAAAACAATCGCAATGGTTATGACTATACTTAGTCGTTTCATGGTTTACCTCCTGGTAAAATATTTGAAATTTGCCACGCTTCGATGTACTTACCAACCGCGGCTTCAAAGGAAGTTTCACTCCACTGTTCGATCGTCAGGAGTTCTTCTTCCTCCTCATCCACAAATTCCCAAAAAATGAAGGGTTCCTTCTCGTCTTCGCCGTCCAGTAGATATTCACCCGGTCCTGATTCCTCCAGGTAAAAAGTCTTGCCGTTGTAGACAATCTCCTCGGGCGGGTCTTCATACTCCATGATATGAGAACGAACGTCACCGTCGATTGCCCCGATGGGAAACTTTTTAGTGACGGTAATGTATTCCTCGTCATTTTCTTCATAGGAAAGCTGAAGGGATTTTCCACCGGAGGAAATCTTCCATTCCAGGGCGGTCCTCCCATCATCGAAATACACGGTTGCCCGGGATACCACTTCCCAGGTCTGCATATCGTAATCGAAGAGATAGCCCGCTTTTAAATCGGGAATTCCAAGGTCGGTAATATGATCTACCTCGGAATCGTCTTTCTTTTTTTTGCCAAAATCGAATAAACCCATTTTATCACCTCAAACGTTATAAGTGCTTGTCACTGTCGCGGCACTGTCGCGTGTCATGCTTCACTCTTCTCTTTAAATTCCCGCAGGGAACTCAGGAAGATACCGATCCCACCTACCAGCAGCACCAGTATCACCAGCAAAGAAAATGCAGACATGCGCTGCATGCGAAATTGCAGGTTTGAGATCACACCGAAAATCAGTGCTCCCAGGGACCCTACTGCCAATATCCAGCCCACAATATTTTTGGCATTGTAGAAGATGAAACCGATCCCGAAAATGAAAGGGATAAGAATCATGCCGCTGGTTACGCCAAGACCGCCAACATTATAAAAGGCGTATCCCCAGTGAAAATTTGAGTGAACTTTTATGGCCTCCAGCAGCAAATAGCCGCCGGTAATCATCATAAATAGTCCGATAAAGAAAGTGATAGTACCGCCTCTGCTGCCTCCTGCTCCTCTCATCATATGCCTCCTTACCGTTAAATTTTTTTCTTTCCTGTCTCCGCGATGATGATTAACCGGTCGTCTTCTTTGACCAGGTAATCCACCGGGGGGTTCGTGGTTAATTGCTGGTCTTCATGTTGAATCCCAACCAGGGTTGCATCGTATCGTTCTTTTACACTGTTCAATACTTCCAGGTAGGGTTTCCCGGCCAGGTCCGGCGGCACGTCTCGTTTAACCAATTCGTGACCGTATTGGGAACTTAAGATATCTGAAACAATTTTAGACAGGCCGTGATCTTTGGCAGAGCTGGAAATCATCATGGACACCAATTCGTTTCCCACGATTATTTCGTTGATGTTTGCGTGTTTGCAGTGACTGACGTTTGCCACTTCCACCAGCTCGGCAATGGTATAGATTCCGGGATTCAGGCTTTCAATGGTCAGGCCCGCCAGTACCACCTTGGCGTCCCGGGACGTCGGGTCCAGACTCTCATCACCCAGGATAATTGCTGTCTGAGCGTCTTTAATATTGGCTCGTTTCAATGTCTCATCGTTCACCTGTCCGCGAATAAAACCCACTAAATCATCATCCAACGGTTTATGTTCAACCCGGTCTGAAATAATCACCACCGGTGTATTTTTAGTCCGTTCATCCACCCGCAGTTCATTAATAATCTCACGGGTGCGCTCACTCCATTCACAGATTATGTAATGATTGGTATAATCATATTCTTTCATACCTCGATCCTCTTTTAGTCTTCGATCTACAAAATAGCTTGAAATTGAAGCGGTAAACACTCCCAGGGTACCTATCCCGAAAATCATCAGGAATGCCCCTATAACTCGCCCCACCGGCGAAACCGGGGCA
>JABAOH010166689.1_pt1 | contig 13411 bp, 12 predicted proteins | sample 7062181 | NCBI WGS metagenome assembly JABAOH01 (sample SAMN14538630, study PRJNA623070) | marine sediment metagenome | biome: marine biome [ENVO:00000428]; feature: marine pelagic biome [ENVO:01000023]; material: deep marine sediment [ENVO:00002113]; isolation source: pool of 5 deep marine... | reverse complement strand
CGCCGCCACATTTGCCTTCGCCACAGCTACCTTCGGCTTCCTTAGCCTGCTTGTCGCCACCGGCAGCACCGCCGAGCAGATAACCAGCGCTCAGCGTGGTCATCTGGAACGGGCTCACGCCCGTGTCGGCGCTGGCCGTGCCGGTGACGGCAAACGAGCCTGCCAAAGCTGCGCCTATTGCCAACGCAACAGGTTTTGCTACTTGCTTTTCAGCCATTTCTATCTCCTACCTCTGGTCACATGCCCGAAATGGGCATTTGGGTTACTGCCCGTTCCCCCGGGCATGTTCAGTCAGCTTCGTGGTCAGATACTCCACTCCACTGAATCCACTACTCGTTCTCCGAGTTCTTCAATTCTTTCTTCGCGCTCGCCGATGATCGCGATACTGCCGTCGCCATGCGGCAGGATGACGCCGTCGACGCTTTCGCCGGTCAGTGGTACGGCGCCGCTCACCATCTCGTCGGGCATCAGCAACAGGGTCACCGGTCCTTTCTCGCCCTGGATGACGAGGTGCGGAATCGCGCGGCCGTTGATGATGCAGGTCTGCGCATAGGAAACCAGGCCGACGTCGCGGTCCATGGTGCCGATGGACGGGTTCACGACGCGGTTGAATCGCTCGTCGGAAACGGCCGCGTCGGTGACCTCGAGCGACCATGGCTCGTGATCCAGGTGCGCCAGCACCTGCTCCGCGAGTAATTGATCGTCGACCGAGGTCGGAGCGCCCAGGAACTGCACGCCGATGATGGCGGCAAGCGCGAAACTGGCTGCGATGCCGATCCAGGCCGGCGTCGTGAGTCTCGGTCCCCGCCTGAACGGCAGGTTGACGACCTGGTCGTCTTCGCCGATCGGCGGCAGGTCCGGGATTTTCAATTCGGGCACATCGATTGCGAGGGCGTTACGGATCGTGGCATCGAGTGCGCGCATCTCTGCCTTGTATGCGCTGCAAAGATCGCACGTTGCAGCATGCTCGGCGCCGCCTTCGAACGACTCCGAGGGATCTGCTGCTATCGCTTCTCTGTAATTCTCGCAATTCATATTTCGTCCGGAGGCGTTCATGCTGCTGCCTCCTTTTCCACTTCATCCTTCAGCTTCAGGCGCGCCCGGTGCAGTCTCGTCAGTACCGCTCCCGGTTTTATGCCCATCAGCTCTGCAATCTCCCTGGTGCTGTGGCCCATCAGGACCTGCAACACCAGCGGTTCGCGATAGTCGTCATCGAGCCTGAAGATCGCCTCGCGCATCGTGGCCAGGTTGGCATCCTCGGTCTCGGCCAGCATCGCTTCCTGGCCAGGGGTCAGGCTGTCGATATCTACCGTCTCCAGCCGTTTCCTCTCGAAGTACCTCGCGTTCTCCCGGCGCACGATCGTCAGTAACCAGGACTTCGCCGCACTGTCCTCGCGCAGCGCGTCCAGTGACTTCCAGGCCCTTAAAAGGGCCTCCTGGACCACTTCCTCGGCTACTCCCGGGTCGCGGCTCAGCCATGCTGCATACCGGTAGAGATCCCTGTGCAGCACGCTGACGACCCGGTCAAAGCGTTCCCTGCGCTTAATGTCCGCACTATCGCTGTTCATACGAGGTGACCCGTCCCATCCGGTAAATATTACTGGGCGTTAAAGTTTTTGTGATTCAGGCGTAGAAACCCTACCGAAATACAGGGAAAATCCAAGCATCTGGGCGTAAGACACTGATATGAGTACATTCCCACGGGCTTTGTTCCCCGCAACCCGCATGCGCCGCACGCGCCGCAGTGCCGCCCTGCGTGCCCTGGTTGCCGAAACCGACCTGAATGCATCGGATTTCATCTATCCGGTCTTCGTGCTGGACGGCGAGGGGCGCTCGGAGGCGGTCGAATCAATGCCGGGGATCGAGCGCCGCAGCATTGACGGTTTGCTGGCAGAAGCGGCAGAAGCACAGGAGCTCGGCATCCCGGCGATTGCCCTGTTCCCGGTCATCGACGCGGCGCAGAAGAGCCCGAATGGCGATGAGTGTGCGAACCCGGATGGCCTCGTACAGCGGGCCGTGCGCGCCCTGAAGGCCGAGCTGCCGGAGCTCGCCGTGATTACCGACGTTGCGCTCGATCCTTACACGACGCACGGCCAGGACGGCATCATCGACGACTCCGGCTACGTGCTGAATGACGAGACCGTCGACATGCTGGTGCGTCAGGCCGTGTCGCATGCGGATGCCGGCGTGGATATCGTCGCGCCCTCGGACATGATGGATGGGCGGATCGGCGCGATCCGCAAGGCGCTCGAGGACAAGGGGCACCGCAATACCGTGATCCTGGCCTACGCCGCGAAATATGCCTCCTGCTATTACGGCCCGTTCCGCGACGCGGTCGGCTCCGCGGCGAGCCTAGGCGGCGGCGACAAGCGGAATTACCAGATGGATCCCGCCAACAGCGATGAGGCGCTGCATGAGATCGGCCTCGATCTCGCCGAAGGCGCCGACATGGTCATGGTCAAACCGGCCATGCCCTACCTGGACGTGATCCGCCGCGTGCGCGATGCATTCAAGGTGCCGACGCTGGCTTACCAGGTGAGCGGCGAGTACGCGATGATCAAGGCGGCGGGCCGCAATGGCTGGCTCGATGAACGCTCGGCTGCCATTGAAGCGCTATTGTCCATTAAGCGCGCCGGTGCCTGCGCGGTATTGAGCTATTATTCGTTACAGGCAGCGCGCTGGCTTTCCGGATAACGAGCTTATGAGCGAAGCAACTGCTGTCATCGACCGTTACGCCGTCATGGGCTACCCGGTCGCCCACAGCCGGTCACCGGTTATTCACCGCCTGTTCGCAGTGCAGACCGGGCAGAACCTGCAATACGAGCTCCTGGAGGTCGCACCCGATAAGCTCGAGTCGGCAATCAAGCAGTTCGCGCGGACCGGCGGCAGGGGTCTGAACATTACCTTGCCGCACAAGAGCGAGGTCACGCGGTTCGTCGACGACATGAGTGCACGTGCCAGCACTGCCGGCGCCATCAACACGCTGGTTTTCAAGGACAAGGAAATCTACGGCGACAATACCGACGGTGTCGGCCTCATTCGCGACCTCAAGGAAAACCTGGAAATCGAGCTCGAAGGCGCAAACATTCTTATCCTCGGTGCAGGCGGTTCGACGCGCGGCATCCTCTCCCCGCTCCTCGAAGAGAAGCCCGAATCCGTCGTGATCGCGAATCGCACCATGCACAAGGCGACCGCGCTGGCGCAGATTTTTTCAGCGCAAGGACCGGTAACCGCGGTCAGCTTCAAGAACGTGCGCACGCCGCCGGAGTTCGATCTCATCATCAATGCGACGTCGGCGGGCGTGAAGGGCGAGACGCCGCCGTATCCCGAGCACGCCGTCAGCGAAAAGACGGTCTGCTACGACCTTTCCTATTCGATGAGAGCGACGCCGTTTGCCAGCTGGGCCAAGAAGCAAGGAGCAGCCCATTCGTATATGGGCTGGGGCATGCTGGTCGAGCAGGCAGCGGAATCGTTTTATCTGTGGCGTGGAGTGCGCCCCGATACGGCTGCCGTGCTCAAGCAGCTTTCCGTCAACGCATAGTTACCAGTTCTTCCGCGCTCGTCGGGTGAATGGCGACCGTGTCGTCGAATTGCTGCTTGGTTGCCCCCATGCGAATGGCGACCGCAAATCCCTGTAACATTTCGTCGGCGCCATCGCCGATGATGTGGCAGCCGACTATTCGTTCCTCGCTGCCTGTCGTCACGAGTTTCATTGTGCTCGGAATCTTCTCCTCGCTGAACGCATAGGCCATCGGGATGAAACGCGACTCATGAATTTTGACGTCGTCACCGAATTTGTCGCGGGCCTGGTCTTCTGTCAGGCCGACGGTACCGATCGGCGGATGCGCGAAGATGACGGTCGGAATGCACTCGTATTCGAGGCGCCGGTCTGTCATGCCGCCGTAGAGCCGGTCTGCGAGCCTGCGTCCGGCCGCAATTGCAACCGGTGTCAGCGCGGCGCGGCCCGTTACGTCGCCGAGCGCGAAGATGTTATCGACACTGGTCTTCTGCCATTCGTCCGTAGATACGAAACCGCGCTCGTCCGTTTCGACACCGGCAGTCTCGAGATCCAGTGACCCGGTGTTGGGCGCACGCCCGACGGCCCAGATCACGGCGTCATAGTCACCGAGTTCCCGTCCGTCCTCGGCATGCAATCGAAGGCCGCCTGCCGATTTACTGAGTTCTCGGGGTATGACGCCTTTTTCGAGTGTCATGCCGCTTGCAGCCATCGCCGCTTCGAGTTCCCGGCGCAGCATTGAATCGAAACTGCGCAGTACGCCGTCATAGCGCACGAGCACCGAGGTTTCCGATCCGAGCTCATGAAAAATTCCGGCCAGTTCGACCGAGATATAGCCGCTGCCGATCAGGGCGACTTTTTGTGGTCTCTCGCGCATTTGGAAAAAACCGTCGGAAGTCATGCCGTGTTCGGCGCCCGGTATGTCGGGAACAATCGGATAACCGCCAGTCGCGATGACGATTCTTGCTGCCGAATATTGTTCGCCGTCAACATCGACAGTCGTCGCATTGACAAAACTTGCGCTGCCCTTGATGTAGCTAACGCCGCTTTTCTCGAGATTGCCTTCATAGATACCATTCAGGCGGGAAATATAGGCGTCGCGTTTTTTCTTGACTTGCGGCCATTCGTGCCCCTTGACCGAAACATCGAAACCGTAATCTTTCGCATGTTCAAGCATCAGTGCATGGTGCGCCGCATACCACATGAGCTTCTTGGGCACGCAACCGACGTTGACACAGGTGCCGCCGAGCGGGCCGGATTCGATGACCGCTGCTTTCGCGCCATATTCCGCCGCACGCTGCGCATGCGCCAGGCCACCACTGCCGCCGCCGATGACTATGAGATCAAAACTCGCTGCCATTTCTCATCCCTTCGTATTGCTTGTCACGCCATGGCCATCCCGGACGTGTGATACCATCCTGCCGCCTTATCAGAGAGACGAACCTGTATGTCCAACCCATTGCTGGATACCAAAGCGCTGCCGCGCTTCGACGACCTCAAGCCCGAACAGGTAAAACCGGCGCTGGAAGAGCTTATCGCAGCACAGCGGCGAAAGCTCGCGGACCTGCTCTCGGACCGCTCGGCAAAGGATTTCGCATCTATGATCGCGCCGCTCGAAGAGATGAGTCACGAGCTCAGTCGTGTCTGGTCTCCCGTTGGACATTTGCAGAGCGTGCTCGAAGACCCAGAGTGGCGCGAGGCTTACAACGCTTCGCTGCCGCTACTGACCGAATACGCAACCGAATTATCGCAAAACAAGGAACTGCGGGAAGCGTATCAGCACATCGCCAACACCATGCCCGAGGATGCGACGCCCGCCATGCGCATGCTTGTCGAAAAGGAATTGAGGGACTTCAGGCTCGCCGGTGTGGCGCTCCCGGAAAAGGAAAAAGCCAGGTTCAAGGAACTGATGCAGCAGCTGGCGACGGCCCAGGCCAGGTTCGATCAGAACATACAGGATGCAGCGGATGCCTGGCACTTTCATGCAATGGATGAAGCCCGCATGGCCGGACTGCCCGCACAGATCGTCGCGAGGGCCCGAAACGATGCCGCCGAACGGGACGAGGACGGGTGGTGGCTGAATCTCGACTTGCCAACCTATCACGCGGTTTTGACGCACGCCGACGATCGCAACCTCCGCGAAACCTTTTACAAAGCCTGGTCGACCCGCGCTTCGGACCAGGGAAGCAACACGCAATGGGATAACAGCGAGGCCATTGAGACTATTCTCGCCTTGCGGCACGAGGCGGCGCTCCTCGTCGGGTTCGAAAACTACGCCGAGTACTCCCTGGCCACCAAGATGGCATCGGATGTTAGCGAGGTGCTCGACTTTCTGCTCGAGCTCGCCGGCAGGACCCGTGAAGCCGCACGGAAAGAACTGGATGCGATCCAGGCGATCGCGGCTACAGAGCTCGAGGCCTGGGACATTTCCTATCATGTCGAAAAACTGAAGCAGCAGAAGTTTTCCATATCCGACGAAGAACTGCGCCAATACTTTGCTGCAACAGCGGTGCAGGATGGAATGTTCGACCTCGTTGAGAAACTATACGGCGTTTACGTCAGAGAGCGGTCGGGCGTGAGCTCATGGCACGAATCCGTGCGTTACTACGAGGTACGCGATAGCAAGGATGCATTACTCGGCAGTTTTTACACCGACCTGTACGCAAGGAATGGCAAACGCAGTGGCGCATGGATGGACGAGTGCATCATCCGCAAGCGACTCGCAGGTGATGCAACGCCGGCGGTTGGCTACCTCATCTGCAATTTCACGCCGCCCGATGCGAATGGGGTATCGCTGTTGACGCATACTGACGTGCTGACCTTCTTTCACGAATTTGGGCACATGCTGCACCACCTGCTTACGCGCGTTGACTTTCCCAGTATTGCGGGAATCAACGGCGTGCCATGGGACGCGGTCGAGCTGCCGAGCCAGTTCATGGAAAATTTTGCCTGGCATCACGAGGTTCTCGTGGCGTGCTCGGCGCATTTCCGTACCGGCGAATCATTGCCCAGGGAGATCTACGACCGCTTGCACCGCAGCCGCTTTTTCGGCGAGGCGCTCGCCATGCTGCGACAGATCGAATTCGCGCTCTTTGATTTTCGGCTGCACGCGAATTACGACCCTGCCGCCGGCGGCCGGGCCCTCGAGGTGCTCGACGAAGTTCGCGACGAGGTCGCGCTGGTCAAGCACCCGTCCTACAATCGCCTCCCGCACAGCTTTTCTCATATCTTTGCCGGCGGCTACGCAGCCGGTTATTACAGCTACAAATGGGCCGAGGTCCTGGCGGCAGACGCGTTCTCGGCGTTCGAGGAATCGGGAATATTCGATGCGGAAACGGCACGGCGCTTTCGCCGGGAAATACTCGAGGTCGGCGGCAGCCGGGACATCATGGAAGCCTATGTCGCGTTCCGTGGCCGCAAGCCGACCCTGGATGCGCTGTTACGCATGAGCGGCATCGATAAAGCGGCATGAAGATCGCAACCTGGAATGTGAATTCCATGAAAGTCCGGCTGCCGCAGGTACTGGAGTGGCTGGCCAGCGCCAGTCCGGACATTCTCGTCGTGCAGGAGATCAAGCAGGTCTCCGAGGCGTTCCCGGAGGAGTCGTTTACGGCAGCCGGTTACCAGTCGGTGGTGAACGGTCAAAAGACCTACAACGGCGTTGCCGTCCTGAGCCGCAGTCCCGCGGGCGAGCACATCCTGGAAATTCCGGGCTTCGAGGACCCGCAGCGCCGGGTCCTCGCCTCGACCATCGACGGCGTTCGCATCATCAACCTGTACGTGCCCAACGGCCAGAGCGTCGGCTCGGAGAAATATGAATACAAGCTGAGCTGGCTTGCTGCCTTGAGGGCCTACCTAGAGGAGGAACTGAAGAAATACGACAAGCTCGTCGTGCTTGGCGATTTCAATATCGCGCCCGATGATCGTGACGTGTACGACCCCGAGAAATGGGGCGACGACATTCTATGCAGCCCGCTGGAACGCGAAGCGCTGGGCAGGCTCCTGGAACTGGGCCTCACCGACGTGTTCCGCTTGTTCGAGCAGCCGGAGAAAGCGTTCAGCTGGTGGGACTACCGTCGCGCCGGGTTCCAGCGAAACGCCGGTCTGCGAATCGACCTGATTCTCACCAGTGACGCCATGACCCGGTCTTGCCAGTCGAGCTATATCGACCGCGAACCGCGAACCTGGGAACGCCCGTCAGACCATACGCCGGTGATTGCCGAGTTCGATCTGTAGGGAAGCAATTTGACATATTAACGGAACAGGGTCTCTATGCTTGCCGTGCAAGGTGTATCATTTCTCGCCATTGAGCCAGAATTTGGCCTAACCAGGGGCAGCTTTCCGTTAAGCTAGGCAACGGTCCAGGCATGAATACTTACGAGAAACCCGGCTACAGTCATACGGGTGTTCTGGCCCCTGGCAGAAAACAGAGAAGAATAGTGTCCCAGGATCGGCGTAACGACTTCGATGTCACCAATTCCGTGCAGGTAAGCGATCCTGCCGCGGTCCGCGATGCCGTGCATGAATTATTCGCCGAAACTTACCCCGGCGCCTCGTTCGACAAGCTATGGCTTGCATTCCACGATTTCGAGCGTCTTTTCAACGGCAATTATCCCGGCTACCTGGGCTGCGATACCACCTACCACGACGTGCAACACACGCTCGACATGACGCTGGCCCTGGCCCGGCTGCTGGCCGGTTATGAACGCAGTGTCGATCCCGCCGAACGCCTCGGCGCGCATCGCGCGCAAATGGTGATCATCACCTCGCTGTTTCACGATTCGGGCTACATACGGCATGAGGAACGCGACAGCAAATTCCAGAACGGCGCCGAATTCACGCTGTATCACGTTTCCAGAAGCGCGGATTTCCTGCGCCGCTATCTGCCGGAACTCGGCCTGGCACGCGATGCCGGTGTGGCCAGCATGATCGTGCATTTCACCGGATATGAACTGGACCTGGACAAGATAGAACTCGACGATCCGCGCGATGCGATCTGCGGTCATTTACTCGGAACCGCGGATCTGATCGCTCAAATGGCGGACCGTTGTTACCTCGAAAAATGCCGTGACCGGCTTTACAAGGAATTCGTGCTGGGCGGTATTGCTGTCGAGAGTCCGGGACCCGGCGAGTACGTCGTCCGTTACGAGTCCGGAGAGGATCTGCTGCGAAAAACGCCTGGCTTCTACCGCCAGGTTTCCAAGGACCGGCTGGAAAAGAAATTCAATCGCGCGTACCGCTACATCGAGGTTCTCTATGACGGTGCCAATCCTTACGTCGAAGCCATCAAGATGAATCTCACGCACCTCGTACGAATCCTCAAGACCGGCGAGTGGCGACTGCTGCGGCGCAGCCCGCCTTATTTTCTCGGTGTGAACGATGCTATTCAGAATGTCGACAGCCTGGTGCACGAGCAACTCTCCATGGTGCCGCCTGAGCACGCCGCCGCACAGGGTTACGTTTCCGCGTAATTAAGCAATCGTCTCTCTTATAAATTCGAAGCGGTCATTGCCGAAGAACATCTCTTCGCCGATGAAGAAAGTCGGTGCGCCGAAAGCCCCGCGGTCAACCGCTTCCCCGGTGTTCGCCTTGAGTTCATCCTTTATTGCCTGTGCTTCGATTTCCTCGAGCGCGAGGCCGTGTTCTTTCGCAATCTCTGCAAGCACCTCCTCATCGCTCAGGTCCTTTTGCTGTTCCCAGATCGCGGCAAATAACGCCTGGTGAACGGTTTCGAATACGCCATGTTTGCTGGCCACCAGCGCCAGCCGCAATGCTTTCACGGTGTTTTGCGGAAAAACCGGATTCATCTTCCACGGCAATGCGTAACGCCTGGCCCAGCGCTCGGCGTCCGCCAGCAGGAATCTTCTCTTCGCCTCGACCGTTCCCGGCGGCCGGTTGCCGGTCGCCTGCATGACGGCCCCCAGCAACATCGGCCGATACACGATTTCAACACCTTCCAGCCCGGGCAACTGGCTGTTTGCCAGGTAGGAATAGATACTGACGTAATCATAGAAGAATTCGACTTTCATGCTCATTTCTCCGGCATTAATTGGTATTTTGCCGGCCGCGTTCATCGCCCGGAATTGTGGCGTATGCGTATCGCCCGCCAGGATATCGACTGTTTGCCAATCATAGTCGATGCCCGGTTCCGCGCGCAGTAACTGAATCTTATAGCGGTTAGCCGATCACGAATTGCCGTATATCCTGCGTTCGCCCGGCCTCATTCCTTAGCTTTGTTCATCGTTCTTATCGCGAGAACTTCGCGCCTGTTAAGCTTGCGCTGTGCAAAGAATGCCGCGACGCCCGCGGCACAGACAGCGTAAATATGATCGACCGGGCTGACCGTATTTGCGAAAAAGTTTTCGATCGTATCCATGGAAAGTCCGGCAAATACACGATACGGGGCAGCCTCGATATACCGCCCGGTCTCTACTATGCCGATCATCAGGTTTTCTGCATAGGCGCCGACCCATGCGATAAATGCAGCAACCGCGGCAAAGCGCCACTCGAAACCACGGCCGTACCTGCGTATGGCGAGTCCGACGATCGCGCCGATCAGTATGGTGAACCAGGGAAATACCCGCCCGGTTTGCACGGACAGGATCGCCCACATCCAGCCGCAGACCAGCACCACGAGGATGCCCGCCGCGATCGCCCGCCACAGGGATTGCTGCGCCAGTATGCGGGCGGCGTCCGGTTTCGGTCCTGTATGTGCTTGTATTCCTGAGTGTTTTTTTTGTAGACGCAGCATGTAAGAATTGCGGCAGGATCATTCTGCCGAGCGAATCCGGCAGTATATTACACGGTCGTAACGTGTTACCGGCGTCACTGCAGCGTGATCCGCCGGATGGTATAAAACCTCGCAACGCAGTCCGGCGCGGGTCTGTTTGTTACATCGGGAGGCTGGAATGCAGAGACTACGTCACGTAGCGCTGCTCATACTTTTTGTCGTGCCTGCCGCATTCGGCGGCTGCGCCACGACACAGTCGTCCGGCACCGTCATCAAGACACTGCACGAATTCGATCAAGAGTCACCGTTCCACAATGTGCTTGTTATCAGTGTCGCCGGCGAGTTTCCGACACGCGTTCGCTTCGAGCAACAACTGGTCGCTGAATTTACCGCCGACGAGCCTATCGCGACGCCTTTTTACACGATCGTCGGCCGCCAGGCTCAATTGACCCGCAAGGTGCTGAACGAAGTTGTCCGGGCCAGGGAGTTTGACGCGATCATCCTGACGCGCATGAAAGGCCAGGACCGGGCAAACCTGGTGCCGAATCGTCCGACCGGCCACGGTTTCGATCTGTACCTGTACGATTACGAAGAGCTGAATCTTCCTGCACCGATAACTGTCGGATCGACCGTTTCATTCGTGGTCGAGGTTTATGACGCCCGCGCGAAGAAAAAAGTCTGGGCAATCGAATCGTTGCTGTTTGATGCCGCGACACTCGAAACTGTCATATCGGATCAGGTGGCGGCGATTGCGGCGGAGCTCATCGAGGACGGTTTAATCGAGATTTAAGGAATGCGGGTTGAAGCACCTCCATCGCAGCCGCTCTTACGCGCCGCTATTTCTTACCGCGAGTTCCGCCGCCGCCAGGTCTTCGATCGCGGTGCCAACAGATTTGAACAGGGTAATCGAATCTTCGGATGCTCGCCCGGCGTCTTTGCCGCTAACGAGATCGCGAAGCTCCCCGCAAATGTCTGACTCGCGAATAGAGCCGTCGCTGATGGCCTGGATAATGTCACCGCCCTCCGCCAACGCGCCGCTTCTCGTATCCACATAGACATCTGCACGCGCCACGGCTTCGCTATCCGCTTCCCGCATTTCCGGTTTATAGGCGCCGACCAGGTCGAGATGCTGTCCGGGCTCGAGCCATGCACCGCGCACCAGTGGCTCGCTCGCAAGCGTTGCGCAGCTGATGATATCTGCTCGACCGACCGCATTCTCGAGGTCATCAGACACCGTTATCGAAAAGGCAGACGTGGCCAGTGTGTCTTTAAGCATTTGGGCCGCATCGCCGCGCCGTCCCCAGATGCATACCTCGGCGATCGGCCTCGTCGTCGCGTGCGCGGCGATCAGGTGCGGCGCGAGATTGCCGGTGCCGATCATCAGCAGTCTTGTCGCATCGCGCCTGGACAGGTAAGTCGACGCCAGCGCGGAAGCGGCCGCGGTCCTGCGAAGCGTAATCTCCGTGCCGTCCAGTATTGCGACCGGCATACCGGTCTCCGCGCTCATCAGTATGTAGCTGGCATGGACGGCCGGATATCCGCGCGCCGCATTATCCGGGAACACCGTAGCGATCTTGACGCCCATGCTGCCGCCTGGCCGCCAGGCGGGCATCAACAATAAAGTGCCGGGATTGCCATCCGGAAGCGCTACCTGGTGATGCGCGCGCTGCGGCACTTCGTAGTCACTGCCGAAAGCAATTTCCAGCGTTTCGATCAGCTGGTCGTACGGCAACGCCTCGGCAACGGTTTTGGCATCAAGGCTTAGCAAGGGCGATTCGACTTCCATGGGTACAGCCGCCGCCTCGCGACGGCATCATCGCCGAGCATAGCACTTCCAGGAAGCGATCCAGACCGTGATTAATTCTTGTCGGACTTTAACGCCAGGTGTTGCACGGCAGGACCGAGCAGCAGCGGAATGAAGCTGGCAAGGACAATCAGCAGCCAGCCCCGGGCGCCCGGATCGGTCAGTTCCAGCAAAACCCGCAAAAGCGGCGTGTAGACCGCCATCAGGATCAATGCCAGGCAAATGCCGATCGCTATCCATATCCAGACATTTCTCGTGATCTCGTTGAATACGAATTGCCGCGGATCCTCCCGCATGTTGAATACGTGCCAGAGCTGTGCCATCGCAAGGGTGCAGAATGACACCGTCACCGCGTTGGCTGCGTCGAACTGCAAATGCAGTATGGCGATGCTCATTGCCACGAGGACTGCCGCCGATATGACTACTCCGTGTACCGCGATGCGTAGCCAGTGCGACCGGGTAAGGACCGGCTCATCGCCAGGCCTCGGCCGCCGCTCCATGAGTTTACTCGAGCCGGGTCCTACGCCGAGCGCCAGTGCAGGAAAGACATCGGTAACGAGATTGAGAAACAGAATTTGCAACGGCAGTAATGGTAGCGGCGCGCCAGCCACGGTTGCGAGCGTCACGATCAACACTTCGCTGATGTTGCAGGACAGCAAATAGACAACGAACTTGCGTATGTTCTGAAAGATTGCCCGGCCATATGCAATCGCCTCGACGATGGTGCGGAATTCGTCGTCCTCCAGAATCATTGCCGCCGCTTCCTTTGCAACCGCGGTGCCCCGGACACCCATCGCGATACCGATGTCTGCTTTCTTGAGTGCCGGCGCGTCATTGACGCCGTCTCCCGTCATTGCAACGACAGATCCCTGTTGCTGGTAGAAATCGATCAGATTGAGTTTCTGTTCCGGCGATACGCGGGAGAAGACCCTGGCCGCAAGCAGCTCCTCGCTGGCCGGCCTGGCGAGAATTTCATCGAGCTCGGTGCCGTTAACGAACTGGCGGGAATGGGCATCGCTGTCCACCATGCCGAGTTCGGTGCCGATGTTGCGCGCGGTTGCCTGGTGATCGCCGGTCACCATCACGACCGATACACCCGCATTACGACATCGATCGATCGCTTCACTTACGCCCTCACGTGCAGGATCTTCGAGCCCTGCGACACCAAGTAATACGAGATTTTTGTAAGGGTTTCCCGTTTGATCGTCGGTAGATTTTTTTGCCACGGCGAGTGTTCTCAATCCCCTGTGAGCAAGTTCGTGGGCGTGATCCAGCCACCGCTGTCGATCGCGATCACCGAGTGTCACCTCATCTGCCCGCGTCTGCATCGAGGCACATAATGGAATGACCGTTTCGGGCG
>JABAOH010137586.1_pt7 | contig 13411 bp, 11 predicted proteins | sample 7062181 | NCBI WGS metagenome assembly JABAOH01 (sample SAMN14538630, study PRJNA623070) | marine sediment metagenome | biome: marine biome [ENVO:00000428]; feature: marine pelagic biome [ENVO:01000023]; material: deep marine sediment [ENVO:00002113]; isolation source: pool of 5 deep marine... | reverse complement strand
TCCTTCGACCCTGAAATAATACCATCGCCGAGCGAGTTTAAACGCTTGCTACGGATCGAGCGACGACCAGATTTCCCTTATCCACTCGCGAATCTGCAGCGACTCCCGCCAGCGGTCGGACAGTTCTCTCTGCTCACCGTCGGTAATCGCGTAGGGCGGCGGCCCGAGTTCGCAGAGAAAAACGAGGGTGGCGTCTTCCGGGCTACGCCTGCGCCATTCCCGCATACCATACGTCCACCAGCCCTTGAAGATTTCCACCCACTCGCGATGCTGTGGAAAGTCGATAGCCACCTGCACCTGCTCGCGAGATGCGACCCGCCCCTGGAAACAGTCGGACCGATCGAGGATCGATTCGATGTANNNTCCATGAGCTGCAAAGTGAAGTACATGTCGTTGAGCAGGCCGTCCCTATGCGTTTCAAACAGCAAAGGCATACCAATGTCATCCGCTTCCCGCATCCACCCGCGCACAACCGGAACGGCATCTTCGGGCCGGATCGGCATAACCCCGCTGATGACATTGACCATGCAAGCATTGAAGTCCGTCGCAAACTCGAGCAGAGGCTGCATGTCGTCCTCGGCATACGGGAACGCGTTGACCATGCAGCCGAGTCCGTGCTGCTCATATAAGCCCTGCAGGACACGCATGTCGGGAATCTCGGCCACGGACGGGTCGATACACATGCCGTCGAACCCGGCCTCGGCAACCATGGCAAAGCTCTCTTCGGCAGTGCGCTCGGGCACATGCGGGCTGCGCAGTTCCATGCCCCACAGTGACTGGTAGATCTCCAGCTTCTGCATCACGCCACCACCAGCGCATCGACAATCGTGCAGCCTTTTTCATGCACGATGATCGGGTTGATATCCATCTCATGGATACTGTCGCCGAGCGCATCGACAACCGTCGAGAACCGCGCCGCAACATCGCAGAACGCATCGACGTCGGACGGCTGCCGGCCGCGCTTGCCGTCCAGCATCGGCCGCAGCTGCAAGCGGTCGACGCAGCGCCGGGCATGTTCCGCGGTAAACGGCGGTAATGCGAAGGCCACGTCGCGGAGCGTCTCGGCATAAACGCCACCAAATCCGATCAGCACGACAGGTCCGAACTGTGGATCCAGGCGCGCCCCGAGCATCATCTCCACACCGTCGCCGGCCATTGGCGCGATCAGCGCAGCAGGTCCAAGACGCTCCGCCATGTCCCTGTAACAGGCGCGTAACTCGTCTTCCGACTCTATATCCAGGATCACGCCGCCCACGTCCGATTTGTGCAGTATGCCGGGCGCCGCGGTCTTGAGGACCACCGGGAAGTCGTCCGCCACCGCATCGGATTCATCACTAACAATCGTTACGGGCACGACCGGCAACCCGCAGTCGGCCAGCAGCCTGAGCGCGGCAGCTTCACCCGGCTCGATCGCGCCGGACGGCAGGTCCACCCCGGGCGGTGCAGCATTTTCCCGGGCCAGGAAATCGCGGTAGTCGAATAAGGCGCGTACGCCGCGCAGGAACAGGGGGACGCTGTCAAGAATCGGGTAGCCTGCCGCCGTACTTTCGGCCACGACTTCATCATGACCGGTTCCCTGGCGCGCTGCCACAAGCGCGACCGGCTTCCCGGAGGCTTCCCGTCCCCGCCGCATGTACTCGAGGTAGATCCTGTAGACCTTGCCGTATGGCGCCCGGTCCTGCACGACGGCGCCGATCGCCGTGCCCGGATCCCTCATCATCGCGGCAAGGCTGTTCGCCATCTGGTTCGCCGAATCCGGGCCGCCGCGGCTCCAGGCATCGAGTGGGTTCACAGCCGGCAGTTCCGGGTCGAGAATGCCCTCGAGTTCATTGACCGTGACTGCGCTCAGCTCCGTGAGCGGCACAGCAGCTTCGTCGGCAAGATCGATGATGAGCTGCCGCTCGCCCCCCGAATCGTGCAACGTGGCGAGTCCGCCCTCGCCCACACGCGGCAGCTCGGCAAACAGGATCAGTGTCGTCGCCAGTTCGTCCATGTCATGAACGCGCTGCACACCGTAGTGATCGAATAGCGCTTCGTACGCGGCGTCATCTCCGGCAATTGCCCCGGAATGCGACACGGCGAGCTCGGCGGACTTCTCGGTCCGCCCAACCTTGATGGCGACAACGGGAATCTCCTTGCGCGCCGCTTTCTCGAGCGCGGCGCGAAAACCGTCCGGGTTCCTGGCCGTCTCGATGAACAGGCCGACTGCTTTCGTCTCGGGCAGATCGAGCACGAAATCGAGGTACTCATCCATCGTCGCGTCGAGTTCGTTGCCCGTCGATACTGCGACGTTGACGCGCAGGCGCTCCTCGCTGTCGATCAGGCCCGACATGCCCGAACCCGAATGACTGATCAGCGCGACATTGCCCGGCGCCTCGTGATCAGAACTGTCGAAGCCGCACGCCCATACATGGTCGCGCACGTTGTAGAAACCCATGCCGTTCGCGCCGCAAACGACGAGCCCGGCGTCATGGATTTTCTTTGCGACTCGCTCCCTGAGCGGCGGTGTCACGTCATCGTCGAGATACATCGTCGACATGATGACGGCAGCTCTCGCGCCCGCGTCGATCGCGTCATCAAGCACTTTCTCGAGCCAGCGGTCGGATACAGCAAATATGACGAGATCGGGCGGCGCCGGCAGGTCGGCAAGGTACGCATAGCATTTGACGCCCTGAACCTCGTCGTACTTCGGGTTGACCGGGTAGATCGTGCCTTCGTAACCGCCCTTTAGCAGGTTCCTGAGCGACCATTCGCCCATCGAATCATTGTTTTCGGAAGCGCCGACAACGGCGACCGATTCTGGCCTCAGCAATGGGTCGAGGCGATGCGCCATGCCCGGCTAGTACGGTTCGGGAGGCGTCGCGCTGCGTCGCGGCGGGGACCAGAACGGCTTGCTGACGACCGTCGCTTTGGCCACCTCTCGATACCAGTGCAGTTCACGCTGGTAGTAGATCTCTACCCAGACGTTACTGCCGACTTCGCCATGCGGTGTACGCACGGTGCCGATCGCAATATTCTGCTTGCAAACCGGCGACCACGTAGCCGAGGTCACAAAACCGATATTGCCGCCGCGCATTTGTGCATTAGCGAAGATGTACGACGCATTGGCGATCTTGTTGCCTTCGATGTCGAGCTTGACCAGCCGCCACCTGGAACCCTTGCGTTTTTCTTCGGCCAGCGCACGCCTGCCGTTGAAATTCGGTTTCTTGAAGTCGACGAGCCACTCGAGGCCGAGCTCCAGCGGCGAGCGTGTGTGCCCGGTACGAACTGTCGCGTTTGCGGGAAGGAAATCTTCATAGGCCGCGAGCAAACCGGCCTCGATTCGGGCCTGCTCCAGCGCATGGACGCCGATGGCGCGCATGGCGTAATCCTTGCCGGCCTCGAACAGCGCATCCCAGAGCGCTTCGGCCTTCTCGGGCGCAAGCCAGAGCTCGTAACCGAGGTCGCCGGTAAAGCCCGTGCGCGAGATCATCAGCTCGGTACCCTCGAAGTCGACATGCATCAGCCCGAAGATCTTGAGTTCCTCGAGACCTTCTATCCCCATGTTCCTGAGGATCGAATACGTCGTCGGCCCCTGCACGGCCAGGGCACAGACATCGTGCGTTTCGTCGACGATTGACACATCGAACCCGATTGCCGCCGCGGTCAACCAGGCCATGTGGCGCTCCTGCGAACACAGGCGATAGTCGCCTTCGCGCAGATGGAAAATCGTGCCGTCGTCGATGACCTGGCCCTGATCGTCGCACCAGACCGCATACGCCACACGTCCGGGGCCGACTTTGCTCATATCACGCGTCATGAGGCGATCGAGGTACTCGAAAGCGTCCGGGCCCGTTATGCGGTACTTGGTCATCGGCGTCAGGTCGAACACGCCGGTCGTGTTACGGATGGCGAAATACTCGGTCTCACCGCAATACAGTTCGTCGGGTGTCGTGTAGCCCTTCCACTGGTGCCAGGAATTGACCGTGTCGACCGCCTTCATGCGCTCGTAGAACGGACTCTTCAGCCGGCCCTGTGGTACCTCGAATACCGTCATGCTGCTTTCTCCCGCTTGAGAATGGCGCGCGCCGCATTGCGGCCAGCCGCGCCGCTGACTCCGCCGCCCGGGTGGGCGCCGGCGCCGCACAGGTACAGCCCGTCGAGCGGCATCCGGTACTGCTGCGCCCCGCCGACCGGCCGCGTGAACAGGAACTGGTCGAGCGTCAGCTCGCCGTGATGCCAGTGCCCGCCCGTGATATGGAACTCCTTCTCGATGTCGGCCGGCGTCAGCAGTTCGCTGGCCGTGATCCGCGACGCGATGTCGGGCATGTATTTTTCGAGTACCCGAATCGCGGCCGATTCGAATCCCTGCCTTGCATCGTCGGTCCAGCCATCCTTGTGCTCGCAGGGTGCGTACTGGACGATCGCCGATAGCACGTGTTTGCCCGTCGGAGCCAGTGTCTCGTCGCGGAAACTCGGGAACGACACTTCGAGTACCGGTTGCGGCGAACTCTCGCCGTACTTGGCCGGGTTGAAGGCAAGCTCGACGTAGTCCTCGCTTGGCGCAATCACGATGCGCTCGCCGTATTCGTTCTTCTGCACGCCCGGGATAGCAGGCAGCCCATCGAGCGCCAGGTGCAGCTTGGCGGCATTGCCCCTCGAGCGGAAGTGATGGATGCGTCGCGTGAACACGGTCTCGAAATGGCGCGCGCCGACCAGCTCCATGACGGTTCGTTTCGGATCGGCATTCGAGACGACGGTCAGGCTGTCGAAGCGCTCGCCCGCTTCGGTGTCGACGCCGGTTACGCGCCCGTTCTCGACGATAATGCGTTTGACCGGCATGCCGGTGCGGATCGTGACGCCCGCGTCGCGGGCACTGCGCGCAAGTTCCTGCGTCACGCTGCCCATGCCGCCTTTGGGCGCCGCGACCCGGCCATGGTCACCTGCCAGGCGGTACAGGTACGTCAGGATCGTATTCGGCGACCTCGGGCCGAGATGCGTACCCAGTACCGCGTCGAAGCTGATCGCGCCGCGCAGAACGGAGGACTCGAAGCGCTCCATGACCTCGTCGTATATGTTCATGCCGATCAGGCGCAGGAAGGCCTGCATCTCTTTCTTGCCGAGCCGGCGGACATCGAAACCCAGCTGGGCCAGCGTACCTATGTCACTCGCATCGCCCGCACCGAGCCGCGGCGGCGTCTTGTTCAGGTAAGTGCGCAGCAGGTCGGCGAAACGTGTCATGCGTTTATGAAAGGCTTTATAAGCCGCACCATCGCCTTCTGTCGCCCCGGTAACGGTGCCGCCCTTGATCCGCACGTGCCCTCCGTCGTCGTCGAGCGCGATCGTGGTCATGTCCCGTGAGGCGAGCGAGAGATCCAGGTTCAGGTCTTTCGTCACGCTCGGCTGCAGGTTGTACAGCAGGTGCGCGCAGGCCGACACCGAGTATCCGTCGGCAAACTGGCGCGTCACCGCGGCGCCGCCGACCTGGTCGTTCGCCTCGAGCAGCAACACCTGCTTGCCGGACCGCGCCAGCAATGCCGAACACACGAGGCCGTTGTGGCCGCCCCCTACAACGATTGCATCGTATTTATCAGTCATCGCCGAAATTCTCCGGGACCGTGCTCGGTCGTTTCAGGTCGGCGAGGATCTCGCGCGCCGCGTTGGCCCCCGGCGCCGCCATGACACCGCCGCCCGGATGCGTGCTCGAACCGCACATATACAGACCGCTGACCGGCGCACGGTACTGCGCATAGCCCGGCACCGGGCGGTTGAACAGTATCTGATCCATCGTCAGCTCGCCGTGGAAGATGTTGCCCTCGGTAATGCCAATCTCCTCCTCGATGACGGCTGGCGTACGCACCTCGTAGTGCACGATCAGGTCCTTGAAGTTCGGGCTGTAGCTGCCGATCTGGTCGATGACCGTCTGCGCAAACTGATCTTGCTCCTCACTGGTCCAGTCGCGTCCCTCGACCTGGTAAGGGCAGTACTGGATGAAGCAGCTCATGAAGTGCTTGCCCGGCGGCGCCATCGTCGGGTCGATCGTCGTCGGGATGACCATGTCGACGTAGGGATCCTTCGACCAGGTTCCGGCTTTCCAGTCATCGTAAGCACGCTCGAATCGCTCGGGAGAGTCCAGGAAGTGCATGTCGCTGTGGTACAGCGAGCTGCCTTTCGGCAGCGCCGGAAACTCGGGCATGCCATCGAGGGCGATGTTGAGCTTGCCGGAGCTGCCGCGGGCCTTGAAATTTGCGACCCGGTTATAGAAGTCCGCAGGCAGGTCCGACTTGTCCATGCATTTCAGGAAAGTCCGTTTGACGTCCATGGAGGAGACGACCAGCTTCGCGTTGATCTCCTCGCCGTTCTCCAGTGCAACGCCTGTAGCCTTGCCGTTTTTGACGATGATCTTGTCGACTCCGGCATCCGAACGGATCTCGCCGCCATAGGACTGGAACGCCCCGGCGATCGACTTGGCGACGGCGCCCATGCCGCCGCGAGCAAATCCCCAGCTGCCGACATTACCGTCGACGTCGCCCATGTAGTGATGCAGGAGTACATAGGCCGTGCCCGGAGAATGCACGCCTAATGCCGTGCCGATGATGCCGCTGCCCGAGAATGCCGCCTTGATGACGTCGGTCTCGTAATACTCGTCGAGGTACTCCGAAACGCTCATCGTCCAGAAGCGGATCGTCTCGTACATGCGATCTTCGCCCATCTCCATGAACTTCTTGCCGATGGTAAGCAGCTCCATCAGGTCCCGCGGTTTGAACGAAGTCGGGTCCGGCGCCGTGCTCAGCAGGAAGTCGCGGATGAAACGGCACTGGCGCATCGTGTCGGCCGAATAGCGTTCGTAGGCGTCGGCGTCATGCAGCGAGAACCGCGCCATCTCACGGTAGGCAACCTCGGGATCGTGGTACGAACCAAAGTAGTCGCCGTTCTCCATGAACGTGACCGACCCGCCGTAGGGCGTCACCTGCAAACCGTGCTTGTGCAGTTCGAGCGCCCGGTAGATCTCGGGGCGCAGCAGGCTGCAGACGTAGGAACAGTTCGAGTAGATCCAGTCCTCGTGCAGGTTGCGGCTGACGGATGCACCGCCGATGTAGTCGTTTTTCTCGACGCACAAAACGTCGAGACCGGCTTTTGCCAGGAAGGCCGCGTTGGTCAGGCCATTGTGGCCCGCGCCAACGACGATGGCATCATAGGATTTCATGCAGCGTCACTCTAGTTTTTCAATTGTTATATCGACAGCGCGCTCGAATCGTCTGAGCGTATCATCAAGACAGCCATCGGTGTGAGCCTCGCACAGGAACCACGGCTCGCGCGAGTCCGGTTCGACGAGGATGCCCTGGTTATGCAGCTCGGGCGCCAGCGCATCGTAGAACTCGTAATTCGAATCGACCCACTCGCGGTAGTTACTCGGCGCACTGTCTGCAAAGAACAGGCCCATCAATGCAGGCGCCCCTGTAAAGCTGTGAGCAATATCGCGCTCGCTGAGAATCTCGCCGAGCCCTTCCTGTAACCGCAGTCCGTAATTGCGAATCGCTTCCAGCGCATCGGTCTCATCGAGGATTTCCAGCGTCTTGTCGGCGGCGGCCAGCGACACCGAGTGCCCTGTGAATGTGCCGCCGTGAACGACGCCGTCGCCGATATGGCGCATGATGTCCTCGCGCCCGGCAACGATCGATATCGGGTAGCCGTTGCCGATGGCCTTGGCGAACGTGCAGAGATCCGCCTTGAAGTCGAACAGTTCCTGCACGCCACCCTTGGCGACACGGAAACCGGTTTTCACTTCGTCGACGATCAGCACGACGTTATAGCGATCGCAAAGCTCGCGTATGTCGTGCAGGTACTGGGGCTCGGCCGTAATGCCGCAGCAGTTGCCCATGATGGGCTCGATCAGGAATGCGCCGATGTGCTTGTGATAGCGCCTGAGCAGGTCCTCAACGAGGTTGGCGTCGTTGAGCGGGACCGGGTAGCACAGGTCCCTGGTAACCTCCGGAACGCCGTCTCCGAAGGGCTGTAACTCGGGATCGCCCTCCTCGTCCCATTCCTCGAGCTCCGAGTGCCACATGACCTCGGTGAACACGCCGTGATAGCCGCCCTCGAGCACGATGTGGCCGTCCTTGCCCGTGTAAGCTCGCGCAACCCGGAGCGCGGCCATGACGGCCTCGGTACCCGAGTTCGAAAAGCGGACGAGTTCGGCTGCCGGCACCATCTTGCTGATGCGCTTGGCGACCTGGTATTCGAGTTCGGTCGAGAGCGCAAAGACGCCACCCACATCCATGCCCCTTTTCGCTGCGGCGTCGACGCGCTCGTCGGCGTAGCCGAGAATGATCGGGCCGTAGGCCAGCCGGTAGTCGATGTACTCGTTGCCGTCGATGTCCCAGACGCGCCCGCCCTTGCCGTGATCGACGTAGATGGTCTTGTCTTCGCCCCAGTAGCGGAAATTGGAGGAGACGCCGAGCGGCAGCTTGTTGACTGCCCGTTCGAAGTGTTTGTTCGACTTCGCAAGAGAACGCATAGATAAAAAATGAATGAGTATTCATTCAGATTATGCCATAATTGCCCGGCCCATGGCTACCGTCGCATCCGCCAAGTCCCGCCGCACGGCGTCCCGCGAGACACGCCGCCGGCAGCTTATCGACGCTACGCTCAAGTGCATCGCCCGCAAGGGCATGGGCAATACCACGCTCGGCGATGTCGCCAGGGAAGCCGGCCTGTCGCAGGGCATCGTGAACCTGCACTTCGAGAGCAAGGACAACCTGCTGACGGAGACCCTGCGCACGCTGGCCAACGAATACCGCGAGCAGTTCGACAAGACCCTCGAGAAGTCGGGGCCCGATCCCGCCGGCGCCCTGCTCGCCCTGGTGCAGATGGACCTCAAGCCGAAACTCATCGACCGCCAGAAACTCGCGATCTGGTTCGCATTCTGGGGTGAGGTCAAGTCGCGTCCGACCTATCGCAAGATCTGCGACGAGTACGACCGCTATTACGACAGCGTTATCACAGGACTGTGCGCCGAAGTCATCGCCGACGGCGCATACGCCAATGTCACGCCGGAGGCCGCGGCCGAGGCGCTGACATCGATGACCAACGGGCTGTGGCTGTCCTGCCTCATTAGCCCGCGGGAGTGGGACCGGCAGGTCGCAATGGACGCGATCATGAGCTACCTCAGCAACGTATTCCCGAGACACTACGAGACGACCCGGTGAAAATCGAACTCAGTGACAATGCCCTGAAGTGGCAGGCTATTGCGCGCGAATATGCCGACGAGTACCTGCAGCCGCATGAAATAGAGGCCGAGCTCAATGACGGCAAACTCCCGGCCGAGATAAGCAAACGCAACAAGCAGCGCGCCATCGAACTCGGGTTCCCGGCGATCGACGTGCCAAAAGCGTATGGAGGACTCGAGCTGTCGATGGAGGAGCAGGCTGCGATCTGGGAGCAGCTCGGCCGCGTCACCAACGCGTTGTCGTGGTGCTTCCCCGAGCCGCAGTCGTGGATGTTCGAGGCCTGCTCCGATGCACAGATCGAAACCTACATCCTGCCGATGATGCGCGGCGAAAGAAAAGACTGCTACGCCATCACCGAGTCGGGCCCGGGGTCGGACGTGGCCGGCATCGAGGCGACGGCGACCAAAGACGGCGGCGATTACGTCCTCAACGGCGAGAAGTGGTACGTCACGAGCGGCAATCTCGCCGACTTCTTCTGGTTCCAGGCGAATATTCCCGATGAAGACGGTGAAGCGCTGTTCCTGGTCGATGCCGATACGCCCGGAATCGAAGTCATTGCGACGCCGAGTTTCAGTCATACCTACGCCGCCCATCACCCGACTTACCGGTTCGCAGACGTGCGTATCGCCGCCTCGCAGCGCGTCGGTAATCCTGGCGACGGCATGGCCTACACGCACTCCTGGTTCCGGCACGAGCGGCTGATGATCGGGGCGCGCAGTTGTGGCGCCGCGGCGCGACTGATCGAGGAAGCCTTCGATTTTGCACACGCGCGCATCGTGGACGGGCAGCCCCTGACCGAGAAGCAGGCTATCCAGATCATGCTGGCCGACTGCGCCACCGAACTCTATGCCTCACGCCTGATGACTTACGATACCGCACGCGCCGTGGATGCCGGCGTCGACCTGAAGATCCAGCACAGCCGCTGCTCGATGACCAAGTTGTTCGTGTCCGAGGCGGCCAACCGCATCGCGGACCGCGCCGTGCAGATTTTTGGTGGGCGCGGCTACATGCGCGAAAACGTTGCCGAGCGTTTTTTCCGCGAGCTGCGCGTCGACCGCATCTGGGAGGGCACCAGCGAAATTCAGCGCCTGATTATCGCCCGCTGCCTTATGAAACGCGGCCTTACCGACATGTAATTGTCATTCCCCCGGTTGGGTGGTCAAATCGGGGCAATGCGTAATAGAACGACAACAGCGCTGGCCGTATTCGGCGCCGCTCTGCTCTCCTCCTGCGGCGGCAAAGGCCCTGCGCCTGGCGACGACAATATCGTCAACGTATATAACTGGGCGGACTACATTGCGCCCGGCATCATCGAGCAGTTCGAAGCCGATACCGGCATCGAGGTCAACTACGATATCTACGACTCATCGGAAGTGGTCGACGTCAAGTTACTCGCGGGCAACAGCGGTTACGACGTCGTCGTGCACAGTAACCAGTTCTCGTCACGTCTGGCACCGATAGGCATCTACGAGAAACTCGATTTTTCGCGGCTGCCGAACATTCGAAACCTCGATCCCGAGGTAATGGACCGCATCGCCTATGAGGCAGTGAACGACTACAACGTTCCGTACCATTGGGGATCGACGGGTTATGCCTGGAACGTGGAAATGGTTCGCGAGCGGCTGCCGGATCACCCGATGGACAGTGCCGATGTGCTGTTCGACCCGGCGGTCATCAGCAAACTTGCCGATTGCGGCGTGTCTCTGCTCGACGGCCCGACCGACGTGTTCCCAATGGTTCTCGCGTATCTCGGGCTCGACCCGAACGCGGTGGACGACGACAGCCTTGCGGCTGCCGAAGCGCAAATCAGGAAAGTCCGGCCCTACATACGTTACTTCAGCAACCAGAAAATGATGACCGACCTGCCCAACAAGGAGGTCTGTGTGGCGATGAGCTGGTCGGGTGACTATGCGCAGGCACAAGCGCGCGCAGAAGAAGCCGGCATCGATATCGAACTGCGCTACACGATTCCGAAAGAAGGATCGGGATTATGGGTCGATGGTCTGTACATACCGTCAGACGCGCCGCACAAGGACAATGCCTACCGATTCCTGAATTTCATGTTGCGTCCCGACATCGCCGCATCCAACGTCAACAACTCGCGCTATGCGAACGCGAACGGCGCATCCTGGGAACTCCTCGATGCCGAGATCCTGGAAAACCCGGCGATTTTTCCCACCGAGGAGGTCTGGAACGTCTTGTATCCGATCAAGACGGCTGATCCCAAGCGGGAACGGCCCAGAACACGGGCTTTCGCCCGCGCCAAGAGTGGCTTATGAAAAAGCAGCCGGACTTCATCCGCGTGCGAAACATCAGCAAGCACTTCGGTGACTTCGTCGCCGTGGACAATATCGATCTCGACATCGGCCAGGGCGAATTGTTTTCTATACTCGGTGGCTCGGGTTGTGGCAAGACGACCCTGTTGCGCATGCTCGCCGGATTCGAAACACCCACGAACGGGACGATCGAAATCGACGGCGTGGATATCACCAACCTGCCGCCCTACGAACGTCCGGTCAACATGATGTTCCAGTCGTACGCGATTTTTCCGCACATGGATGTCGAAAAGAATATTGCGTACGGGCTCGTCAAGGACGGGGTGGACAAAGCGGAAATCGCCGAGCGGGTGGACGCTGCGATACGGCTTGTAAAGCTCGACCGCTTCCGCCGACGCAAACCCGACCAGCTCTCGGGCGGACAACGCCAGCGGGTAGCGCTCGCGCGGGCGCTCATCAAACGGCCCAAAGTACTGCTGCTCGATGAGCCGCTGGCCGCACTCGACAAGAAGCTGCGCGAATACACCCAGTTCGAGCTCATGAACATCCAGGACAACCTCGGCATTACCTTTGTTGTCGTCACGCACGACCAGGAAGAAGCGATGACGCTATCGTCGCGTATTGCTGTTATGGAAGAGGGCCGTTTTCTGCAGGTCGGTGAGCCGAAAGAAATCTACGAATATCCGAACAGCCGCTTCGTGGCTGACTTCATCGGCACGATCAACACCTTCGAGGGCACGGTAAAAGCAGTAAACGGTGAAACGATTATGATCAGTTGCGACGATGTGCCGATACCGGTTAAGGCGCGTTCTGGTGACAGGGTCACGGTCGGTCAATCAGTCTGCATCGCGCTGCGCCCGGAAAAGATATTTCTCAGTGTAGAGAAACCGGAAGACGCCGAAGCAATGTCTATGCCGGCCGTCGTTGACGATCTCGGCTATCTCGGTAATCGCTCGCTGTACCGGATTCGTCTGGCCAACGATCGCATCATCCAGGTGAGCCGGCAAAACCAGCGCCGCTCCGCCAAACGGTTTGTCGAGTGGGGAGACAGCGTGTGGGTATCCTGGCAACCAGACAGCACTGTCGTCATCGTCGGTAAGGATTAGGGCCTATGTCGACCGTACGGGAATCGAAGACCTGGCAGCGAGTTACTGTTGCTGTCCCGTACCTTTGGCTGCTTGTCTTCTTCCTGCTGCCGTTCGCAATCATTCTCAAGATCAGCCTCGCCGATCCTGTCGTTGCGAGGCCACCGTTCACGCCAATGATCGACGACCAGGGCCAGCTGTCAGTCACGCTCGACAATTTCCTGTTCCTGCTGACGGACAAGCTATACGCCTACACCTACCTGAAGTCGGTCCTGATGGCCCTGGGCGCAACGTTCCTGTGCCTCGTGCTGGGCTTTCCGATGGCATATGGCATCGCGCGCTCGAATCCGACAGTACGCGGCATATTGTTGTTGCTCGTCATCCTGCCGTTCTGGATCTCGTTCCTGTTGCGCGTTTACGCCTGGATGGGCCTGCTGAACAATTACGGCGTCATTAACAATACTTTGATATTCCTTGGCCTGATCGATCAGCCGATCCAGATCATGTACACGGATATCGCAATATTTATCGGCCTCACGTATTCCTACTTGCCGTTCATGATCCTGCCGCTCTATGCGTCGCTCGAGCGCATGAATCTCGACCTTGTCGAAGCCGCGCAGGACCTCGGTGCATCCCGGACCCAGGCCTTCTGGGACGTCACCTGGCCACTCGCCCGCCCAGGCGTCATCGCAGGTTGCTTGCTCGTATTCATTCCGGCCCTGGGCGAATACGTGATTCCCTACCTGCTCGGCGGACCGGAGTCGCTTCTGATCGGCCGCGTACTGTTTGACGAGTTCTTTGTAAATCGCGACTGGCCGCTCGCGTCATCGGTCGCTATCGT
>JABAOH010014319.1_pt8 | contig 13412 bp, 12 predicted proteins | sample 7062181 | NCBI WGS metagenome assembly JABAOH01 (sample SAMN14538630, study PRJNA623070) | marine sediment metagenome | biome: marine biome [ENVO:00000428]; feature: marine pelagic biome [ENVO:01000023]; material: deep marine sediment [ENVO:00002113]; isolation source: pool of 5 deep marine... | reverse complement strand
CGATAAGGGGTGCCCCTGATCTCAAGCTCCACCTCATCATCCTTGGGAATCGCCTTTACCGGGCAGAGCTTGGAACAGATCCTACATTTTTCCCCTCTACATAGCGTCTCGGTGAATAGGGGATCAGCTTCGATCTCCGCATTCGTGATGATACTGGTCAATCGTAATCTCGGTCCAAATTGAGGAGTAAGAAGAACGGATTGCCAACCAAAATTCCCCAATCCGCAAGCTACTGCCGCGTGCCGGTTGGAAAAGACTCCCATCAATTTCATGTAATCTGCCGGTGGGCTACTCGGAATGGGAACGCCGATGAAATTCCTCTCCTCGAGGAGCTTAACGATTTTGAAGGCAGATTGGTTAAGGAGCGTATTGAGCACATCATATCCATAGATCATGTAAATGTAAATCGCAGGTCTCAACCCACCGTAGGCTTTAATGTTTGCCTCCCTGACACCTCTCCGTATACCGATCCCCAGGGAAATCACGGTTTGCGCCTCTCCCAATATGTCCGTCGGCCTCTTTCCGGGAGGAGCACTGTTGAACCTTTCCACTGATGAAAACCCTATGAGGTCGATATCGCTTTCCTTGGCCAGCCTCTGAATTCTTGCCTTAAGATCCACCTTATTCCTTCATCTCCTCTTTCTGTAATCGGTGAAAAAACTGGTTTCAGGTTACAGAGTAACTAGCCTGTTTTCAAATTCCCGATTACTATTCCCATCGAACCTCCTAGGGTTCGATTTTCAAAATCTTCTTGATCGTGGGGACGATCTGGGTCTGTTCCGGCAACCCCTGGACCATTTCATCGGACAAAAGTTCGTCCGGAGGTATATCATCCTTCCCTATGGTTCCCATCCGTTTTATGCCACAACCCGAAAAGATCATCACGATGCTGAAATCCGCAAAATAGGGCGCACCATGGTATGCGGGATACACGGGCTCAGTCCTGCCTTCCGGAACGATCTGATACCGGAATTCCGGGACGATTATGATATCCGGCGTCCTTTCATGGGCCCCCCGGCGGATAAACCATGGGGCATCCCGATCATATTTATACCAAGCTCCCTCAATGTGTTCAATCCCCTCCAGGGCCTCAATGGTCTCGTCAATGAGAGGCTGGCTGACATCATGAAGGTACCAACCTCCAACGGCCGGTACCTTGTAAATGTGAGCAATATTCTCAACCAAATCCTTTCGTCCTTTCCGTTTCAATTCCCCGATGAGGTCAATGGGAAAGGGTTTATCCGCCATCCCATGGTCCGCCGTAAAGATGAGTAGCGTATCGTCCAACCAATCCATTTCCTTCAGGCGGGAGATCAACATTCCCAGCAACTGATCAACCATTTCACAGGATTCCCGTAACTCAGTCGATTCCGTCAAGTAGACATGGCCAACGATATTTGGGGAAACCAAACCAACAAATAGGAGGTTCGGTCTTTCATTTTCCAAAATCTTCAGTGCTCCTTCCATTACGAACTGATCCATGAAAGGGGTGTTGGCGGCGCTCTCCTTTTGATGATGAAATCCAGGTCCATCCCAATCCACTATGCGCGGCACGTGTAAGTCGGCCAAATAGGGGGGGAGAGCCCGACCCGGCCGTTCGGTCCATCCGAAGAAATCATCACCTACCCCCGGTCCCGTGAAATGTCCCCGCTCATGCATCTGTTCTCGATAGGAAAACACGACAATGTCCGCCCCTGACCCTCCCAACAAAAAGGCATTCCTATCCTTAGCTGAGATGGAGGCAACTCTCGCCGATGAATCGTGTGATTTTATGATCTCTCCAATTGTAGGAGCCTCGAGGTGCAATTTTCCGTTTGCTTCGTCATAGAGATAGCTCAGTTTCTTGGTTTTCCTGTCGTACCAGTTGTCACTCGCCCAGATACCATGATCCTTCATGTACTTCCCGGTAGAGATGGAGGCGAAACCCGGTGCTGTTTCCGCCACGCAGTTGCTGGCAATTGCATTGGCGAAACTGACGCCATTGGTAATTAAGGCGCCTATATTTGGAAGTTCATATTTTTTGAGGTACTCATACTTGAATGCATCTATGGCCACCACAATAATATGTTTCGGGATTCGCCCCTCATCAATTATGTCCAAATGTTGCTCAGGTAAAGCCATTTTCTCAATTACCTCCTCTCAAAGAACCCTAAAGATCTCGTTTCGTTGTCCTTAAACAACTGGGGGATTATTGAACAGAGGCCACCTGTTGCTTACGCTCAACGATATTGCGGATTGTCGGGTAAAGGGATGAAAGGATTGCGAAAAACAGAAGAGTCCCACCAATCGGCCTGGTCAGGAAGGGCCAGAAAGAATCATAAATCATCATTCCCTTGAACAGCGCCTTCTCGGCAATAGGGCCTAGGATGATACCAAGCACCAACGGCGTCAGGGGGAATCCGTACTTCTCCATAGCGTACCCGAGCAACCCAAATATGAACATGATCCAGACATCCAAGAGGTTGTTGTTGATTCCATACGACCCGATGACACACAGGAGAAAGATGGTCCAGTTCAGAATAGCTCGAGGCACAGAGAGTACCTTGGCAAACATCCAAACACCCAACATTCCAAAAACGATCATGATCATATTTGCCGCAAAAAACCCCGCAAAAACGCCCCACACCAGATCAGGTTTGAACATGAAAAGGTTTGGACCAGGTGTCAGTCCGTGGCTCATCAGGGCGGCCAGAATCACCGCTGTGGTCGAACTCCCCGGAATTCCCAGCGTGAGGGTCGGGATCAACGCACCGCCGGTTGCGGCGTTATTGGCAAATTCAGGAGCAGCAACGCCCTCATCGAGTCCGGTCCCAAACTTCTCGGGGTGCTTAGACCACCTGACCGCTTCATTGTAAGAGAGAAGTGAGGAGGCGGTCCCGCCGGTACCGGGGAGAGTTCCCACGAACGTCCCGATCAAAATGGATCGTATCATGGTCGTCTTCATTCGAAGAAATTCTCTGATCACACCTATCTGCGTTCTTGCCGCCATTGCCTTGACTTCAAGCTCTCTGAAAACCACTGTTGCCGTGTTTCTGAAAAACTCCGACATGCCGAAGATACCGACGATTACGGGGACATAGCTCACCCCATAGCGGAGGCGTTCGCTCCCGAAGGTAAACCGTTCCACGCCGGTAGTAGCACTCATTCCCACCGTGACCACGAATAACCCAATCAAAAGGGATATTAAGGCCTTGAGCTGACTTTTAGCCCCCAAACTCGTAACGGTACTCATGCCGAAGATGCAGAGGGCGAAATACTCGGCCTGATCAAATCTCAAGGCCACCTTTGCTAGCTGGGGTGCAACGGTCATCAACACAATGGAGCTGAAGACTCCTCCAATAGCCGATGCCGTCATGGCAAGCCCGAGGGCTCTGCCGGCCTTTCCCTGTTTTGCCATGGGAAATCCGTCGAACAAGGTCGCAGCGGATTGCGCCTCCCCTGGGACTCGGAAGAGGATCGAGGTGATCGATCCGCCACAGGTTCCCGAGGCATAGACTGCTCCCAGCATGGCGATGGCCTGATCTGGCCTCATCCAGAACGTTACCGGAATAAGGATAGCAACTCCCGCCGCGGTTCCGAGTCCGGGAAGGGCCCCGATAATCATGCCCATGAACACGCCTGCGATGACAATGGCCATGCTGATCGGGTCCGTAAGAAAGTTGAGCCCAATGAATAGGTTGTCAAACATAGATCCTTCTCCAATCAGTAGAAGAGGACGCTGATTTCCTTAAAGATGCCGAACCCCCGGGGCAGCGGGATGTAGGTTGCCTTAACAAACAAGAGAAGGAACATGGCGACGGTAGCGAGGGAAACCACAGCTACCATGATCTTATTCCGGTACCCTGTGATGTACATGAAGACCGCCATGAAAATGGGCGTTGCGACGATAAAGCCGATCCACCTAACAATGTATATATAGAGAAACGAAATGCCGATTCCGAAGACGAGCAGGGAGAAGATCTTTCTTTCCCCCGTCTCCTCTTCTTCCGTTTTCCGTTCCTCCTGTGTCTCCCTGGCCAATCGTTCCTCTACCTCCTTTTTTCGGAGTAACAATTTTCCCAGGTGAATGCCTGACGTGACGAAAAGCAAAAGCAGGATAACCTTGGGCCAAAATCCCGCGCCCAAGGGGGACTCCAAATGGGGGGGTGGTATCCTGGTAGCGAGAACGAAGAAGGCTGCCGAGACCGCAAAAATCAATGCCGTGACGTATTTCTCTCCCCTCATGTGGAATCCCCCTTAGGTTTCCGTTACTTTACCCACCCGAGCTCTTTCGCAAGCTCGGTGAAGATCGCTTTCTCTTTGACGACAAAACTCTTAAAATCCTTAACCCCCAAATATGCAGGCCGCTCGTGTCCCACATCTTCTTTCAAGAATTTCTGGTACGCCTCCGTTTCGAATGACTTCTTGAATGCCCAGTCAAGGTATTTCACAATCGGTTCGGGCGTTCCCGCTTTGAGCGCGAATCCCCTCCACCGTCCGATGGTATTATCGATGCCGAGTTCTACGGTGCACGGCGTATCTGGATATTTCCTGACACGCTCGGAATAGCCAATCACCAGAGGACGGGAAACACCAGCCTTGTAGAGTCCTTCCATGTCGATCAGCTCATCGGATTCGAAGGTCGTATGGCCTCCTTGGAAACTCGCTCGTCGTTCTCCGCTCTTGTCAAAGGGGATGAACTTGAGGCACATACCGCCCCGGGTGTTCAGAAGCGAGATCCAGACATGATCGATGCCCAGGGCACCCGCACCGGCAACGGTCAGCCTGACCTTGGGATTTGCCTTACAGTAGTCCTGGATCTGTTTGACGGTCTGAAACTGCTTGTTGTCGACCCTTGTGTGAAGCCCCGAAATATCATGAATTCCCTTGGCAAGCCAGATAAAGTCATCAACCCCGTACTTGATCCTCTTGAGGGGTAAGTTGATTACAATATCCGTGCTAACCAGGAAGAAGGTGTATCCGTCTGCTGGCTGGTCCATTGCATAGGCGGTGCCAATGGCCCCGGCAGATCCCGGCATGAAGCTGAATTTAAAAGGGACGCCAAGGGTCTTCTCAACGTCCTTGCAGAAGGCCCGGGAAAACATGTCCGCGCCAGATCCAGGTCCATGGGGGACGACAACTTCGATAGCCCGTTTTGGGTAATCTCCGGGTTTTTCAATAGCGAAAGCCTGATCAACACCTGCCATCCAAACCAATGCTAGCCCTACGGCTAGTACAATACTGATGCATTTTCTCATCGTAATTTTCCCCCTTTTATAGAGTTTAAATACTGACACAATTCCCTATCTATTCTTTCCTCAAAACCACCTCCCTTCTTCAACATTCTCCAACCCTCATCACCTCCTTCGTTTGGAGTAGCAAAAGAAATGGCGAATACAACAATCCACTTCCATCTCGTAGGAAGCTAGGCTCTCTGTTGCTCTGAGAACTCCTTTAAGTAAATGTGATCAGGATCAACCTCATCTCTCAAGATCTTGAGCTCTTCCTCCGTGGGAAGCTCTACTTCTTCGACCTTCTCTCTCGGTTTTGGTTCAAATCCGGTATTTTCGTAGACCTCATCTATTGTCACGCCTGGCATAAGTTTCGTTAATTCCAACCTTCCCGTATCTGGATTTATCTCCATTACGCACAGGTTTGTCACCACAATAATATCTGGCCGATCCATCTTTAAACCAGCCTTCTTTCGCCCATCGGGACCGTCGATGTATCCTGGGCTGGTGATAAACTGAACCCTCGGAGGAAAGCGCCGCTTTTCGTGGAGCGCGATGATCAGAATTTTCGGAACACATGAAGCAATGGAATTGGCTCCACCACTTCCCGGGAAACGCACTTTTGGTTTTCGGGGGTCACCGATATAGGTGGAATTGATATTTCCATATTGATCGATCTCAGCCCCGCCCAGAAAGCCGATGTCCACAAGGCCTCTCTGAACCAGACAGCCCAGTACATCCCTTAAGGTACCTGTTTTTACCGCCATGTGGCCGATTACTGGATCAGCCACCGTGAAGGGGGCAAAAGGAAGGATTGGATCGATGGACCCACTCTCCACGACGAAATTGACGCCAGGGGCGTGTGTTTTTTGAGCGAAGATTGCTGCCACCATAGGTAAACCCGTCCCAAGGATCACGGTGTCAGTGCTTTTGATGAATCTGCTCGCCTCAATGCTCATCAGCTCTTCTCTGGCATAGTTTTTTGAATAGTGTTTCTCCATTAGTAAACCCTCATTTTCTCCATAAATCTAAGCATTTCCCGCTTTAATTGGTTGAGTTTTTTTACGCCACCGCATTTTTCAAGGTAATCCTCAAAGGTTTCACACCCGTATATATATTCATTCATATATTTCTCATATTCCTCCCCTCCAACACGTGCGCATTGCTGATAGTAACTAATATGATCAGCATCAAAGTTATAGTATCCATAGGTCGCAGTGGGATAGGCACCAAACGGTTGTTCGACTACCGCATCAATATAGTGGTAGGAAACTGTCGTGTAATCGGAATTCCTCCTGAAAAATTCCGTGGGGACAATCTCTTCGCAGGATACGATGGTAGCCTCAGACGCCCTGATAAGTTCTGGCTCATGACTCGCGATTCCCTGTATTACGATATTTCCAATCTCATCCGCCTTTTGCACGTGAACTATGGTGACATCCGGCTGCATTGCCGGAACGAGCGCGACCTTCTCCTCTCGATCCCATGGATTACTCATTGTCTCGAACTTCTTCTTGGTTGACGGCGCCTGATAATTGAGGATATCAGAGCCAATCAGGCCCCTGACAGGGATAAAGGGAATTCCCATTTCACCCGCCAAAAACCGGGAAACCATGACTAGATGGTCAAAGTCCTCTGCTTCCATCCTTCCCTCTTCAATAGCCCGTTTGAATTGAAATGTCGCGCCGAATCTTCCCAGGCCACCCAAACCGAATTCACATTTCTTGACCAATCCCGCCCCCACCAGAAGATCCATATGTATGGAGAGGTTGCACCCGGTAACCGTGAGATCTTTCTTTCCCTGTCTGATGATTTCATGCGCTAAATTCACTGCGCACCTTGCAACGTTTTGCCCTCCCACTCCAATAATGGCGCCATCGAAAACAAACGTTTCCACAGCTTCTTTGATGCTCATCACTTTGTTGCTCTTTGATACCTTGGACATAGCAACCTAAATCCCCATAGTCCCCTTTACCGGCCCAATAGTACCATACCCTTTTCAATAATCCAAATTAATTATTTTTATCATTGATATAAACAAACTTAATCGAATATATTCACCCATTTTCACCGAGAAAGGGGATGAAATTGGAGAACACGGTGTGGTGGATTGAGTGAGAGGCAAGCCTTGATGAAGCAAATGTTCAGTCCCATGGAAAAGAGGGGTAATTTAAAGTTATACTAAATAAAAATTCAATAAATGACATTTATTATATTGTCCCCTTGTTGGGCCGTTTTGCCATGAAGTTCAATCAGCTGAGAATATTTTTCACCGTTGCTAAGACAAAGAGCTTTACCATGGCGGCCAGGGAGCTCTTCTTAACCCAACCCGCAGTAACGATTCAGATCCAAAAGTTGGAGGCCGATTACGAGACGAAGCTCTTCGACCGAGTGGGGAAAAAAATATTCCTTACGGAGTCGGGGAAAATCCTCTATTCATATGCTGAGAAGATCCTAGCCCTCTTCGCTCAGGCCGAGGAGGCCCTGATCGATGTAAAGGAGTTGAAAACCGGGAAACTCAGCATCGGTGCCTCCGCCACTGTCGGCTCATATTACCTACCAAAGATTTTCGAGGTCTTCGGGAAGAAATATCCCGGAATAAAGATCGAGATGAATTTATCTAATTCCTATATAGTAGTGGAGGACGTCTTGGCACTCAAGAACGATTTGGGATTCGTTAGCAGGCTACATCACCTTGAAAGGCTTGTTGTCATCCCATTCCTCGAAGAAGAATTGGTCCTAATCGTCCCCCCTGATCATCCCCTCGGTCATAAAGAGAACGTTGTTCTGGAGGATTTGAGCGGGCAGCCCTTTATCCTCAGGGAAATGGGCTCCGCAACCCGAGACCTCATAGAGGATGGCGTTGCGAAGAAAGGTGTTTCCATGAAGGTAGTTATGGATCTGGCCAGCAACGAGGCCATAAAAAAAGCGGTCGAGGATGGGTTGGGAGTCTCCATCATTTCTAAGTATGTGGTACAAAAGGAGGTAGACCAAGGCCTCCTCAGAATGATCACCTTCGCCAACGGGAGCATAATGCGAAAATTCTTTATCATCTACCATGAAGATAAATATCTCTCCAACACACTGAGGGCATTCTTGAGGGTAGCTTCGGAATTCTCATCTCGTTTTCCACTTTTCGCTTGACATATCTCCCTCTCTTTCCTATGCTAGGGCCTCATAGGGATCATCGTTTTATTCCATCGAAAAATCCTACAAAGAAGGAGGTGAAAGGGGGCTTTTTTTCTATTCAAAGGAAAGGAGGGGTATAGTCGATGAACAATGATGGAAAAACGAAAATCGAATTCCTGAAGGATTGGGGTGACGCGCTCACCCGGGGAACCGAGCGCTATATCCCCGACGCCCTGGTTATCGTCTTTATCCTGAGCATTATCACCTTCATCTTTGCCCTCATCTGGGGCGACACCACGGTAATGGGGGCAATCCAGGCCTGGGGGAAGGGGTTTTGGGTTCTCCTGCAGTTTGCCATGCAGATGTGTCTGATCATGATGACAGGCTATATCCTGGCCTGCTCACCTCCCGTCAGGAGGCTCTTGGACGGCCTCTCGAGCTTGCCCAATACGGAAAAACCCTGGCAGGCCATACTGCTCATGGCCTTCTTCTCCATGATCATCGCCTGGATCAACTGGGGGCTCAGCCTCATCGGGAGCGCTATGTTTGCACTGTTCATCGTCCGGCGGAATCCCAAGGTAGACTACCGGCTTTTGGTCGCAGCGGCCTATCTGGGACTGGGCTGTACCTGGCACTCGGGGCTCTCAGCATCGGCCCCTCTTTTGGTCAATACCCCGGGTAATTTCTTGATCACGTCCAAGATTCTCGATACCACCATCTCCACTGCGGATACAATATTCACTCCCTTCAATATCATCCTGTTCCTGATCATCCTGGTCGTCATCGCCTTCCTGATAGCCGCGATGCACCCCCGCCCGGAGAAGACCTACAAGATCTCGCCGGAATTGGCCGAACGGATCAAATTGTACGAGCCCCCCGAGATGCCCAGGGAGAAGAAGACCTTATCCCTCTGGATGAACTGGTGGCCCGGCTGGAACATCATTGTTTTCCTTGGGGGGATTATCTGGATAGTATGGTCCATTAACAAGGTGGGCATGGCCAAATTTATCAATCTGAACAACATCAACTTCGTCTTCCTGATGCTGGGAGTCCTCTTCCACTGGAGACCGTGGAGCTTCCTCAAAGCGACGGAGGCCGCGGGAGGGGCAGTCTGGGGGATCGTGATCCAGTTCCCCTTTTACGCCGGCATCTTCGGCCTGTTCAAGTTCACCGCACTCGCTACGGCCTTCACCAATGCATTCGTCGCTATCAGCAACCCCGCCACGTACCTTGTGATCATTTACTGGTACGCCGGGCTGTTGAATTATCTTGTCCCTTCCGGTGGTTCAGAGTGGGCTATCACCTCACCCTATCTCATCCCCGCGGCAAAACAGTTGGGAGTCGATATCTGGAAGGTGGTGATCACCTATGCATGGGGGGATATGCTGACGGATATGATTCAGCCCTTCTGGGCCATCGCCATGTTGGCCGTGGTGAAACTGGAGTTTAGGGAGATCATGGGGTGGCTCATGCTCGTCTTCTTCGTGTACGCCATCATCACCTCAGTAGCATTTCTCCTCCTTGGAGTTCTCTGATCCCGGAGATTCCCTCGAAACGAGATGGCCCGGGCAATACGCCCGGGCCATCTCATTCGCCCATATTCTTCACCATTCATCCCTATCGGTGAACGACCTGTGCACTACCCGATAAGAGATCCCTGGAAAAAGCGAAAACGAAGCTCTGAGCGCGATCTGCTGGAAAAATGGGCACCCGTCGACGGTAAGCAGAATCTGTCCTGAGCGGAGCCAAGGGAAATGGGAAGGCCAGCCCTTTTGAGGCCGGAAGGGGTAAGTATTCCCCGGGAACCCCGAAAGGGTCACCTTGGAAGCTCTGAAGCGAAGGGACAAGGGTGTTCGGTTACGAAAAATACAATTTGCCCCATAACCAACAGGTTACAAAAATACTCCCTCTAAGAGTCAGAAGACTTCAGATACATTAATCTGTGAAAAATAGCATCTTATCTTCAGGAGTACTTCTCGTCACCACCACAATGTTTCCGTAACTTCCACACCAAAGCGCCCCCTTCTCTTAGTGTCAGGGAGAACTCACGGATGCTTGCAGATTACGTTGAGTACCGCCTGTCGCCCTTCTTCCCGTATCACCCGTAGCCCCCGTTGGAGGGCGGGAAGTACTTCCTCCGGATTTTCGACCCGTTCCCCGTACCCTCCATTTGCCTCGCAGATCATCTCATATGCCGGAGCAGGCGAAAGCTCACTGAGGGGAAAATGATTGGCCTTAACCGCCCAGCCTTGTGGGTGCAATGCCCTGGTAGCACGCCTCACGGCATTCCAGCACTCATTGTTGAAGATGATCACCAGTATGGGCAAATCATAAGCCCTGGAGACAAAATGGCAGGCAGTGGGAACACTAAAAAGATAACTTCCATCCCCAACCGTCGCGATGATCGTCTTCTCCGGAGCGGCGAGCTTTGCCCCCAACGCCGCTCCCACGCCCCAGCCCAAACAGGAAGTTGGTGAAGATCCGAAGAAACTTCCGGGCATCTCCAAATCCACCTGGGTTGGAATCAGATCATATTCATTGACGAGAACCGTTTCTGCATCCTTGACCTGATTGATGCAGGCGGAAAGCCAGATTGGATTTATGGGCTTATCATCCTTGACCGCCTGGACCTGCTCTTGCCAGGAACGCCTCTGCCGTTCGTGTTCTTTCCTCACCGCCTCAACGCGTTTGTTGATTCTTCGCTTTGCCTTCCCGTGATATCGCGTTATTTCCTGAGTGAGCAGGCGGAGCGCCGCCGCTGGGTTAGCGGCCATAGCAATATCGGCCGGGTAGCCACGAAGGGGATACCGACTATACAGTGGATCTGAGCGCATCTGGATCACCCGGGCTCTCTCTTTGGGTTTTACCACTTTCGGGAACCAGGGGACATCAGAGTCAATCACCAGGACCACATCAGCCTCCCTTAGGTAGGGGACTGGATCGAAACCCAGGTGGAGAGGATGAGTTGTAGGAAAGTTCATGTACATGTTGTTCATCCCCACCACCACTGGGCTGGCAAAGGACTCGGCAAACGCGACAAGTGTTTCTACCGCCCCTGTGTCCCTCCCCACCCCAGCGGTGATGATAAGGGGGTGTTGCGCGTTGGCACAAAGCTTTGCCACCTCCCGTGGTAATGGTTATTTCTGAGTGAGCCTCGCCGAGCACCTCCCGGGGGAGGGTAAGGTAAACCGGACCCCGCGGCTCGGCCATGGCGATAGCCAGTGCCCGATCCACTGCTACCTCCAGCTGAGAAAAGTGCTTCAGTTCGTAGTCCCACTTGACAAACTCTCGTACCAGGCTTCCCTGGTCAAACGACTCCTGGGCCCAGTGAATTTGCACATCCCTTGAGCCAACAAACCCCGCCTCGGTGAAGGGGGTGCGGCCGGCACTGAATATGATGGGGACATTGGCGCGGGCAGCATTCATGATCGCACCGGAGGCATTGGCAGTCCCCACGATTACATGGACCATGACGACCTGTGGTTCCCCAGTAAGCATATAGTAGCCATGGGCCATACTTACACCGGGGAACTCATGGGGCACCGTAATTGGACGCGGATATGGTTTCCCTTCCTGGGAGAACTTCGCGAAGCCATCTATCANNCCCTGGGCGGTATTCTCAATGGGAATAGTCTTCTGCATAGTTCCTCCTCCATCTGTTATCCCGAACTTACCACCAGTGCTCCAACTCCGAAAGGCTCTTCATCTTCTCTGGGCGCTCATTCGTGAAGGAAAAGCCGCAGGTTTTCCCAAACACCTCGCTTAATTCAAAGTGCTAAATGAAACATTACCAGGGAATTTCAAAAATACTGAAAGAAAATCAGGGTAGCGGAATTGACCCAGTCACTTCCAAGCAGAACCATTCTCCTGATTTAACGAGCTTTTCTGTGGCAGCCTTGGTAGTAGACTTCTCAACCATCAGAATGATGGAGCTCAACAATTGCGCGATGTACGATATCTTTATCTATTTCCAAGGCTTGGCATACCGCATCGTTGATCCTCATTCCGTGCGGTGGACAACCTGGCACAAAGATCCCCAAATGCCTATATTGCTTGGCACAACGACCAATGACGACGGTGTTTTCATGTAATGCATGTATCTCTTCGGGCGTTCCCATGATCATTGTCAAATCCCGCAATTTGTCGTGAAATCCCGCTCTTTTCAAGTAGATAAATGTGCTCACACTCTCTCCCATGCACCCAGTGCAGGTGTCCTTTTCAATGATCTTTGCGCCGCCAAATAGATCGGTTGCTGCTTGCAGAAATGTAATGAACGGGTGTTTTACCAAATCAATCTCCTCGCCGCGCACTTCAATAAGGCGCGTGTCACAAACGCCAAGATCTGCCTCGGCCGCGAGTTGTATGTGTAATATCTCTCCAACATCAAATCCCGCAACGGTTGCACAGACTGCATCAACCGCAACAACGTCATTCCCGGCGATAATCAGGTCCAAAGGAACCCGATCGACCCCATCGGAGTGCGAGCTCCATGCGCCCTGGACTCCAACAATCCCATCGGCTACGGTGAACGTTGGCTTTGCCAGGCGGTTCAAATCAACGATTCCCCGATCCAATCCCAATGTGTGAGTGCGTTTTTTCTCGTCGCCAGGAAGGACGCCTTTCATGTTTTTGAGTCCACAGGTGATTCCCGTGCGAATATGCGTTTTGATAACGGGAAGGCTAATGATAACATCCGCTTCCAAGGCTGTTTTGGCAAGGGCAAATCCTTTCATAACAAACGCATCGGGGACTTTTACCTCTACGTGCTCATCGCGATTCAGGTCAACGAGCTCAACACCAAGTCTTCCAGCGACTTCCATAATGCCTGCCACTTCCATACAATGGATGGAGTCCAGGCGCCTCGGAAAATCATATCCTACAGAAGAACCTTCACCAATGACAACCTTCTTTGGATTTCTCTCTAGGACCAATTTCGTGACCGCTTCTACAACTCTTGCATCGGTTACGATTCCTGTACCCCTTTTCGCGGGAACCGCCACATTGGGCTTCAACAGAACCGTTGCGCCTTCCCACGCCAGGCTTTCAAAACCATCAGTCAAGGAAACGGCTTTC
>JABAOH010009944.1_pt2 | contig 13414 bp, 14 predicted proteins | sample 7062181 | NCBI WGS metagenome assembly JABAOH01 (sample SAMN14538630, study PRJNA623070) | marine sediment metagenome | biome: marine biome [ENVO:00000428]; feature: marine pelagic biome [ENVO:01000023]; material: deep marine sediment [ENVO:00002113]; isolation source: pool of 5 deep marine... | reverse complement strand
TCCCTGGACTCGACCTTATTTATTCATTAGGTCACGGTTTATTAAGTGAAAGATATTTTAATAACAGTGTTATATTATTCATTTTTTGTTGTTTGGCATTGAAGGTACATATATCAGATTTAGAAAGGTTTGTGGGTAGATACTCACTCGGTAGGGACAGTGGGCTAGGTTCAACTCATTTCCTTAGGGTGAAAGTCCCAGGGGGTTCTATAACATCTGATCAATTTAGGGGTGTCGCGGATCTTTCTGAGAGTTATGGCAGGAAATACGCGGAGGTCACAGATAGGCAAGACATACAGCTCCACTGGATAGAGGCCGAGGATGCCTTGGACATATTTTCGAGGATGGAGGAGATGGGATTTGTCACTGATATGTGTGGACAGGGATTTAAGGGAGCTCGATATGGGGATTTAAGAAACATTGTGTGTTGTCCCCTCAGCGGCGTGGCGAGAGATGAGGTCATAAATGTTTATCCAATCTTGAAAAGAATCAGCGATTTCTTCATAGGTAACAGGGAGTTTCTAGATCTTCCGAGGAAATTCAAGATCGCCATGACCGGTTGCGGCAAAAACTGTGTGGGATTGGAGTTGAACGATCTTGGACTATTCGCCGTGAAAAAAGACGGTAGTGTTGGGCTCACAGCAGTGATAGGTGGAGGCATTGGTCTCAGTCTTCCGGGTCCGAAGCTCGCCGAGCCCTTTAGGATCTTCATCGAACCCAATGATGTTTTCAACGTCGTTAAGGCATCAATTGAAATACATAGGGATAACGGAAATAGGGATAATAAGGCCAAAGCCAGATTCAAGTGGCTTATCAACGAGTGGGGAGCGGAGAGGTTCCGGAAGGCTCTTGAAGATAAGCTTGAGGAGAAAATCGATGATTATGACGCAGCGCCCGCTCTGACCAGAGAGGATCACATCGGTGTACAAGCCCAGAGGCAGGAAGATTTGTTCAGCGTTACGATTCCCTTGATTGGAGGGATACTTTCCAGCGATAAGATGGTTAAAATCGCTGAAGCCGCCGATGAATATGGCAGTGGAGACATAAGACTTACCCCTCTTCAAAATGTTATAGTAGTTAATGTTCAAGATACTGATGGAATTCTGAAGTTTCTAGAGAGATCCGGATTTTCTTTGAATGGCTCGCGGCTGAGATACACGGCTGTCGGGTGTGCGTCTGACTTTTGCGGAAAGACAACGACTCACCACGCGAAGGAGATGGTTAAAGAAATTCTAGATTATCTAGAAAGAAAGTTTAAGGAATTTGACAAGTTAGATTTTACCTTGAACATAAGTGGTTGCCCTAATGACTGTGGAAGATGGACGATAGCTGATATAGGTCTGAGAGCTACACCGATCAGAGTGAATGGAGAACTCAGGCAGGGATACCACATCTATTTAAAGGGTAACCCCAAAATCGAGGCGATTACGAAACAGGGTGTCCCAGCCGAACAGATCAAATACATGATTGAAGGGCTTCTAAGAAAATACCTTGCAAAGAGAAGAGAGTCTGAAAGCCTTGGAAATTTCTGCGATAGACTCACTGCAGATGAACTTAGATCATATCTAGAGGGAGAGTAGGATGGAAAGAGAAACCAAACTCATGAGAATAAATAGAAACAGGTATTCCATAGATATTAGAGGATACACTTGCCCTTATGTACAACTGATCGCAATAAGAGCAATTAAAAGGCTAGACCCTGGCAATATCCTTGAGATCATTTTGGACAATCCACCTTCGTCAAGAGATGTGCCAATAGCCATGGAAAAAAATAGATTTGAAGTCCTTGAAACTCAGAGACCTGACGAAGGGATATGGAAGATAGTAGTAAAGAAATGAGGAATCACTATAGTTGANNACCTGACGAAGGGATATGGAAGATAGTAGTAAAGAAATGAGGAAACCACGCGTTAAAGTGAATCTTATTACCTCTTCATCAAACCCTCTCAACGAGCCTAGAGGCGCTAATTAAAAAGATAGAAATGGATCAATCATAATCGATCTCTTCGTATCACTATAGTTGAATATCAAAGCGGACTAAAGACTTATATATAACACTGTTATATCTTTTGATTTTATAACACTGTTATACTTTAGGAGGCAAAAGGTTGGCTATCCTACACTGTTCGTCGCTGTGGAGGAAGGGTCTTTGGAGTATAGAAGGAGAAGCTTGGTTAAATCGATTTCGTGGAGAGTGATCGCAGCGATCGTAACATTCATGTTTGTCCAATCTGTCACGGGAGAGTACATCATGTCAACCACCATCACCATAGTGTTGAATGCAGCCAAAACAGTGTTCTTTTACATCCATGAAAGACTTTGGGACAGAATGGGCTGGGGGAGGAAGATGTAATGGATGAAAAAGTGACGCACTCCCTAAAGTTGATTGATGATGCAGTTAAGAAGTATTGGCCACGAATCGCGGTGGGTTGCAGCGGGGGTAAGGACAGCGTCGTCCTCGTACACCTATCAAGACAGGTCAAGTCAGATATCCCCGTGTTCTTCGTGGATACTCCCTTTAAACCCCAGGAAACAAGGAAACTCATCCAGAAGATTAAACAGATGTGGGGGTTAAACCTCAAAGTCTACCGAAGCAAGGAGATGATTCCTCACGACATGTACCTGACCGATCCTCACAGGTGTTGCCAAATCCTCAAAGTAGAGCCCACCAAGGAAGCCGTGAAAGACCTAGACTGTTGGTTCTCAGGACTTCGGAGCACCGAGGGTCAAACGAGGATAAACTACATAGAGGTCGAAGTTCGGGGTAGCCTCGTGAAGGTCAACCCTCTACTAGATTGGACCGAAGCCGACATCTGGAGATACACCGCCACCAGAGACCTACCTGTCCACCCTTGGTACGCTGAGGGCTATCGAAGCATTGGCTGTGCACCTTGCTCTAATCCGGGAGGAGTTGATGAGAGGGACGGCCGTTGGAAAGACACCAGCAAATGCGGCGGTGAGTGTGGTATCCACACCCAGATCTTGAAGTCATGAAGCACGAAGTGCTCATCACTGGAGGTAGATTTCAGCTTCCAGTTGGTTGCACAATATGATAAATGCACATCACTAATGAAACGATAAACAACATTGTTGGGATAAATATTGGTTTTCCGAGAAAAAGAGGGAATCTGCCAACGACCCAATCCAGTCCAGAGATTTCTAAAATCATGGAGTTTGAGTAATTTTGAGGGTTGAAGTTATGCGAACAGTGGGGAAACAGAGATTGTGCCCAACTAAACATATAGTGTATCCACGATGAACAGCAGAGAAATCGCTTTAATCTCGGTTTTCGCGGCGATATGGATAGGTTCTCAAAATGCCTTGGGCCCAATAGTGGGTCGGATCTCCATCGGGCCATTCTCTATCCATGGGGTGGTTAACCGGGTCATAGGATGGCTTCTCATGTTCATACTTGCCGAGGTCTCCGGGAAATTCGGCAGGGTTTCGATTATGGCCACCATTGCTGCGCTGGGTACTAGAATCATACGCCTCTCCCCCCTACGAGGACTCGTCGTGGGCGCTGGATACGCCTTGGGAGGAGTAGTGTTTGACTTGCTCTTTTTCGCACCCTACATGAGGAGCCTCGAAGGAAAGAACCGCCGAACATACCTCTTGATCATAGCCGTGATATCGGGAGCCTTGGCACTTACTCCATATCTACTTTTCCAGCTCTCAATCCTGGGTATCCAGGGTTTCATCGCCCTGATGCCCCTATACGCTTATTATATGGTTAAAGGCATCATCTTTAGTATCTTAGGAACTTCTATAGGTCTATCGATCCTGCCGAGAATAAAGATGCTTGCCCCAAAGATAGAGTCATGAATGGGAGCGTAGTAACAGTGGTTTTTTTAGGCGCTTTTAATCTCTCATCCCATTTTGGTTGAATATGACTTTGTTTTTTTGTTGAGAGGTCTAATCAAGAAGATTGAAAAGGCCTTATCATCTTTAGGCTTAGATATATAACCACAGAGTCAAGATTAGAGATAACTACTTTGTCCCGAACGTTTCAGGTATTTCGATTTTCTTTAAATATAAGATTGTTAGAAATGTTACAGTGAGGGATTACTATGTCGGGTGAGTCTGTTTGCCTTCAACAGAAACCTCCCTCTCTCCATCGAAAACTATAAATTAAATGTATATGACAATGCCTTAGAACTCTTGGGGAACACGCCTCTTCTCTACCTCAATAGAATCAACCCTTACAAAACGCCAGTTGCTGCCAAGTTGGAGTGGTATAATCCTTGGGGTTCAATTAAAGACAGGATAGCCTACCACATGCTGAATAAGGAGGAGGAGAGGGGAACCATAAGGAGAGGGGAGAAGAAACTAATCGAGGCAACATCTGGGAACACGGGTATAGGCCTAGCTGCGGTGGCCAACATTCTGGGATATAACCTTGATATCTCGATAACCGAGGAGATAAACAAGGAGACGGAGAAGATTATAAAGCTGTTAGGTGCTAGGGTTGAAAAGATTCCATCAGAGTTCTTCTGCCCCAGTGCAACTGGTGATGGACCCATCAGCTTCGCTAGAAGCATGGCTATGAACAATCGAGAATACTTCATGCTCGACCAGTATAAGAATAGGCTGAACCCAGAGGCACACTATCTTACAACAGGACCAGAGATTTGGCGGCAGACCAAAGGTAGGGTGACTCATTTTGTTGCTGGTATCGGCACTGGTGGAACAATTGTAGGCGTCGGCAGGTATTTAAAGGAGAAGAATGTAGAGGTCAAAGTTATTGGGGTTCAACCTAAAGACAAGGACATATACGGTCTGAGGAATCTAGGAGTCTGGACTCCGGAAGTCTATAATCCAACTGTTGTAGATGAGGTCAGAGAAGTATCCCTAAAAGAGGCCCTAGCTACCCTGAGAGAAATCGTGAAGAAGGAGGCCTTGTTAGTCGGCCCATCTTCTGGTGCAAATGCTTACGAATCGCTACAAGTGGCAAAGGAAGTCAATGAGGGGTTGATCGTCACCATATTTCCAGACCGCATCGAGAAATATCTCAGTATCCTATAGCGAACATTTAGACTAGTACGAAGGATAATACTCTTTAACTTAAAAATCAATGACGGATTTAGACGACGATTTGGATTATACCAGAGAGATTAACAAATCCTATTTAGTCTATTTTTAACGAAATAAGCCCAATTCTTCCTTATTTAAGGATATTAGAGACAATCGTTTTGTTTGTAAAGTTGTTTCATATCTCCTGCTATTGTGCTACTTATTGTATTTGACCGTGAATCCGTCCACTAGCACCCCGGTGTTTCCGTCTGAGTTGACCCTGACATCCCATATCCTATCCCTTGGAGGACCGCCGGATTTCGTTGTAATGAGTGCGATGATGGTGTAAGAGTCCACAACGACCACGTCGGATACTTTAGGGGTAGGCCCGTCACCACCCTCCAGAGAGACCGATGCACCTGACTTGAAACCAGTCCCTGTGATCGTCACGGGCACCGACTGCCCTGCGTATACCCAATCCGGGGTAATGCCTGTCACTGAAACGCCCGTTGTTGGTTCGCTAACCGTTGCCGTGGTGCTGACCGAGTCAGAATCGACGATCCCATCATTAACCATCAGGGTCACCGTATAGGCCCCCGCCGAAGCGTAGGTGTGCGTCGGGTTGACACCTGTGCCGGTGGCGCCGTCGCCGAAGTTCCAAGAGTAGGTCAACGTTTGGTCGTTGGCTGTGGTGCCATCCTGGTTATCTGGGTCATAGGAACCCGACCCGTCGAACGTTATGGGTTCTCCCATGGTTCCACTATACGGGCCGTCAGGATCTGCCACCGGCTGATCGTTGACCTCGGTTACTGTGGCCGCGGTGCTATCGGAATTGGTGCCTCCCTTTCCATCGTTCACCATAAGCGTTACCGTGAAGGTTCCACCCCAGGCGTAAGCGTGAGATGGGTTTTCACCGGAACTGGTCGTCCCATCACCGAAGTCCCAGAAATACGTCAATGAGTCGCCATCGGGGTCTGAGGAGCCAGATCCATCGAAGGCTATGGCTGTATCCTCGATGCCGATATAAGAGCCGCCGGCGTCTGCTATAGGTGGGCTGTTGGACATGTCTTGAGGATAGGCGCTTCTGATGCTGAGTTGGTCTCCGAGACCAAGGGTCCGCTTCAGCAGCTCCCCTTCGCTACCATATCCATACATCGTCAATTTGTTCTCGCTCTCGTCAGACAGGTCCTTTAACCCTGCGTTGAAGTGGCCGAACTCGTGGGTGGCTATGTTCTGCACGTCAAAGGCGTTGGGATCGCCTGTTGTGCTATCAGGATCTGGGATGACTGAGGGTCCCCCATTAGATGACCAAGATAAATCTTCGTTGAACCTCATGTCGGCTTCAACGATCTCGCCAGAAGCCGTATAATACCAGTAAACGACGACAGCGATGACTCTAGACCCGAGGTGCTTTGTGCGGCCCCAGTCAACCACGTTAAAGCCATCCATCTGCCTAGACGGCTTGGCGCCAGAAGCTTGCATAACCGTTGTGTCAATGTATTCTCCATCAAAATCTGAGTCGGGATCGTCTTCCCAGACCTGGCTTCCTGCCTTCACAGCTTCTTCGAAAGATCCGTCGTCCTTCGCTTTGTCTAGATTAACATAATATTTCACAGGAAGGACAAACCATTTCTTTCCGTCATAACTGTTGGTATCGCATTGGGCCGTCCCTGCACCGCTGGTACAAGCAGGGTACGCCTCGTGACGGGGTGGTGGAACATTCCTCGACCCGTGGTCAACCTCGGTCCTAGATCCTCCAATCTCGTGGATGATCGTGACCCTGGTTAGTCCAGGGGTNNGTGGATGATCGTGACCCTGGTTAGTCCAGGGGGTACTCCCTGGTCGGCAGACGCCAAAGCCACGCTTACTAGCGGACCGACAAAAAGAGCATGGCTCAAGAGAATAATCGAAACGGTGAAAACTAACAATCTCTTTTTATGATTCAATCATTATACCTCTTAAACATTACTCAAAATACATTTTTTTCTTTGTATATGTATGAAATGTTTCTATCTTTTAAGAGTTATGTACCTTAATTAAGTATTACAAATATATTATAGCATTACGAGGTAGAAATCAGATAGGTCTAATGTCTAAGAAAACTTATCAAGGTATCCGTGGTTTTTCTGTGTCTTCCATTTTACGTGCAGGGTATATAGGAAATCGTTACTTTTTCATAGGCTGGGAATCTATTTGTTCCGTATAAGGTGTATATGGCCTCGAGGTGATGGACTAATGGGTGACGTGTTTATTCATCTATTAGCTGAAGTAGTAGAGGTGGGTTTTGAATTAAACATTTCATAATATGTTCAACAACGACTACTGCTATGACCTATGTATGGAGAAAATAGCTCATGAAGGCGGGTTCAAGAAACCAAATCCGATAATGCTTTTAATGTTTAACCAAGATCTTGCGAATATCTCATCTCTTACTCTAGCCGCTATAGATTGTAGTAAGATCCCGATTTTTCGCAATCTTGAGTGGTAAGCCATCGACCCCGTAAAATAAATTTGAGGGACGCTTTTATCTATCTTTCTTAGTGCAATTTCACATTAGCTAACAGCACTAAGAAAATTAGCTCTGTTAAGCTCGTGGACTCCATAACCTACCAGTCTCGCAAAAAACCTTCTTCTTAATGTTCAATGTCTTCTCCGAGATCTTTATTTGGAAGCTTTTTGAGGCCCTCTTCGAACGCGTTGATGCTCTCCCTCACAAGCTTCTCATCTAAAATAAAGTCATGAAGAAATAGTTGGTCCTCGTCTCTTTTTTAAAATCAACGGCACAGCTATTAATATCACGGTTATTGATATTCCAGATAGGATGATTAGCTCTCGATTCGACCCTGACCTCTGTATATGGGGATTTGAATTAGGATCGCCTGGGAAAGTTCCCGCCTCCAATTCCTCGGAATTAGTGACCCCATCCCCATCAGAATCCATAGAGGCAATGGTGTCGATGGAGTGGCCATGAGTGGCAAAGTCGTATCCAAAGCTGTTTAGAGGCCCTTTCCCTGACGACTGTGTATGACAGACAGTACAATAATTCTTCAATTGTTGAGGTACTTCCTTAGCATAGAAGGGTCTACCGCTTGCCGATGATGGGACCCCGCTGATCCATAGATTCATCGACATCGATATCCATAGAATCAAGCCAACCATCAGGGCCGTTAAGGCATATGTTCTCACCATGTAGCCACCTTTTGCATTTTTCGTCCAATTAATTCTTCTTCCGACGTTATTGGGCCAAGTTCCCCCGCCGCTACTCCAAAGAAGTTCTGTTGTACGGAGAACCTATTTAGTGACATCTTCTTTGTCCTTCTTCTACTTCATTTTTATCCTTTTCCTGTTTGGATCTATGGTCTTTATGTTCACTACCAATTCCGTGGCTCGCGTGGCCTCCAAGTAAATGCATCAAAGGACAGAGCAAGAATATACCAAAGTATAGGAAAATAGGATTCACAAATATTCCTAAAAGAACTAAAAACGAAATTCCCAGTATAGCAATACCATATTTACTTTTCATACTTTCACTCTTTTATTCTTCTTTAATTTCTCCCCTATAAATCGTAAGTATGGACTTTACTAGTTATCGGTCGGGGGTAGATGAAGACTCTTGGTTGGGGCACGTTTCCTCTAAACGTTGTTGTTCTCCAAGCATTGTCTCGCATTGAAAAGGGGAAGGTTATGGGAGGTTGGATGTATTAACGATGGTGCATCCCCATGGATCTATGTTCTTCTTTTAAGTATTTTGGAGGTGTTTCTTCGAACGATGATTTACAGGAGACAGAACAGAAGTAGTAGGTCTTTCCCATGTGTTCTGCCTTGTGTTCAGCTGTTTTTTCATCAACTTCCATCCCACATACAAGGTCCTTCGCCAAATGAAGCACTTCCTCGATTAATGTAGGAATCCGAATTAGTTTAAGCGTTTTTGTTTCCATTATGAAATTTTTTTAGCCTCTAAAATTTCCAAAAATGAGACTATGAAGGCCTTGTGAATTCCCTGAGTTTCCCAGTCTTTTCTTCTCTTTTCATGATTAATGCGAGACCGACCTGAATATGGAGATCGGATCAACAGAAGCTGGGACCTACCTGAAAAACGCCTCAGGTCAGTATGCTATGACAAGGTAAGATTTATAGAGCTTTTTTTGTTTAAGGACGACTCTCTCTTCCTTATAGTCTTAAGGAATGGTAGGAACATCGGTACTCTTTGTCTATACTCCGCGTACTCTTCCCCAAATTTTTCTTCGATCTCCTGCTCCTCTTTCTTAGCTAATCTATAATACAGAAAAACTAATAACGGCCACATTATGGCTGTTGGAATAGTCACCCATTGAACCAACATGCCGGAGGTCAGTAAAAGGATGCCGAGATACTGTGGATGACGAAAATATCTGTAAACACCATCTGTCACAAGTCTATCTTGGGCAATGTAGATTCTTCTCCAACCTAAAATTATCAAAACGATTCCAGTGAACATCATCAATATCGATAGGAAGTGGAAGGGCGAAGCCATCCCCTCAGCGGGATATAAAAGATGGCCTGCCTCATGGGTCATGGGGTTCTGATAACCGAATAGCCATGAGAGAACATAGATCGTAAGGGGAAAACCGTACATCTCAGCATACAAGGCAACTATGAAAGCCATATAGATGCCCTTAGCGGAACGTGCAAGTCCCTTTCTCTTAAAGGGAATAAACAGAAGAAAAAGAGAGAACAACATTATGTTTATTACTGCTAGGCCCCAGACCCCATAACTATATTCAGCCATCTCTAATCTTTCCTTGTCGATGGCAGTGCTCTGAATTTTCTTCCCAGGTCGTTCCGAGCATTTTGCTGTGGTGCTCATCGAAGTCGTCGCCATGCATCCAGCCATGATGAGACTTCATATCTTGTTCATCCCAATTCCAACAATTATGCTCACTGGTTGTTTCATCCCTTGTATGGGCTCCTACGGATACTATTCCAAGAGCTACCAAGACCACCAAACTCATAATAGCTATGAGCAACACTGTGCGATTCATGCTTTCACGTCTCTCCACATATCAGGAAGTCATAGTTTATTTTAAGTGCTATTTTTTCCATTATGATAATTTTATCTGTGAACTCATTTCAAAACCCTCTCCTCCAACAGAGGAAAACTGAGACCAGTGCCACATCCTATATCCAATATGGTGTACTCACTTTCGAGTTTTAACTTATCAATTGCGATCTTTCTGTGTTTTTCTGTGTTGAAGAATAGAAGATATCTGAAGAGTCTATTCACTTGGTTGGAGATGTGTATACGTGATGCAGTCAGCGTATCCAGGGTGGGTTGAGATGGGCACATTTGAGATACCCTCAACCCCTTCTACTGTCAACCAATAAATGGATCCGGCGTCAAGGACGAGTTCAAAGAATCCATTTTTATCGGTGGAGGTCGTGCCCTCCATGACTAACTTAGCCTCCGTTTTTTCATTTTTTGGTATAACCACCTTGTATTTGAACTGTGTATTTGGATATTCTGCTTTGCAGCCTGCTTTGTTGTGAGTAAAACAAGGATGAGTTGTTGCCGAGTAAGGCGCTACATATAAAACTGCCTTAGAAGTCGATGGCACATCAGAAGTCGATGGCACATCAGAAGTCGATGGCACATCAGAAGTCGATGGCATACCCCATGTCAAATATCCTAGAAAAACACCGACAACAAAAAGTACAAAGCCAGATACGAACGCATATTTTATTGTTTTTTTCTTTGATCGTCTATTCAATTTAACCGTTAAAGTACTTCCCATCACATTTTAAATGTTTTTTTATTCACACTTGGAAAAAAAATGTGGGATTTATTTCCAAAATAAAAAATTCTAAAACATCTATGATACAGTTAATGAAGTCTTTCTCTTAGCCGTTAAAGATTAAGATTATGGTCAAAACTGAAGATTGAGTTTGACACTTCAACGCATCGTTAAAAGAGTTTTAACGACTCGATGAAAATCTTTCCTTAAATTTTTTTAGGCATGTGGGACAACAAAAGTAGTATTCTCTTCTATGTCTTTTGTAGGTATGGACTTTACCAACTATTTCATTTCTACAGAAGTCACAGTTTAGCTGGAAAGACATACCGGGTTCAACCTCTATCTCCTTTCTCTTTAAAAGGCTTAAAACGATGTTTGACTCCACACCCACCCTCATCTCGTATATTTTTTCCATTAATTCCTTGAATTCCCTTGTATCAGAAACTTCAGCCTTACAAATAATGTTTTTATCTCCACTTGTGAGATACGCTTCTGATATGCCATCGAGTTCCAGTAAATTCTCAATTATATCTCGAGGCTTTTCCGTAGTGATACTTATGAAAAAAACAACTTTCTCTGACATCACACTTTCATCTAAAATAACGGTAAATTTCTTTATGACGCCCGTACTTTTTAGACGGCTCATTCTAGAACGCACGGTGGGTCTGCTGACACCTAACCTTTTAGCTATCATGGAAATTGAAGCTCGTGAATTTTCTCTAAGAATTTTTAGAATTCCTAAATCGATTTCATCCAATTTCAATTCCATTGTCTTCCTTTTCTATTACACCTTCTTATTATAATATCAATAGAAACAATAATATTTATATATATCTTTTTTAAATATATTTTGTTGATATAATTTGTCAACAACTCAGGAAAATGTTAAGGAGGTTGTGTTAGGGTATGATTGAAGATCTTGTTTGCGGCATGGAAGTAGACGAAAAGAGCACGATATACAAATCTGAGTATAAGGGTAGAACATACTGCTTCTGCAGCATTCATTGCAAATGGGAATTCGATCAAAACCCAAAGATTTTTGCGGACTACATCCCTACCACCTTAAAGCCTAAAAAAGTTTGAAGAAAACCCTTTGAAAAATGAAAGTCGACAATGAGAAGATTTTATCGGATGCAAAGGTGGTTTTAGAGGAAAATTGGAGGGGAGAATACACAGTTCCTTCTTCAACGCTGTATCCTCATCAGTGGAGTTGGGACTCCGCCTTCATAGCCATAGGGTACGTTCACTACGCACTGGAGAGAGCGCGGAGTGAGTTAGACAGCATCCTACGCGGTCAGTGGAAGAACGGTTTACTTCCTCACATCATATTTGATCCTGAGGCGAGCGGATACTTCCCGGATCCCAATTATTGGAGAACAGAAGGCCGCTCTCCCAAGGGAACGCTTACCTCGGGGATTGTTCAACCTCCGGTTCATGCTATTGCTGCTTTAAAGTACTATCGTCATAGTCGAGAAGAAAAAATCATCCGTCGGTGGTTTCCTCGTCTCAAGGGGTTTCACCGCTACCTCTTAGAGAATAGGGATCCAGAACATTCAGGGTTTGCAACGATCTATCATCCCTGGGAGTCAGGGTTCGACAACTCTCCCAGGTGGGATCAAGCTTTAGCCCGCATAGAACCAAGAAACCTCTCCGAATACAAGCGAAGCGACTTGGATCATGTAAAAAAAGCAGAGGAGAGGCCTACCAAAGAAGACTACGACAGATACATCTACTTGGTGGAGATTCTCAAAAGATTCGACTACGACGACAAAGAAATCTATAAGGTTATACCCTTCAAGATCAAAGACGTTGTCTTCAACACGATTCTATACGTAGCTAACAAGGCACTGCTGGAACTAGCCAAGATTCTGGGCGAAGAGAATAGCGAGATCTTGGAATGGATCGGACGCCAAGAAGACCGTTTTCTCAAACAATTCTGTCCAGACCTTGAGCAGGGCCTCTTCTACGACTACGACCTAGTTGCAAACCAGTTCATAAAGGTACCATGTTGCATAGCCGCTTTAATACCTATCTATACAGGCCTAGTGGAGAAACCTTTAATTGAGAGCACCGTGCAGTGGATGGATCACTCCCACTTCTGTTCTTACGGAACATGTAAATATCCAGCCATCCCAAGTACAAATCTTGACTCACCATACTTTGCACATGTAACCTATTGGCGCGGTCCAATCTGGATCAACACAAACTGGATGCTCTACCAAGGACTACACACCTACAACTTCAAGAAGCGCGCTGAAAGACTTAGGAAGGCAATGTTAAACCTGGTAATGGAGAACGGATTTTACGAATATTTTGACCCAACCACCGGAGTCGGCCACGGATCAGAAGACTTCTCATGGACAGCCTCGCTAACGATAGACCTCCTATACAAATGTGACATAGATGGCTAACTGCTAAATGCACCCGAATAGAAATTTCAGCTCATTACTGAAGATGACAATTCTCAGTATCATCATTACTGCTCCAGTTCAGGCGTATAGGCAACACTCATATAATAGAAGATTATTGCAAACTATCGCCTCGACTATTATAGCGATAAGAGAGAGTATAAAGACGGTGGGGGGCTTCTCAAATCAATTCCTCCCGTAAGGTATCATTATCAATAGTAATAT
>JABAOH010019441.1_pt1 | contig 13415 bp, 8 predicted proteins | sample 7062181 | NCBI WGS metagenome assembly JABAOH01 (sample SAMN14538630, study PRJNA623070) | marine sediment metagenome | biome: marine biome [ENVO:00000428]; feature: marine pelagic biome [ENVO:01000023]; material: deep marine sediment [ENVO:00002113]; isolation source: pool of 5 deep marine... | reverse complement strand
CCCGTATCATCACGCCTGCCTTGGCCCAATCGTCCGTCTGCTCCACGCTGAGCACCTGGGCAATGATCTCGCCATCGCCCGAAAATTGCTTCCAGACATAGCGGAACTCGTCGGCCGTATCCCAGATATCTGTGCCTGAGGCGTTCACAGTAAATGTGCCGGGCGGTTCCTCTACGAAGGCTACCCGGTTGCCTTTGAACCACAGCGACAATGCTCCCGCACCTCTTACAGTCCAATTCCGCCCGGAACTCAGCGTCAAGGTAGCCTCTGAATAATTTGCCGTGCCGGAGTTGTCGTAGAACAGCGGCATCGACTGCTCGCCGCCGTGAACAATAGTCTGCTCGCAAAAAGAAGGCATATCATAACCAACGAGAGACCCGTTTGTCGGGATGTCGTATCCGTCCAGCCACGTGAAAAATATCCTGTTGCTGTTGGGGTCAGTGGGGTCAAGGTCATTGTAGCTCTCAAAATCGTCTACGACAAAATATTCCTGTGTCGTAAAGTCCCAGACAGGCCCTTGCCAGGTTGCGGGGGTCTCGGCTTCATTTACCTCATCGACCCGCCAGTAGTAGGTCTCGCCTAAATCGAGTGCTAAGGGACCATGACTGGCTTCGGTCACGGTAGTAACGGCGGCAGTACGGTCTATCACAGCTTGCCAGTCAGAGCCGAAGTACACGTCGTGCTTAGCTGCCTCTCTTCCGGCCTTCCAGGCAAGGGTCACATCGGCAGGCTCATGTATTGTACCAATAGAGACATCTGTTGCCCCCGAATCCGGGCTGGGCTCTGCTGCATGGACGGGTATGTAGAAGAAGCGGACCTCGCTGAGACCATATTGGTTCAGGACTCCTCCCCAGTTGCTATTGGCTGTGAGCCTGATATACTTTGCTCCTATACCACCGAAATCAACAGTGGTATTGTGTGCATAATCGGGCGTACCAGGCGCTCGGGCGAACTCATGGGTAGTACCCAGTGTCGTATAGTTGGTGCCATCGACCGAATATTCAATGGTAACATCTTTGAATCCGAAGCCAATCATAGGCTCCAGGAATTCATTAGAGTTCCAAACCCACAGCTGGTGCAGCTTGTAAACCTTGTCGAACTCAAATTCGATCCAGGTCGGCTGCGGCCCTGCAACATCGCTGAGCCACATATTGTCATCGCCTTCTTTGCCGTGCAGCAGGCCACTGTCATCCAGTCCCGAGCCGTTGACGGTATTTTCAGGCCCTTTAGCTGCAGCGCTGCTGGAAGCTGTGGCAGTTATGTTCTCGATTGCGTAAGCAAATGGCTCGGTCGTGAAACTCCAGACGCTGCCTTTGTGTACGGCATAGTCAGGTGGGCCATTGACCTCATCGATGCGCCAGTAGTAAGTCGTGCCGAAATTGAGGCGTCCAGGGTCATAGCTGTTGGCATCCTGAGCGATGCCGTCGACGCCGTCGTTGACGTCGTTGAAGTTCTCACCAAGGTAGACTTTGTGCCCATTGACTGGGGGCGCATATTCTCCCGGCGTCCAGCTAAGGACCACCTCCCGTGGCACATCTGTCGCCTCATCGGCAGGGCTCGGGTCAGAAGCCGCACCAGGCGGTATGCCTATCATGAGCTGCTGAATTTCTTTGGCGACTAATGGCCGGCTGTAGATACGGAAGTCGTCGAGTGGCCCATGGAAAGTTCTATCATTAACATTGGGACGATTACTGTTATACCCGATTTCGACCATGGCATCAATATTCGGGCCTATTGAGAATGGTTTAGGGCCTTCTTCATCGACGCCGTTGAGATAAAGTACGGCATTGCTTCCGTCAAATGTCATGGCCAGGTGCACCCATTCGTTTTGAGGCATAAGGGAGAAAGGGACCGATCCGACAGGTTGATACGAAACACCCACTCTGTCAGTATAAGCGGGGTCCGTACTGGCTCCCCACAACTCGAACTGGAACATCATAGTATCTGCGCCCCATCCGTTCGACTTGGTGAGAAAATGCTGAACCGTAGTAGTCCACGTTCCATCCCAGAACGCCCAGAGGGCAACAGTGAATTGCCCTGTCCCGTCTGTAGGGTCGAAGACTCCACAGTCGACTCCCACGCATCTGTCCGGGTTGAATGCAAGTGCGCTGCCAAAGCCGTCCGGGCCGAGCACCCATTCCGGGATCCCGACCAGTGTTCCATGGTGACCATTGCCGGAACTGTCATTGGCGGTGTTGCCGGAACCCTCTTCAAACTTCCACCAGCCAACCAGGTCCGCCTTAGCCACGCTCGTCAGAACCATGCCGAGCACCAAGACAAAAGATGCCTGATAAATCAATCTTCTACACATAATAATCCTCCTTCAAAAAGTAAATATAGGTTGTTAATTGAAGTGTGAAAAATCTTCACTCTGTAGCACAAAATCCCTATACAGCTCTGTGCCTCGGGGCCCCCAAACGCATTCTTTCGCGTTTGGGGGAATCCCTCGCATAATGATTCCTCCTCTATCGAGAAACTATAAAAATTCCACCGGTTCAGAAGACGAAAAAACCTATACTTGTCTGACGACAGTCTAGATTTCTACAGTACTATTTATACCAACTTCGCCACTTCGCCTCAAGGAAAATCTATGCAAAACCGCCGTTGCAGTAACTATTCCTTTTTCTTCGCACCTGTGCCTGCTTCATTGAAAGCAGTACCTCGATTGCCACTATTTTCAGATTTCCAGCTTTAGTCGGTCTGAGAAGACCCGGTAACTGTCCCGGCCGAAGAGACAAAAGACAACTTTTTCCAAACAGGTTCGGCCTTTAAGGTAGTCAATAGTTGTTTTTAGCATTATTTCGGCACACTTTTCGATTGGGAAGCCAAATATGCCTGTACTGATCGCCGGGAAAGAAATGCTTTTTAGGTTATTGTCGTCGGCTAATTTCAGTGTGTTCAGCGTCGCATTTTTCAACTTTTCGTCTTCGTTTCCTTCTCCCATACGCGGGCCAACAGCGTGGATTACGTATTTTGCCTTCAGGTTGCCGCCGCCGGTTATCACTGCACCGCCCACAAAAGTTGGGCCTATTTTGTTGCATTCTTGCTGGATTTTCGGGCCGCCTTTTCTTTTGATTGCTCCTGCGACCCCGCCGCCCAAAATCAACTGAGCATTGGCGGCATTAACAATGGCGTCGGTTTGCATTTCGGTAATATCGCCTTCGAGAAGTTCCAGAACGCGATTTTCGATATTTATTTTCATAATATCGGCCTGTGTTATGCCCCGAAGATAAGGAAACAAAAGGCGGCGGGCGGATTCGAACCGCCGAATAACGGTTTTGCAAACCGTCGCCTTAGACCACTTGGCCACGCCGCCAACTCTTTATTGACAATATTTTACAACATTTTTCTGCGAATCACAAACTAAATTGTGCTGANNCCGATTCTACACCAAATTGCCATGTTTTGCAACAAAATTAAATTCCACTTTATATCGAGCATTAGCAGATTTTTTGTAACGTTTTCGCAGGTAAAAGCGTCTATGTATTATAGCGAAAGACTAACAAGTGCCATGAGAATTACCCAATATTTGAACCGTATAAGCATATAAATTGATAAATTCTGCAGCTTTTGCCGGCATCTTATGCGCGAAACTTGCGAAAAATATGCAAAATTGGAAGCGTTTGCAGAGTTCTGAGCTATTTTTATCTTTTGTCTTGTAACCTTTTATCGTATAATAACATAAATCTGAACAAAGGTAGTGTTGCACAAGTGGCAACGGTGTCGGAGAAGAAACTTATGTTTTGCAAGTTTCGGCCTATGACGCTGTTATGCGGGGGGCTGTGCACCGCCGTGGTTCTTGGTATTGCCGGTGCGTGCAGCCCTGAGCACTACAAAGCTGAGGCTGATGAAGAGGTATATGAGATTATCGATAGCAAATGGCAGGACAGTTTCGGCCAAAAGGCAAATTACATCATTAGTGATGTTTCGCCATCGCCAAACGATGTTCAAATTGAAAAAGCCGTACCGCCATCAGGTGTTATAAGCCTTGCACAGGCTGCCGCCATAGCTACCGCCCACAATCGGGACTATCAAAAGCAAAAAGAACAGCTTTACCTGACGGCACTTGATTTAACACTGGCCCGATATCAGTTCGCGCGCCAATGGTTTGGGACTATTGACGCCGGCTATACCAGAGATGGTGACAGCGAAAGTGTAAGCTCTGGTGGCGAACTGGGCTTTGGCCAGCTATTGGCCGATGGAGCACAAATCAGCATCGGTATCGCGATCGATTGGGTGCGCCTGCTTGCCGGGGACCCACGGACTTCATTAGGCTCGGTTCTGAGTACCAGTGTTAGTCAGCCCTTGCTGCGGGGTAGAGGCCGCAAAATCGTACAGGAGAACCTCACACAAGCTGAGCGAAATGTTTTATATCAGATACGCCTGTTCAATCGCTATCGCAAAACGTTCGTGGTTTCGATTGTAAATGACTATTACCGTGTTTTGCAGCGGAGGGATGAGGTAACCAACGCCGAGAATGATTATAAAAGAAGGATCGAATCTAAAGAACGTTTGGAGATGGAAGCCGAGGCTGGTCGTAAACCCCCTTTCGAAGTTGACCAGGCAGAACAGGAGGTACTGAAGGCACAGGATAATATTGTGGCAGCTCAGGAAAGATATGAACAACAACTTGATCAATTCAAGATAAGACTATCTTTACCAACCGATGCCAAGGTAGAGTTAGACCCGAATGAGCTGGAGGCCTTGAGGAAGATTGAGATAACCCAGCCGGACTATACACCGGAGGCAGCCGTTGAAGCGGCGTTAGGTAGACGTCTGGATTTAGCTAATAGCAGGGATACTGTTGACGACGCGATGCGTAAAGTTGTGGTGGCTGCTGACAATCTCGGCGCAGAACTAAATCTGATTGGCAGCACGCGCGTAAGTTCAGCCCCAGGGACCGACTATGGCAGGTTGCAGTTCCACCGGGGTGCCTATGGATTGGGTCTGGAAGCTGACTTGCCATTGGACCGAAAGGCCGAACGCAATGCTTATCGCGAAGCACTGATAGCATTAGAGCAGCGGGAGAGAGAATACGAAAACTATGTAGATACAGTTAAATTAGATGTGCGCAATGCATATCGCCAGCTGCGGGAACGAGCGGAATCATACCGTATTCAAAAAACAAGTTTAGAGTTAGCTAAGAAGCGAGTTGAAAGCACCACGTTTTTGCTGCAGGCAGGGCGGGTAACCACTTACGATTTGCTGATCTCACAGGATGCTTTATTAGAAGCGCAAAACAACGTTACGGCCGCTTTGGTAGACCATGCAATCGCAAAATTGAGCTTTTTCCGAGACATTGGCATTTTGCAGGTTAGGCCGGACGGAATGTGGGTGTAATAACAGGAGGTGCAATTTAAGACCATAATATGATGAAAGACAAGAGAATACAAAAGCGGAGTAACAAAGCCGGCGGCAAATTAAGATTGGTCAGACGATTGCTTCTGATTTTAATTTTCGTGGCGGTGGTTGCGGCTATAGGTATCTTTGGATTTTTACGCCAAAGGAAGAGCGGCTCTGATAATTCGGATCCAAGCACGGGCCTGTTTGCGGTAAAGCGCGGCGATTTGATTATCAGCGTGACCGAAAGCGGTAGCATCAAGGCGGTTAAAACAGTAGATATTAAGTCTGAAGTGGAAGGGCAGGCAAGCATAGTTAACATTGTCCCCGAAGGCACCTTCATAACCCCTGAAGATGTAAATGATGGCAAGGTACTGGTTGAGTTGGATTCTTCGAAATTGGAAGAACAATTGTCACAGAGAGAAATCGAGTTGACCAGCGCCGAGGCAGCCTATGCCGATGCGAATGAGTCGTATCTTATTCAGGTAAAGCAAAATGAAAGTGATATTACCGCGGCTGAGTTGAAGGTAAGATTTGCCCTGATGGACCTTCAGAAATATCTGGGCGAAACGGCCGCACAAAAGGCGGTCGACGAAGCAAATGCCGACCCGAATTCACATACTGATATGGCCTCGCTCCTTGAGTATGTTGAAGACCCCAATTCGGGGAGCGAGGCTTCACAGAAGCTGCGAGAACTAACCGGCAATATCACGCTGGCTCAGGAGAACCTGGAAAAAGCAATCTATACGGTATCGTGGTCCGAAAGGCTTTTCGAGAGACAGTACGTGGCGGAAACCGAACTGAGGAAAGATAAACTTGAGAAGAAGCGGTTTGAGATTGAAGAGGAAAAAGCTGAAATTGCTTTGAAACTATTTGAGCTTTATGAGTTTCCAAAACAAGTTGAGCAGTTGCTGAGCGACTATAATGAGGCCGGGCGGGAATTAGAGCGAACTCAAGCCCGTGCTCGCGCACAACTGGCCCAGGCCCAGGCGAAGCTTGCAAGCGCAAGGTCCACATTCCAAATGCAGAAGCAGCGTCTGGAAAAACTGCACAAGCAGATTGAGGCTTGCACGATTCGGGCCCCTGCAGTAGGTCAGGTAGTTTACTGGTCGAGCACGCAACGGTGGGTAAGGACAAAAATTGAGCAGGGAGCACAGGTACCCGAAGGCTATAAGATTATTACAATACCTGATGCGTCCGAAATGAAGGTCGAGGTCAAGATTCATGAAACCTGGATTGACAGGATTGAGCCAAACCAGCCGGCCGAGATAACTGTCGAGGCATTTCCGGATAAGACCTTTACGGGCAGAGTGCTAAAGAAGGCACCGTTGGCCGATGCGGAGGACTGGCTGAATCCGGACCTCAAAGTTTACGCAACGGACGTGGGCATTGACGGAACGCACGACGCTCTCAAGACAGGTATGACCGGGAAGGTCACGGTGATTATTAACGAACTGCACGATGTTCTTTACGTGCCGATACAGTCCGTCGTCACGGTGGAGGACAAGAAGATTTGCTATGTTGCCGGAAGCCCTGCCCAAAAGCGCGAGGTTGAGACAGGATTGTTCAACGACAATTTCGTCGAGATCAAAAGCGGTTTGGCCGAGGGCGAGAAGGTGCTGCTTAATCCACCAAAATGGACCGAACCGGAGAAAACAGAAAAACAGGCGGAAACTGAGCCCGAACCGGCGGAAACTGAGCCAGAACAGACGGAAACTGAGCCCGAGCCGGCGAAAAAACAGGTGGAAGCTGAGCCAGAGGCGATGAAAGAACAGGAAGCTGAACCCGAGCCGGCGGAAGAGCAGGCGGAGACTGAACAAGAGCCGGCGGATGAACAGGAAGAACCGCCGGAAACAGCTGCGTTGGTCGACGAGCTAGCCGGTTGAGTTTAATTTTATCTTAAGGCATATTGTGGCTGTGGTATGGGTATAGTTGCTATTGAGAATTTGTGCAAGGTGTATCAGCTTGGCTCACTTGAACTGCTTGCTTTGCGCGACCTGGATTTGAACATTGAGCAGGGCGAGTACGTGGCGATCATGGGCCCGAGCGGGTCGGGCAAATCGACACTGCTTAATATGATTGGCTGTCTGGATACGCCGACGAGCGGGACTTATCAACTTGGCGGTGAGGATGTTTCGAAGCTCGACGATGACGAGCTGTCGATAATACGCGGCTCGCGGATCGGTTTTATCTTTCAGTCATATAATCTGATTGCACAGCTTAACGTGAGAGAGAATATTGAAGTGCCAATGTATTACCAGGGCTTTTCCGAACGTGACAGTGCTGAACGTGCCAGGGAGTTAGCCGCGATGGTAGGACTTGGTGACAGGATTAAGCATCGTCCTTCAGAACTAAGTGGCGGTGAGCAGCAGCGGGTGGCAATTGCCAGGGCATTAGCAAATGAGCCACTGATTATTTTAGCTGACGAGCCGACCGGAAATCTTGATTCGGAAAGTGGCTCAGAAATTATGGACATTCTTGATGATTTGCATAAGCGGGGCACAACGCTGATTATTGTAACACATGATGAACATATTGCGGCAAGAGCTGAGAGAACCATACATCTTCTCGACGGGCAAATCGAACGGCAGGAGTATAATTACAAGCGTTAGTTATTATGCGTTGGTCTGGTGCTAAAAGGACGCTAAAGCTGGGTATCAAAAGCCTGTGGATGCATCGGCTGCGGTCTGCGCTAACAACGCTCGGCATAGTTTTCGGCGTCTGCTCGGTAATCGCTATGCTAGCGATAGGTGAAGGAGCCAGCCGGGAGGCACAGGAATTGATAGCGCGGCTTGGGAGCAGAAATTTGATCGTCGAGACGGTAGAGCCGCCCGAGGAGCGAGCCGACACCAGCGACACGGGGCGGCGGATGCGGAGCTACGGCCTGACCTATAAGGATGCCGAGTCAATTCGCAACAGCCTGCCGGATGTCGAGGTTGTCGTACCCATTCGCGAGATAGACCAGGAAGCACGATACGGCAGTCGTAAGGTGGCAATCAAAATCGTGGGTACCATTCCGTGGTACACGGCGGTTTCGCCTGTTCACGTGGTTTATGGGCGGTTTTTGAGCAGTATTGATCTGCATCAGCAGCAGAGTGTGTGTGTAGTCGATGAGCAACTCGTGAGCGGTCTGTTCGGATTCGACGACCCGCTCGACAAGGACATCAGGATAAGGGGCAATTGCTACCGGGTTGTAGGTGTGGCTGGGGCGCTGCCTCTGGGGGGTAAGGAGAATGATTTTGGCGATGTTATTCCGGCTGCAACGGGTTCCGACAGTGGGGCCACCGGTAGTGTATATTTGCCTTTGTCAACCGCCAAGTCCCGATTTACCGAGTTGAGTGCCAGCTTCAGCGGGGGCAGCACGAATATAGAAAAAGTACAGCTACAGAAGATCACAGTGAAGGTTAAATCAACTGATCAGGTGTTACCGATGCGTGATATTCTGGATACTCTGCTGGCGCGTCTTCACAAGGATGAGAAGGACTACCGTATAGTTGTGCCGCTTGAACTGCTGTACCAGGCAAAACGAACGCAGCGTATTTTTAGCATCGTACTCGGCTCAATCGCCACAATTTCACTTTTGGTAGGCGGGATAGGAATTATGAACATTATGTTAGCGACCGTCAGCGAGCGAACGCGTGAGATCGGAATCCGTCGCGCCCTCGGCGCCACCAAACGCGACATCATCGTTCAGTTCCTCTCAGAAACACTTATGCTGACTTTCATCGGGGGCGTCCTGGGAATTGTCCTGGGCTCTCTCATACCGTTCTTGGTGACGCATTTCGGCAATATGCCCACGGTTATCACGGGGCTTTCGCTGGTCCTGGCCTTTGGCATTAGCGCCGTAGTCGGCGTGGTCTTTGGCTCGTATCCGGCCTATCGAGCTGCCAACATGGACCCAATTGAATCACTGCGACATGAATAGCCTGGTATTCAGCTGAGCCCGTAAACTCTGAGGTGGTTTTCGGCAGCAGTACCCACCTTAAAAAAGCAACGCCTTTACTCTGCTTGGTTCTCACTGCTGGCATTATTGAGACAAATCCGCGCATTTCTTTTCAACCTTTCAAGACCCAGGCGTTTGATGGGAGAATCATCGAACTGTGAATCGAAGTGTCGCTTCGTCAAATTCAATATCCGGCGCAGGTCAAGTTCGGCCCTTTCATCATAGAATTTGAACTGTTGATTTTTGCATACGGGTGCATGCTGATGCCAGGGACAGGCGAGGATACACTCGTCACAGCCGAAGAGGCGGTCGCCAATTTTTTCAGCCAGCTCTGACGGTATTTGACCTCTGTACTCTATTGTCAAATAGCTAATGCACCTTTTGGCGTTAAATTGGCCGTCCACCCTCAATGCCCCTGTTGGGCAGGCATCGATACATTTATTGCACTTAGCGCATCTGGCTGCGATTATATCCATAGATTCTTCCCCTCCGACTCCGCTCAGGGCTAAAGGCTCTTTTTGCTCAGAACCAAAGCTAATCGGCTTATCGGCTTGTAGTTTTAGAGTCGTTATTACTTCGCCGAGAAATACTTGGCCGCCGAGTTTAGGATTGATTAGCATATGATTTTTCCCAATGAAACCAAGGCCTGCCCGGGCCGCCAACGTCCTTTCAGCCAGTGGGACCGAATCAACACAGATTTTGAATTTGTGCCCTTCCTCAGCGATAGAGCTGACAAAGTCAATTAGTTTGCCCAATAGTTCCCTCATAAATCGATGATAGTCTTCATATTGGGCGTAGTGTGCTACTTTGCCCACCGCCGCAGTCGTGTGGCGAAGGCCGGGTGAACACTTTGGCGGTTTGTAGTTTAGGCCGACACATATTACTGACTTTGCATCCTCCAAAAGCTTAGTGGGATCAGTACGTTTCCGCAGGTTTTTGTGCATGTACTTCATCTGACCTGCAAAACCGGACTTCAGCCAGCCCACCAGCAACTGCGTTTGGTCAGTATCAATGGGTGCGGCTTCCGTTATGCCAACCAGGTCGAAACCTAATTCAATCGCTTTGTGCTTTATATCATCCGTCAAGCTCATCATCGTCGATTATACTAAATTGAACCGCAGATTACACGGACTGCCCGGTCAGTTGAATAGTTGACGAAGACTACATTTCCGGTTATCGTATAGCAGCTTTGAAAGTTGAACGTTAGTTAGTGTCGGTATTGCGCTGTTACGCGGTCCTGCGGCACGAACTAACGACTCGATAGCAGGGAATAATGCAATGTCTGTGGAAACTTGTCAACTCATCAGCTATATCGCGCCGGCAGCGCCTGCTACCCGGCAGCCGGCGACTGGTGACGAGCCGTTTCTTCGTCCGGAAATCGGTTTTACACCGAATTGGTATCGAAGCGCCCTTGGCATCGACTTCGGCCGGCGGTGGCATACTGACCCGGCATACAGGCACCAAATGCTGTTGGCCATGCGTGGCGAATTAAAACGCCGATTTCCAGACACGAAAATCGGCGGCATCGACTGCCCGGATAAGCCCTTGGATCTGTTGACTGGTACCTATGGCTGCAGCAGTGCCGCTGCCATCTACGGAGTTCCAATTGTGTACGCACAGGACAACTGGCCAAACTGCGAACATTCGTATCTAAGCGACGAGCAGGTTGACGACCTCGAACCGCCCGACCTTAATACAAATCCTTTCTTTCAGGAGCTTATGTCGCAGGCCGACTGGATCGCCGCTCACCAGGGCCGGGTCGAAGGATTCATCAACTGGCAGGGTGTGCTCAACAACGCCTACCGACTGCGCGGTGAAAAACTGTTCTACGATATGACCGACTCGCCGAAGCGCTGCCTCCACCTGTTTGATTGCATCTGTACCACGATGACCGAGGCGGCGAAGCTGCTCCACCAGCGGCAGCTGGAAAGCGGCGTGGAGATTGGCTTCTTCACCGTTAGCAACTGCCTGGTCAATATGATCTCACCCGAACTGTACCGTGACATCCTTTTGCCTTTCGACCGGCGGATTGCGGAAGCCTTCGGCTGCATCGGCATCCACAATTGTGCCTGGAACGCCGATCCTTACATCGACGACTACGCCACGGTTCCGCACTTAGGTTATATCGATATGGGATTAGATTCGAATCTTGCCCGGGCGAAGGAAGAAATCACCCATGCACGACGCGCACTGATGTACCCGCCCACAGACCTTGCTAACAAATCGCAGGATGCTATTCGAGCAGACCTGGAAAGGGTCGCGCGCGACTATGGGCCGTGCGATGTTGTTGTCGCGGACATTGAGGCTGGCACGCCGGATGAACGGGTCCTGGCGTTTCTTGAGTTATGCGGCCGGATTAATCACAGAATGGAGAATTGACAAATATGGAACTGAACTCGAATGTATTACCAAGACCGCTACGCGGCATTATTCCGCCGATGGTTACGCCGCTTCTGGACCGCGATACCCTCGATACCGCCGGCCTGAAGCGGTTGATCGAGCACATTCTTGCTGGCGGTGTGCATGGCTTGTTTATCCTCGGGACAACCGGTGAGGCGCCGAGTCTCAGTTACCGCCTGCGACGTGAACTCATTGAGCGCGTCTGCGGCCAGGTCAAGGGCCGGGTACCGATATTAGTCGGAATCACCGACACATGCTTTGTGGAGTCGGTAAACATTGCGTGCAAAGCAAGAGATGCCGGCGCACAGGCTGTCGTGCTGGCACCGCCGTATTACTTCCCTGCCGGCCAAGCTGAACTGCTCGAGTACCTCAAGCATCTAACGCCAGAGCTGCCGCTTCCCTTGTTTCTGTACAATATGCCAAGCTACACTAAGCTTGTTTTTGAGCCCCAGACCGCGCGGGCTGCGGCTGACATTGTCGGCATCGTGGGCCTAAAGGACAGCTCCGGCAACATGGGCTATTTTCACCAGCTTCAGTCCCTGCTTAAGGACTACTCGGACTTTTCACTTCTTATGGGCCCAGAGGAACTGCTGGCTGAGGCAATTTTGTTGGGCGGGCACGGCGGTGTCTGTGGAGGCGCCAACCTTGTTCCGAAGCTCTATGTCGACCTTTACAACGCAGCGTGCTCAAGGGACCTGCAGAAAACCGAGTCCTTGCACAAAAAGGTGATGCAGATCAGTACCACAATTTATAGTGTGGGACGGTATGAATCGAGTTTCTTAAAGGGGTTAAAGTGCGCGCTCTCCTGTGTGGGCATTTGCAATGACTTTCTGGCTGAACCTTTTCACCGTTTTCGTCGCGCAGAGCGCAAGATAATTCAGCGGTACGTAAAAGAGCTGGGAATTGTGCAGAAAGGACAGACGACAGAAAACAGATAATCTGACTTTTGAGATCTGGCAAAAGATTATGCAGGCAAGCCTCAACTCAATTGATATCGGCATTTTGGTTCTTTATTGCTGCGTGCTGATTGCGATGGGAGTGTACTACAAACGCAAGTGTCGTACGGCAGAACAATTCATGGTTGCCGACCGTTCTATTCCCGCCTGGGCGGCTGGACTGGCCGTGATGAGCGCCTATACCAGCAGTATTTCATATATTGCCACACCCGGCAAGGCCTTCGATAGTAACTGGCATCCTATCATTTTCTCGCTTTGTATCCCGCCTGTAGCCTGGCTGGTTTGTAGGTACGCCGTGCCCTACTATCGAAAAATGCGCCTGATTTCCGTTTACAGCTTTCTGGAGGCTAGACTCGGCTCCTGGGGACGAGTATATGCGGCACTGGCGTTTGTCATGTATATGATCGGGCGCGTTGCAGTAATTCTTTACTTAGCCAGCCTGTTGTTAAGCACGTTTGTTCCGTGGAACATCGCTGTTGTCATCATAATCATCGGCCTTGTTACCATTATTTATACACTGCTCGGTGGAATGGAGGCCGTGATTTGGACCGACGTTATGCAATCGGTGATTATGATTGCCGGCATCGTCTTTTGCGCAGTCAGTTTGTCTTTTCATGTTTTCTCGGGGCCGCAGCCCTTAATACAAACGGCTATAGACAACAGTAAGTTCAGCTTGGGCAGCTTGAAATTCACCCTGACTTCTCAAAAGCACCTGTTCGACCGAACGATATGGGTTATGATCATCTACGGAGTCACGGAAAATCTGCGCAGTCTGC
>JABAOH010052319.1_pt1 | contig 13416 bp, 14 predicted proteins | sample 7062181 | NCBI WGS metagenome assembly JABAOH01 (sample SAMN14538630, study PRJNA623070) | marine sediment metagenome | biome: marine biome [ENVO:00000428]; feature: marine pelagic biome [ENVO:01000023]; material: deep marine sediment [ENVO:00002113]; isolation source: pool of 5 deep marine... | reverse complement strand
GAAGGATCGGGTGAAAACATCTTTACTGTCAAGGACGGGATTATCTACACTCCGTCAACGACCTCAAGTATTTTAGAGGGAATCACCAGAAGTTCCGTAATGGAGATTGCCAGGGATATGGGATACAAAGTTGAAGAAAGAGACCTGGTGAGAAGCGATTTATTTTTAGCCGATGAGGTTTTTGTGACGGGCACTGCCGCGGAAATTGTTCCCATCAGGGAGATAGATAAAAGAGTGATAGGGGACCCGGGCGAAGTAACCAGGAGCCTGCAAGATAAATTCTTTGCTGTGGTAAAGGGTGAAGATGAGAATTATATACATTGGTTGGAGTTTGTGTAAGAAGGGAGAAAGAGGGAAGGTGTGGGCTCGTAACCATAAAATCTCACACTTTAATTACTCCCTGTTATTAGAGAAAGTGTAGCTAAAAAGCGTGGTCAAAGATGAATAGCGTAAAGCTCTACGATACAACCTTGAGAGATGGAGCACAAAGAGAAGGCATATCCTTTACCGTTGCCGATAAGATCAAGGTTGCCCAAAAACTTGATGAATTGGGCATTCATTATATTGAAGGTGGCTGGCCAGGTTCCAATCCTAAGGATGTAGAGTTCTTTGCCAAAGTTAAGAAGATGGATCTCAAGAATAGTCAGATGGTAGCCTTTGGCAGTACCCGTCGCAAAGATACTCCCGTTGAGGAAGACAAAAATCTCAAGGAGTTAGTAAAGGCGGAAACTCCTGTAGCGTGCATTTTTGGCAAGAGCTGGGATGTTCACGTAACTTCGGTTTTAGTCACCACGCTTGATGAAAATCTAAGAATGATAACGGACTCTATATCCTTTCTTAAAAAAAGGGGCTTGGAAGTTGTATATGATGCCGAACATTTCTTTGATGGGTTTAAAAAGAATAAAGATTATGCTTTGAAAACCTTAAAGGCAGCAGAAGAAGCGGGAGCAGACTGGATTGTGTTATGTGACACTAATGGAGGGATTTTGCCGGCAGAAGTTCAAAGTGTAATTAAAGAAGTAAAGGGAATGACCAAAGTGCCTTTGGGGATTCACGCGCACAATGATGCTGATTGTGCTGTTGCCAATTCTCTGGTGGCAGTACAGGAGGGAGTAACTCAGGTACAGGGGACTATCAATGGTTATGGTGAACGTTGCGGTAATGCCAATCTTGTCTCTATCATACCTAGTTTAATATTGAAACTGGGAATTGAGTGCATAAGTAAGGATAAATTAAACTCTTTGATGGAAGTAGCCCATTCCATTAGCGAGGTTGCCAATCTGGTACCGGATCCTCATCAACCCTATGTGGGTCAAAGTGCATTTGCCCATAAAGGAGGTATTCATGTAGCGGCGGTACTTAGACAAAAGGGTGCATATGAACATATAGATCCCGACTTAGTGGGCAACGTACAGCGGGTTTTAGTCTCGGAGCTTTCGGGAGCAAAGTCTGTTATCCAGAAAGCGAAAGAAATGGGCATAGACCTTTCACAGCGAGGTGAGCAAGTGGTAGCCATACTGAATAAATTAAAAGAGCAGGAATATATGGGCTATCACTATGAGGTAGCTGATGGGTCTTTTGCACTTTTTATCATGAAGCACATCGGTGTTTACCGGCCCCTATTTGAACTGGAGAGCTATCAGGTAGAGATGGATCATCGGCGAAGCGGTAAGTTCGAAACAGAGGCAGTTGTTAAACTCCGCGTAAAAGGACGAAGGCTGGTGGAGATAGCTGAAGGGAACGGGCCGGTGAATGCTCTGGACAGAGCGCTGCGCAAAGCACTGGAACCTTTCTATCCGGAATTAGCCAGAATTAAACTTGCTGACTATAAGGTAAGAGTTTTTGACGTCAAAAAGGGGACAGCAGCTGTTGTTCGAGTGCTTATTGAAACAAGCGATGGTGAACAAACCTGGGGCACCATTGGCATTTCAGAGAATGTTATAGAGGCAAGCTGGCAGGCTCTGGTTGACAGCATTGAATATGGAATATTGAAATAGAGTGAAAAGTGAAAAGTGAAGAGTCAGGAGTCAAAAGTCCACAGCTGTAAAGCTCTAGAGCTGTAGGGCTGTAAAGCTAAAGGCGAACGAAAGCTCATTAGCTCGGAGCCTTAGAGCGATATGGTCTTAGAGCAAAATTGTGATGAACGGTGAACTGTGAATAAAACATGAGACTACTACGATTTTTATATAAAAACACTAATGGCTATGGGATTCTTGAAGGGGAATCAGTTATTGCCGTAAAAGGTTCACCCTTCGATGAGATTGAGACGGGAAGGGAATATCCTCTTTCCGAAGTTGAACTTTTTGCTCCCGTTATTCCTTCTAAAGTAATTGCCGTTGGTCTTAACTATATTGATCATGCACGAGAACTGAAGATGGAAGTACCCGAAGAGCCTATTCTCTTTCTAAAACCGGCAACTTCTCTTTTAGGTCCTGGGGGAAATATAATTTATCCTTCTATGTCTAAACAGGTTGATTATGAAGCGGAACTTGCTGTAGTAATAAAGAGAGAAGCGCATTTCGTATCAGAGAGTAACGTTGACAGCTTCGTCCTGGGCTACACGTGCGCAAATGATGTGACCGCTCGAGATCTTCAAAAAAGAGATGGTCAATGGACTCGCTCCAAAAGCTTTGATACTTTTTCTCCCTTAGGTCCCTATATTGAAACTGATATTAATCCGGATAATCTCAAGATAGAACTACTTCTTGATGGGGAAATCAAGCAGTCTTCGACAACTGCAAATATGATCTTTAACTGCAGAAAGCTGGTTGGTTTTATCTCTCAAATTATGACCTTGCTCCCTGGAGATGTAATAATGACCGGAACTCCACCAGGAGTAGGACCGATGGATGTAGGGAGTCGCGTTGAAGTTAGAATAGAAGGGATAGGTAGTTTGCAAAACACGTTAGTTGAGAGCAGATAGCATGGAAAACCTTTGGGCACCTTGGAGGATGAAATATATTTTGGGCTATAAAGAGGAGGGGTGCATATTCTGCGACTTGCCAAAGGAAAAGCGGGACAATAAGAACTACATATTATATAGGGGCAATACAGGTTTTATTATTATGAATATTTATCCCTATAACAACGGTCACCTGATGATTGCACCCTTCCGCCACACTCCTGATTTGGATCGCCTAACCAAAAAAGAAAAGGCAGAGTTAATGGAGATAATGGCATTGAGTATGAAGATTTTAACCGGGGCATTCAAACCGGAAGGTTTTAATCTGGGAATGAATGTGGGTCGGATTGCAGGGGCTGGAGTAACCGAGCATCTGCATATACACGTAATTCCTCGCTGGAAAGCTGATACTAATTTTATGCCGGTAATTGCGGAAACCAAAGTTATCGGACAGCATCTTGATACTACTTTTAAACAACTTAAATCAGCGCTCCGCAACTTAGCAGGATGAAGAAATTTACTGGTAAATGTCTTCTTCTACTTGTAATAATCATATTCTTGTCCTTTACTTTGGGTGGTTGTTCTAAACCTAAGTCCTCTAGTACTAAAAAGCCTGACCCATCATCAAAGGAAAAAGCAGAGGATGAAGCCGTTTCTTGCGTGGGGAATCCTCAAAAAGAGGAGCAGAGATGGAAGGATGCGCGCTCTGCTCTTGAAATACCCGAAGAAGAGAAACAGTCTTCAGAATCCATAGAAAATCCCCCGGTAGTTGTTCTGGATCCGGGACACGGCGAGCCTGGGAATCCTGGTGCCCGAGGTCCTTCAGGAGTTCGTGAGCGAGACGTAAATCTGGATATTGGTAAGCGTCTTAAAATATTACTGGAGAATGCTGGAGTCACAGTGATAATGACGCGAAGCGGGGAGACTACAACATTAGGAAATCCTGAAAGAGCCGAAATAGCCAATAAGAAAGAGGCAAATCTTTTCTTTCGCATCCACTGTGACAGCTCCTCAAACCCGCAAGATGGTGGAACCAGGACTTTGTGGTATAAATCTGATAGCGCAAGAGCTGCTGAAGTGATTCAGAGAGCAGTAGCTAAAGAGCTCGGTTTGCAAGATTTAGGCATTAGAAAACAGGTCCTGGTAGGATTTCAACACGCCCAGGTTCCAGCAGTATTAGTGGAGGTTGCATATATCAGTAATCCTTCTGAAGAAAAATTGCTGGCAGATCCTAACTTTCGACAGAGGGCAGCCCAGGGTATGCATAATGGAATTATAGAGTATCTTAGGGAGATGAAAAAGATTGACTGATTTGCAATTGTTTAGTATTTTGAGTTTAGGCTGATTCTTCAAAGGTACTTTTATTAATTTATACTTAAAGAAAGGTAATTTAGGAAGTCCTAATAGTTTAATTGTACATTTACATTCTATATCATAGGTATCATAGTATGAATTTACTAATTTTATAGTCCATCTGGCCTATATATTGGGTAAATTTGCAAAATAATTAGCCACTTGGTCTATATACATTTGCTTTTTTTGTAACATAATTATTTTTATGTAAAGTAAAAGTTCTTGGGATGGTTATGGACGCAGAAGCACATTAAAGCAATATTCAGAGGTTGATAGTGAAAACTAAATTGGTTGGTGATTTGAAGTTTTTTCTTGTTTCTATTAAGGGGATAGAGAATGCCTCCAAGTGCAAAAGCAGCTTCCACCAAGGAGAAGATCCGAAAAACAACCTCCTCAAGAAATAGCTCCTTTTTTAGCTCGCATGAAATCAAATCTTTTAATAACAAAAATCCTATTCTTAAAACGATCGATAGCTCTATATTAAATCAGAGAAGAAAAGTAGTACGTAATCTCTTCGGAAGGAACCACCAAACAGTTATTGATGCTATTTTCTTTACTCTTCAATTACTTAAAATGAGAGTGTTCCTAAACGATATTGAAGGCGCAAAAAAAGTTGTTACAAGACTAAAATCATTTTTGAAAAAATGCATTGCATGCGTTAGAGAATATATAAAAATTCAATCTGCAAACAAAGACAATGATAGGCTCAATGATATTCTTGGCAAAGACTTTTCACTTTCGAAGACGCGAAGCAATCAAGGGATCAGCAGTACACAACTGAAGAAGGAAATAGCCAAACGAGTAAAGGATGAGAAGAGGAAGACGGTTTCCGAGCTTCATGATAACATTCTTCAAAGCCTTGCCGGTATTTATATAGGGCTTGAATTTTGTGAGAAACTTTATGAGAAAAAACGAAAAAGAATAATCAAGGAGATAAACAATATTGAATTATTTGTGTGCGATTTATCTGAAAGGTGTGCAAAATTCTGTATGAAGGAGGATTTTCTCAGCCGTTCAGACTTCAAACTAATGCCTGCATTAAAAGAATATGTTAATAGCCTTGTAGAAATTACAGACTATGATATTGACTTAACTTGCAAGGGGAAGGAAGACAGATTGCCTTTTCCACTAAAGATCAATCTATTTTATATTGTTAGAGAAGCCCTTACCAATGCGATTTGCCATGCCAATGCAGACCGAGTGAAGATAGAGATGAGAATCAACAAAGATAGGGTGATTTTAGAAATAGTAGATGACGGTATTGGATTTGTTCTACAAAAAGCATTATATAGAGCTAGAAGGCTGGGCAAGCGAGGCCTCATTGGCATGACAGAAAGAGTTGAGTCGGTGAATGGTAAATTAGTAATTAATACCCACAAAGGGCAGGGAAGTTATATATGTGTGAACATACCTATAAATTAATAAAAAAGCAGGAATGAAGAAGATTAAGGTATTATTAGCAGATGATCATACGATAGTTAGGCAGAGTATTAGTAGGATGCTTAATGCGGATAAGGAAATCAGAGTTATAGAAGAAGCTGCAGATGGTTTTGAAGCTATAGAGAAAGTAAAGAAAGTTCTACCCGATGTAGTTGTAATGGACCTTAAAATGCCAGAAATAAATGGCTTCGAAGCTACCAGGATTATGAAGCACGAATGGCCTTATATCGGCATTATCATCCTTAGTATGTATGGGGATAATAGGCATATAGGTGAAGCAGTTAGAGCTGGTGCCAATAGCTATCTTTTAAAGGAAAATTCTTCTAATGAACTGGTGAAATGCATTAAAAGTGTCTTTCAAGGTGAAGAGTTCTTAGTTGCGCCCGTAGCGCGAAAAATACTGAATAGCTATATGGGAGCGGAACATGGGAACAAATGCAAAGCTCTTACATTAAGAGAGAAAGACATATTGATATTATTAGCCAAAGGTATAAACAATGCGCAGATAGCTGAAGCGCTATACATAAGTGAAAATACAGTGAGGAATCACATTTCAAATATTTATGACAAGTTAGAATGCCATAATCGAGCCCAAGTTATATCAAAGGCCGTAAAGCAGGGTTTAGTAGATTTGGCAACGGATATATAGTAAATATATACTGCAAAAATTTGTTTGTAGAATACTAATATCATCTTAAGCTAGAATTTTTTACTTTATAAAAATGAGAAGAGAGACCTATTTAATTAGGTCTCTTCTTTTTGTTTTAATTAAGCTACTAAAGGCTCAGAAAAAACAACTGGAACCAGGGGATAATTTTGAAAACAATAAAGGTTCTAGTGGTAGACGATCATCTCGAAGTGCGTAAGATTTTGAGAGATGTCTTAGAGCTAGATAAGCGAATAAAGGTTGTGGGTCAAGCGCGAAACGGACAAGAGGCAATAAGCAAAACAAAAAAGCTTGAACCTAATATTGTGCTTATGGATTTCAAGATGCCAAAGATGAATGGGTTGCAGGCAGCTCATTACTTAAAAAAGAATCACCCCGCAATTAAAATAGTTTTACTGTCACTTTACAACGATGAGCCTTTGGTTTCTAGAGCTAAGGAAATAGGTGTTAGCCGGTATCTGACAAAGGATCTGGATCTGGAAGAAATAGTACAGTCAATAATAGATGTGTGGGAAGGTATGGAAGAGTATTAGTGGGTTGACTCACATGTGGCTTTTAAAAATCAGGCTGAGATTATATTCAACATTTTTCAAGTGAGCAGAACGTAGGCGAAAAATTTGCAATCCACAGACGTGAAAGGCTTATAAGAATTCTATTTATAGCATAAAGATACTAAGTTTGTGGAGTCGAATGCAATCGAAAGCGATGATTCTGGCAACTGGTTTGGGAAGACGATTGAGGCCACTGATTAATGAGATTTCCAAGCCAATGAATCCCATAGCGAACAAGCTGATTATGGAACATGTGAACATATATTAGAACTCTTAGCCTCTCAAAACATTCGGGATTTAATAGTGAATCTCCATTGTAAACCAGAGGTCACTAAAAATATTTTACGGGTGGTTCCAACTGGACGGTTGACCTGACTTATTCCTATGAGAAATCGCTGATGGGAGCAGCCGGTGGAAGGCATTTTAGCGGCAATTAGCGGATCGTGGCGATAAAAGTGAAACACTATTCAACCATATCTCTATGATATTTGAGTTTTAGCAACAGGGGTCGATACCAGCCTGACTGCTCTTCTTTCTGTCGGAGATATTTCCAATCCTTGTTAATGTTTACGAGCTCGGCAAGGAGGCAGAAGAATGAAAGTGTAGGGCTGCAAGGAAGGACGGGGTAGTGTTTAAAAGAAGCGAGGTGAAATGAAATGAGAAAGATAGTAGCTTTGACCCTAGCGGTAGCACTGCTAACGGTTTTACCGGGAGTAGCAATGGCTACACAGGTACATAGTGTCGATGAGACTCCAAGGAGTGTTCTATGTGACGTAGTTGATCCGCAAGGAGCTCCTGCTACAAAGTTCGTCGATGCCTTTGATGATCCGCAGACTGTTACCAAGTATCTGCCAATCACCTTATCCGTTCAGGCGGTTATTTCAATAGATACCTTTGACAAGGTAACCACAGATCAGAAAGATGAGCTTGATCTTGGACCTGGTGATCCAAAGTTCTCTTCTGTGGTTGGAGATGGTATCGATTGGATAATTAAAAGCAACAAACCCTTTACGAAATCAGTAAAGTGGAGTGACCTCGTAGGTTGTCCTGGTACTGAAGCCGGTGATGAAGGGGACTTGATCCCTGCGGCGCTGCTTAAGGTTACTGTTGATGATGGTACAGGGCCAGTGATAATTGAAAACGGATGGATTTCACCACAGATTGGAGATGCAACTACTCACCAGCATGCGGAGAACCTGTGGGTCGAATATGACATACAGTGGTGCGATACTGCTGGTATCTACTGTGGAACGCTTGAGCTTGTTGCCAGTCAGGTCTAAGTCTGGAAGTGTGAGGGCGGGATTTCCTCTCGCCCTCTACCTGGATTTCAATGCAGGAGTCTACCGATTTAGCTGCAATAAAGACCTTTTGTCTTGCTAAGCTGCGAAGCAACAGCGGAGAGGTCTCCTGGCATATATTTCTCATATTTCGTTTGCAGTGTTGGTGATTAAAATGATGAACAGAGTCAAGGTTTTAATAACTTTTGTCCTTATACTTTCTGTGCTGTTGGCGTGGTCGGCACCGGCCAAAGCAGGTATGGCCGTAGTTCCCAGTAAAATTGAAATCTCTTTGCCTCCTGGGGGGCAGCAGGATGTGGATATAGATGTATTCAGCGATTGCAAGAACCCGCTCAAAGTTCAGGCGAAGAGTTGGGATTTCGCGCGTGATGAAAAGGGTAATCCTTATCCCATAAAACCGGAGGATGTTAAGACTTTCCGTGGCTGTGGAGGCTGGCTTAATTTTCTCAACAGGTCAGTTACAGTTGCTCCTAACCAGACGGGAACGGTGCGTTTTACGGTAAAGGTGCCTGGAGATGTTCGGCTCGGCACCTACTATACCTATGTAGCATTGCGAGGTGTTCCCGATATTGCTCCAAAAAAAGGCGTTTCTATGCCAGTTGGTTATACCATAAATGCTCTGCTTTTGGTAACCGTAGGCGGCGAGCAAACTTCGGAGCAAAATTCACCACCTATACTAAAACGCAGTGCCTCTCTAAAACATTTTTCGGTCAATACGGTTAATTTCCACAATCCCGTTCCTATGTTGCTTGAAATTGAGAATAAAGGGAATGTTCATCTCAACCTGAAGGGGACGATCGAGATTTGGAAAGACAAATACAAAGGGGAGGCTATCCCTGTCCAAGAGTTTACTTTACTGCCGGAGAGCACCTTAAAGATTCCTGCATCCTGGGAAAAGCCGCCGCTTTTCGGTAAATTCACAGCCAAATTTAAGGGAGACGTGGGTCTAGAAAAGCCTCTCATCGCTGAAGAAGCTTTTTGGGTCATCAATCAGAAAATTTTAGTAGGGACTGCTGGAACTCTAGTTTTCCTTTTAGGTCTGGCATTTTTCTTTCGCTGGAGAATTAAGAAGAAAGAGTCCATGAATATTTGGCATGAATAGATTTTGCCCGCTAATTTGAAAATAAAGGAGGTGGCTAAGATGTCAAGGGTATATAAATTGGTATTGTGCACAATCGTTATGATTATGTTCCTTGGGCTAGGAATCACGCCAGCTTTTTCCTGGTTTCTCGACGCAGCAAGTGTATCACCTACTATTGTCAATCCAGGTGATACGGTGATGATAAGCTANNTTGGGTGTTCCGAAGTTTGGCGCCACTTATCCCTACGAAGTGGAGATCTGGTATTCCAACGCCCCTGATCCTAATCTTTGCTTTACATGTGGCAAAGCCTCGCTTCCCTATGGAGCAGCTATATGGGATTACTATTGGCCAACTAGATATGACCACTTCACCTGTGATGCGGCAACTGAAAAGGGGCTGATTGGTACTGCCTCTCATCATGGTGCCAGCAATGCTGGACAGACCTTTTTCATGAATTGGGTTGTACCGGAGCTGTCACCGGGAACATACAACATCCATATTCTAGTGGGATATAGTGCTGAATGCTTGAATGCCACTCATTACACTTTGCAGATAAAAATTGAAGAGAAACCACCTATAGATTGCGAGACCCCAGGATACTGGAAGAACCACCCGGATGAATGGCCAGTTGATACTATTACGATTGGTTGGGTAACTTACACCAAAGATGAGGCAATTAACATTATGAAAAAAGCCAATTCCAAAGATGTGACTAATCAGCTAGCTGCTCATCTTATCGCTGCAAAGTTGAATGTTGTAAATGGTGCAGAACACGGTTGCATCGATGAAACCATTGATGCTGCTGACGAATTTCTGAAGGCGTATCCTGTGGGAAGCGATCCTAAAGGGGAAGAGAGGGAATATGCGCTTAGCTTGAAAAACGCTCTCAATGAATACAACAACCATGGTTGTCCTTGATATAGGGTTAAGTTTCACAATAAGAAGAGCCCCGTTCAACTAAGGGAAGGTAAAAGGCTGTGAAAGATAAGATCATAGCTACGATAACCATACTTTTTATAACGTTGTTCAATCTGGCCGGGTGGTGTTCAGCCTCAGAAAGTCCTTATACAGATATTGCTCAGGACTCTTTTGCTGATGCTATATTTGTAAGCCAAGGAACACCGGATGGACTGGGCATGCTAAATATTGGTGAACTTAACGCAGCAAGTTGTCCTTTTATTGTTGTAGATAGTCCATATGGGACGAAGATTCGTATACACTCTAACTCTTCGTATGATCTTACCGTTAAGGCTTCGAGTCATTTAGTGGCTGAAGGAGATTCTTCCTCAATTATCCCTATTGATAATCTCTATTTTCGACAGAAAGGGTCAGAAAAGTGGAACTCCTTTTCTTTTGATGACCAGATTACCCTGCAAGATAAAAGAAGCAACAGTAGCGGCGAAGATTTCTATTTCGATTTCCGATTGTTTAGCGAGGAAAAGGGGCTTGGCTGGGGCGTAGAACCTGGTCACTATAAGACCACCATTATTTACACCGTGTTTCCCAGTGACACAGGTGAACCTGCAAACAATATTTCTTCCTCTATAAGAATAACTTCGCCCTACCCTGGCACTAAGTTACGCGGCGTTGTACGCATAGAAGCACAAGCTAACAGCGATGTGCAGAAAGTATTATTTTTCATTGACGGCAGTGAACTTGGAGTCGCAGAAAAGGTCCAGTCGGAAGGCAAGGATCAGCTATCCTTTATTTATGATTGGGATACCACTGCTTTTGCCAATGGCAGATACAGCCTTACTGCAAAAGCCTATAGCGAGCAGGGAAGCGAAAGTGTCTCTCCAGAAATTTTGATTGCTGTGGATAATGCAGAAACGGTGCCAGTAGACAGCGATCGTTCATTTGGGAACGAGGACGGAGAAATGATAGAAGGAGGTTCTGACAATGAAGTTGCGGAAACGCCTGAAGAAGAAGATGGATTTTCAGAGAGTCTTCCTCCAGAAGGAGCTGGTACTGTGAGCGATGACCCTACCGTTGGGGGCAGCCCGGTTAATTCCGATTCAGGGTCAGATACAGGTGGAGATCAGAGCGGTCCAGTAGATGATGAGAATAGAATAATCGCCCTCAATATCATTTCTCCTGCAGCTCAGGCTGAACTGCAAGGTCTGGTATCTTTAGAGGCCTCGTGTAACTTAAGCGATGAGATCAGCGAACTAAGATTTTTCCTGGATAATAATGAGTTAGGTATTGCTGAGAAGAGAGCTTGCACTGCGGCTGCCAGTGTGGACGTACAACAGATATATTCTTACGACTGGGATACTACTTCAATAGCGGACGGCAGTTATACCCTAGTAGCTAAAGCCCGTGATAGTACTGGAGATGAAATAGTTTCTCCTGAAGTAACGGTTACTGTTTGTAATACCTTTTCTGATGAAAACGATAGCAGTTCTGGAGACGGGGTTGACAGTGGCTCAGCCACTGACACTACTGATAAGCAAGCGAGCACCAGCGAAAAGGAGTCGGAAGAAAACTCTCCCCCGGTAGTTGAAATAACTTCACCGCTTCCAGAAGCGGTGCTTAAAGGCATTTCAACTATCGAAATTGCTATAAGTGAAAAAAGTAGCATAGAGGAAATCAAATTCTACTTGGACAACCACGAAATTCCGGAAATAAAGGCCAGTGATGAAGAAGTGGTTGTATTGCCCGATGAGCGCTATGGCCTAAGCTTCGATTTGGAAACGGCTACAGTTCTTGATGGCAACTATGAGCTAATAGTAAAAATATATGATGCGGATGGCAACGAGAGTATTTCAGAAGAGGTGCCTGTGAGTATAAATAACAGCTCTGATCTGACGGCACGCCTACAGAGCGAGTAGAGAATCCCATGCGAACTGGTACCAATAAGAAGCTACTTATTATCCCGTCTTTTTTGATCTTGCTTCTTTTGTTTGGGGTACCTGCTTATTGTACACAAGAAGGCAGTCTTGGTGTTTCACCCACGAAAATGGTTTTTCTCATCCCGGCGGGAGAAAGAGAAGTAGCAACTTCAGAGATTATCTATACTGGTGAAAAACCCACAAAAGTAAAAGTTTCCGCCGTCGATTTCATGCGTGATGATAGCGGAAAACTTCTACCTTTAGACCCTGATGAATCAGAGCTTTTTGGAGGATGCAGTTCCTGGATTACTTTCCCACGTAGCATATTTCACGTTGTCAATAGCAAAACCTCAAAAGTTTACGTAAATATTCGCGTTCCCGAGCGAACAAAACCTGGAACCTACTCAACTTATTTGCTGTTTAAGCCTTATGTGGATGCAGAAGGTGAGGCTATTATACGCGTGCTTAGTCAGGTGGCTTCACTCGTAAAGGTAATGGTTCCTGGAGATAATGGAAAAGTTCCAGCGCTTGGAATACCAAAAGTGCACAAGCAAGGTCGAATCCTCTATTTCAGAATCCCGGAATATAATTTTGGCAAACCCATCTTTAGAACTTCCTTCAATAATAACGGAAATGTGCATTTAAATGCTGAACATCATATCACTATTTATAATCGTAGAGGTAAAGCAATCGCTTATTTGGCATCTCCAAGGAAGACTATCAAACCTGGTACGACTGAATTATTCACTGTTAAATGGAAAAATCCACCATTGCTAGGTAAATTCCGTGCCACAGGGATTGTCGATATTGGTCTGTCACTACCTCTAGAAGTTAAAGAAAATTTCTGGATTTTTTCTACCAAGCTTATAGTGCCAATAACATTGCTTATTGTTGCTTCGATTCTTTACCCCATATTCAGAAGATCTGGAAAACATTCAAAGAAAAGAAGAGTAATATAAATACATTCTGGGGGTCAAATATCCATAATGTTATATGCACATTGCATTGTCTGAATGAGGTATAGATACTGAGGGTTCGATAAGTATCTGTTGGATTAACCAAAACCTTTCCGTTTGTAAAATTTTGTTGATACACATTATCCTGGTAGTAGCATTTACCTGATGGCCTCGGTGGGCTATATAACACAATAGATGACGGATTATGAGTATAGTTAGTTTGAAACCGAAGACAAGCATAATCTTAAACACAGTAGCACAGAAGAAATCTATGGCAAACTCTTGGATATGCAGGAAGACAGATGCTTGTCGAAGTCAAGACTGGTGAGGTCATTA
>JABAOH010032238.1_pt1 | contig 13419 bp, 18 predicted proteins | sample 7062181 | NCBI WGS metagenome assembly JABAOH01 (sample SAMN14538630, study PRJNA623070) | marine sediment metagenome | biome: marine biome [ENVO:00000428]; feature: marine pelagic biome [ENVO:01000023]; material: deep marine sediment [ENVO:00002113]; isolation source: pool of 5 deep marine... | reverse complement strand
GATATCGAAAGAGCATTGTTTTCTTCAGTCAATATGAAAACTGCAAAAGTTTTGTTAATTTTTGAAAATCATATTAATTATTAATAAGTTTTAATCGAGGAAACCAATCATAATTTCTCCATGGGATTTCACGGAAATTAATGGTTCCCTTAATTTTTCTTGGTAAGATTCTTTCCCAATCATTCCAGTAGTTTCTTCTCCATTTATTAAAAAATGAATTTGTAAAATATGCCTGAATAGTATTATTAATAAAATTATTGTTTTGTATTAGGTTTTTATTTGAGTTTTCTATTCTAATACCTTCTTTGTTTTCTTCAATGTTATTATTTTTTATCAATCCATTATTCGATGAACCTCTAAAATAAATTCCGTATTCATCATTATTTTTTATGAAATTATCAGTTATTTTTCCATAAAAAGAGCGTATACATTCAATTCCATGACCTTTATTATTTATAATAACATTATCTTTAATATAATTATTATTTGACCAATGTGAATAAATACCTTGATTATTATTTTGTATGAGATTATCTTTAACATTAGAATCTGAATCTTGATTGGCATAATTTAAAAAGATACCTATCTGATTATCTTGAATAACATTATTTATAATTTTTACATATAAATCAAGAGTTAATGTTTTTATTCCTGCATCAAACTCAGATTTTCCACTATTTTGAACGGTAAACCCAGAAATTCTAACAGAAGGAGCAGATATTTCTATTACATGGCCTTTATTGTTTCCATCAATAATTGTTTTAATTCTATTTTCTCCGTCCAAATTAATAGTCTTATTAATAATTAAATTTTCATTATATGTACCATTTCTGACAAATATTGTATATCCAACATAAGCTGTATTAATAGCATCTTGTATTTTATTATAGGGATATTCCTTTGAACCATTCCAAGGTCCTTGCGTGTTATCATCATGGACATATAGAATTGGAAATTTACCGTATGCATTTGTTAATAAGAATGATTTTTTTTCTATTTCACATTCACCATATGCGATATTAAACCAACCATTATCTTGATATTTAACTCCCCAGCTGTTTTTAACAATCCAATATCCTGGATTATCATTATATCCAACAATTGTTACATAATGAGGACCTTGTGACTTACCCCATCTATGTCGATATATTCCTTTTTTATGATAAATAAAATCTTTATAAACATGAAAATATGTGGGAACAGGACCATTTTCAATTAGTGCTTTTTTTATAGCAATCGGATCTTCAGGTAAATAGCTCCAATTTGATATTTTTACGGTTCTATTTTTCCAATCAGGGCATGTTGTGTTTAGTGGATATTGATATAAATCATTTGTATAGGGCCAGCAAGCTTCATCTGGAATTCCATAATCAACAAGAAACTGTGTATTATTTTCAGGATATGAACCCCAGTCAAGATTTCCATTACTATAAAAAAATAAATGAGCCTCAGAAAGATCACATCCAAACGGATAGCCAACCTTAATTTGGACCATTGTTTCTAAAGCGCCAACAATTGCAAATGTTTCACAGCTTGGAATAGGGCCTTGGTTTCTTATTGGAGTGGTAAAATCAACACCATCAATATCACGCCAACTAAAATATGATGGTAGGCCATTATCAATTTGTTCTATATCCATTTTTTTTAAATTATTAATACTTGTAATATAATGTGCATTTGTTGATGATATCATTGTTGAAAATAAAAATAGTATTATAATTGCACATAAATATATTTTCTTCTTATTCATTTATCCACCTTATTTTATTTTATAATATTAATATATTATAGATATAACTAAAAATAATTTAAATATTTTTATAGTATTATCAAAAATACATATACAAAAATTATTTAATTTCATTAGGACAGTTCAAATCTACTGATTCATAAACAAAATTTAGTTGCCAATAAGATTATTTTTACAAAAAAATCTTTTTCTTTTTATTTACGAAAAAACGCTTGATATTAATTTTCAAATTCAGGCAACATTTGTACAAAAACTATTATATATTAATTAATATAAAAATAAGTCGTTAATTATGATAGTAATTGGGTTGTTATCAACTAAACAGGAGGTAGAAGAAATCAAATATATTGCAAAAGTGTGCGATGTAGAAGACAGAATTCGTTTTGTGGTAAGAATGCAAAAGTTAAGAGAAATTCTAAAAAAAGAACAATCCCAATAAAAGAAGTAAATTTAAAAATAATTTTTGGTTTCAATTGAATTGGTGAAATAGATTACTATTTTAATTATTGCATCAAGTATAGATCCTGCAAGTGTGAACATCAAAAAAGAAATTTTAAAACAATCTCAATGGGTAGAAATTGGTACATTTTTAGATAATCCAGTTTTTAGAAATAAAAAAATGGAAGAAATAATAATTGTTACAATTAATGATAGAAAGATTAATCATGAAAATTTAGATAAAGAAGCCGAAGAAAAACTCAATATAAAATTCAAACATGCAATTTTTATATCACGCCATACAAGTAAAACAGGGAATCCTACACTTACAACACATCCAATCGGTAATTATGCAAAAGCTGAATTTGGAGGAGAAAAAGAAACACTTGTTAAATCCTCCCCAAGATTAATGACAAAGCTACTAAGCATTTTAAAAACAAATGCTAAATCTGCCAATTTATACCATAAGGTGTGTTTTGAAGTTACCCATCACGGTCCCTTTCTGAGTATTCCCACATTATTTGTTGAAGTTGGAAGCAATGAAGAAGAATGGAAAAAAATAGAACCTGCAAAAATTGTAGCTAAATCTGTAATTGAACTTTTAGAATTATTTTATCAAAAAGATCCTTTTTTTGATGAAGCCCCTGTATTAATTGGAGTCGGTGGTGGTCATTATGCACCTAGATTTACAGATGTTGCCTTAGAAAAAAATGTTGCCTTCGGCCATATGATACCAATGTATCATATTAAAGCAGGAAACATTAATGAAAAAATGATTGAAGAAGCATTAAAAAAAACACCAGATGTAAAAGGTGTATACATACACAAAAAGTCTATGAAAAAATCACAGGTAACTGAATATAAAAACTGGTTTCAAAACCGGGGAATTAAGATTTTTTCAAGTAAAGAATTAAAAAATCTATAAAGATGCGTTAGCTAAGGTGTGAGCAAGTCTTACGGGCTCTGGTATTTTAAATCTACTTAAGTGTTTCACAATTTCTAAAGAGGTATCAAAAGAAATTTTATTCCCAGGTGAAACATAAATAGGATTTTTTATTTTACTAGATGAATAAAAGCAATATCCTCTATTTTCGCCATTTATACTTACAATTTTATTTTTAATCTCTCCATATAACAATCTTTTTGCAATACCAATACTTGATATATTAAAGGTAATACCTGCATGAGAAGCAAGGCCTATTCCATAAGGGTGTAAAATCCCATTTCCGTCAAACATAGAAACCGTAGGCTTTGTTTTTATTTCATTTATTAGTTTTTTAATAACTGGTAACTCCCTATACGCAAGATAAGTTGAAATATAAGGAAAATCTGTTTTTGAATATGTAATTTTTTCTTCAACAACTTCTTTTGTTTTATAATCAATTATAACACATGCTGCACATGCTTTTTCAAATTCACTTTTGGGATAAGCAACATCAATTCCTGCAATTGTTTCAATATTTTTAAATGAATCTTTTAATATCACCTTTTTACTTAAATTAATCTGTTCTTTCCTTAATATTTTTAGGGGGTAATTTGTTTTAAAATCATCAAAAAAAACACTTTCAAAATCAACAATATGTCCCTCTTTAACAAAAATTCTATCCTCGCTTAATCTTCTAATTTTATTTTTTATTCCTAATCCAAAACCACCAAGTCTTCCATCAGAGTGAACGATTTTATAACATGGCATATTATCAGCATCAGGATTCTGATTCATCATCCGTCCAACAGCTCGTGAAGCAACAACATCTCCAAGTGCATTTGCAACAGCTCCATAAGATGATATTTGACCATCTGGAATCTGTCTAACTAAATCATAGGTATATTCAAAAAGGTTCATAAGTTGAGATAGTTTACACCCCCTAAATATTTTTCTTTGGAAATAGATTATATGAATAAAATAAAATTTCTTGGAACTGCAGGTGCACGTTTTGTTGTAACAACGCAATTACGAAAATCTGGTGGCATCTGGTTAAGCCTTGATGATACAAATATTCTTATTGATCCAGGCCCGGGTTCTCTTATTAGATGCTTATCAAGTAAACCTAAACTAAATCCAATGGATTTAGATGGAATTTTACTTTCACATCGTCATCTTGATCATTCTAATGATATCAACATTATTATTGAGGCAATGACAAATGGAGGTTTTAAGAAAAAAGGTATAGTTTTTGCACCAATTGATGCATTAAAAGATGATCCTGTTATTTTAAAATATGTCAGAAATTATGTTGAAAAAATTGAAATATTGAAAGAAAAGGGAACTTACAAGATTGGAAATATATCATTTTCTACACCAGTTAAGCATGATCATGGAGTTGAAACATATGGGTTTAACATTTATGGAAAAAATCAATCGTTATCAATTATTACAGATACAAAATATTTTCAAGGTCTTGAATCCTATTATAAAGAAAATATTTTAATTATTAATATTGTTCTTTTTGAAGGTAGGAATTATATTAATCATTTATCTTTAGATGATGTAGAAAAGATAATTTCAACAAATAAACCAAAACTTGCAATAATTACACATTTTGGTATGACAATTATAAAATCAAAACCATGGGAAATTGCTGATAAATTGTCCATAAAAACTAGGGTAAAAGTGATTGCAGCAGGTGATGGTATGGAGTTAGATTTAGACAAATGCTAACAATTTATTTAGAAATATTTTATATATTTTAAAAGTAAATTATCTAAATTCAATAATAAAAAAGTTTATCAATAAAAACGTTTATCATGTTTTAGAAATGAATAAATATCGCTTTATATCGTTAGTAGCTGTACTGCTGGTTGTTGTTAGTTTATGTGGATGCTTTCAAAGTGAGGAGCAAAATGTTAAACTAAATAGTGAGGAAAAAAGATTTTTAGGATCTTGGGCAAATACATCTCAATATCAAGGAAAAACCTTTACTATAACTTACAAATTTTTACAAGATAAAACATATGAAGTTACTGCTGAATCTGAAACTGATTCAGTAAGTTATAACGGCACTTGGAAAACTAAGGATAATCAATTAATCATTGCAATTGAGGGGCGAACCCAAAAAGGCGATTATCAATTTTTAAACAATGATAAAGTGCTAATTATTACTGATGCAAATACTGGAAATAATACTGTATTATTGAAACAATAAAAAATCATAAAAAGATTTAAAAGAATAAAAATATTATATATTTAATTGATTTAAAATGAAAAAACACATAATGATTATAGTAATTACTGTTCTATTTATTAGTATTGGATTAAGTGGATGTACTCAAAGAAAAAACACAAAAGTTCTAACTGATGAAGATTATATTATTGGAACCTGGATAAATCATACTTTAATAGGACAAGATGTAAAAACTGTAATTTATGTTTTTTCATCAGATAAAACCTATGAAATATCAGGTAAATTTCAAGACCTTGATCAAAAAACAAATGGTACTTGGGAATTTTCAAATAACAAATTAATTTTTTATAGTAAAGATCAAGAACAAATCTGTGATTATGTATATTCAAATAATTATAATACTCTTACAATAACAGATCCACAAAATCGTATAATGGAAATAACAAAACAATAATAAAATTATTTTAAAATTATTTCTTTTTCCTCAACAATTTTTGCCCTTCCACCAACCTTTACAGCATCACCGGATACATCAACTAAAACTCTTCCAGATCTACCTATTATATCTCCTTGTTCACAAACAAAATTTTTTCCCTTTACAATATTATTTTTTACCAAATAGCAACATAAAGCACCGTTGGCAGTTCCAGTAACAGGATCTTCATTTACTCCATAGATCGGTGGAAAATTTCTTGAATGGTACAATGAATTTGGATCTATTGTATCAAAAGTAAAAAGATGAAAGCTACCAACATCTAGTTTTTTACATATTTTTTTGATTTTTTCAAAATTTGGTTTTATTGATTTTAGTGTGTTAAAAGAGTTAATGCAAATTGGTAATGTAAATAGCCCTGTTGATACAATTTGATTTGGAAGTGAATCATCTATATCATTTTTTGATATCTTTAATGAATCAGCTATTTCTAATGTATTTAAATATATATCTTTTAATATAGCTTTTTTTTGCGCCATCATAACTCGCTCAAGCTTTTCATTGTTTGAATATTCAATATAAACTGGTAATATTCCAGCCTTTGTTTCTTGAGTAACAACAGTATTTTTAGCTCCTTTAAAGAATCCTTCTAATGCCATGGTAAAAAATGTAGCAATTGTTGCATGTCCACATAGATCTACCTCAATTTCTGGTGTGAAAAATATATTTTTATAGTCCGCCTTTTTACTTGGAAAAACAAAGGCTGTTTCAGATACTTTCATTTTTTTTGAAATAAAAGCCATTTGGTTGTCAGTTAAATTTGGAGAATTTAATACTACACCTGCAGGATTGCCACCATCTATTTTATCAGTAAAAGCATTGACTCTTTTTACAATAATCCTCATAGATATCCAATGTTATCAATTTGATAAACATTTAATAGCTTTATTATTTCATTTCTTGAAACAAATCCTTTCTCTTTAGACTTTGCATAGTTAAGAACATTTATAACATCAGAATTACTAGATTCAAGATTCATCTTTTTTAAATTATATATTATTGTTTCTTTCCCAGTCATTTTATCTATAACAAAATCTCTTTTTTTGCCAATTAATTCTGCAGGGAATGCTTCATAAAATCTCGGATCTTTCAAAATAGCAGATACATGTAGTCCAGCTTTGTGAATAAATGCATTTTTTCCAATAATCGGAGTAATTGGTGAAATATTGATTCCAGATATTTGTTCAACATAATTTGAAATCTCGGGAATTAACTCCAATTTCCAATTATTTTTAATTTTATATATACAATTAAGTGCTAAACAAACTTCAGATAAAGATGCAATGCCAGTTCTTTCACCTAAACCATTGACAGTCACATCAATCGTACTTGCTCCACCTTCGAATGCTGCCAGAGAGTTTGCTGTTGCTAGTCCCAAATCATTATGACAATGTACATTTAATTTACTTCCAAGATCAGATTTTAGTTTAACAATAAAATTATACATTTTTATAGGAGTCATAATACCAACGGTATCTGCAATACTGATTCTATCTGCACCTGCTAGAGTTGCTTTTCTAGCTACTTTAATTATTGATGTATAATCAGTTCTTGTTGCATCCTCTAGTGTGTATCTTACTTTCAAACCATGACTTTTTGCATATTCAATTGAATTGGTAATTATTTTTATTGCTTTATCCAGCTTTATTTTAAAATATTTTTTAAGTCGTTCTTTTGAAACACAGAAGAAAATACCCACCCAGTCAACATCACAACTTCTTGCAATATCAATATCATCTATTTTTGCTCGACAGTGTGCTAATATCTCGGCATTTAAACCTTGTTTTGTTATTTGTCTTAATCCATAATATATATCACTTGATACTTTTGGATGACCCGCTTCAATTATATTTACCCCAAATTCATCTACCAAACAAGCAATCTTTAATCTATCTTCTTTTCCAAAGGTAACACCTGGAGTTTGCTCTCCTTCTCTAAGTGTAGTATCAAGTATTTCAACCATTTTTTATTCACTATTCCTCAGATTGTTCTAATTGTTGAGCAACTATGGAGTTATCAACAATTTCTAAGTCGATTCCATAACATGGACAGTCATTAATTCTACCTTGATCATAGTACGATATGTAAATAGTGGTTCCACATACAATATATCTTAACATAATATCGTGATAATAAAAACAATAAATTATATAAATACTTAATGTGATTATAATCACATATTATTGAGGTGTTGATTATAGTAACAGTAAGCAATATCGTACAAAAACTAGTAGATGACAGAGTTTTTATTCAAGAATCAATGTATAAAGATATCATTTCATATGCATTACTTGCAAAACAATTAAAACAAGATGTTCAGAATCTTTTAGGAAAACAAGTAAAAAAACATGCAATTGAAATGGCACTAAGAAGGTACTCTGAAAAAATAAAGCAAAACCACAAGAATATATCATTTGATTATTCATCAGATATTATTATGAAAACCCAAATCTGTGATATCTCAGTTCATAAAACTCCCTCTCTTGTAACACTAATTAAAAATATGTATGATATAGTTGATTTTGAAAAAGGAGATATCTTAAATATTATACAAGGAAACTTTGAAATAAGTATTATAACAAACAAACGTAATAAAAAGAAATTTCTAGATTTGCTGAAAAACGAAAAAATACAAAATATAGAAGATAATCTTATTTCATTATCTATGACCTTTTCAAAAGATTTTTTATATACTCCGGGAGTCATCTTTAATATAATTCGTAATATTGCATGGAATAATATAAACATCTTTGAAATTGTTTCAACAAAAACTGAACTTACATTTATACTTCATAAAAAAGATGCAATGAAAGGATATAATGCACTTGAAAAACTAATACAACCCTAGTAATTTATCGTCTATGATTCCACTCTTCAGCTGAAAAACATTCTTTTTCATAGAGTTTTGCAAGTTCAATTTCATCTTTAGATAATTTGCCCTCAATCAAATTTATATTAAATTCTTCTTCAAAACCCTTTTTCATAGCATCTGCAACATCATTAAAACTAACGTTATTTCCTAAAACATGTTTTATTGAAGTAACTCTTTTTCTCACATCTTCAATTAGTTTATCTTTAATTTTTTCATTTGGAACTTTTAAAAGAGAAAACATTTTCTCAACATCCACATCCATAAGAATTGTTCCATGCTGAAGCACAGTTTTTAATTTTCTTGTTTGAGCGTTTCCTGAAATCTTTTTATGATTGGAAAGAATATCATTTATTGGGAAATAATTACTATCAATACCTAATTGTTTTAAACCCTTCATAATAGCACTGCAAATACGGCCATAGCTATCAATAATATTTTTTGGAATTTGTGGATGAGACTCAGGTATCACTATGCTATAAGTTAGTTCATTATCATGAAAAACAGCTCCACCACCAGTAATTCTTCTTACACAGTCAACACCAAGTTTTTTACAGACATTTAAGTCAACTTCATCTTCTAAACTTTGAAAATATCCAATTGAAATGGCAGGTGGTTTCCAACTAAAAAATCTAACAGTTGGAGGAATTAATCCTTTGCTGTTTGCAACAAGAACAGCTCTATCAATAGCCATATTTGAAAAAGCTGTATTATTTTCTGTAATTAACAACCTCCATTGTTCACTCATTTTAAACACCTAAAAATTCCTTCCACCAGTCCTTCTGAATTAAGGCCAATAAATTCAATATTTTTTTTCTCAATAATAGATTCTATTTTAGAAAGCAGTGTTTCTTTTTTTAATAAAGTATTTTCTAATCCATTTTCCAAAAACTCAATTGATTCCTCAGGATACGCAAAAAAATCACCAGTAATACAAATTTTATTAATAGAATTGTTTTTTTCATTATAATCAATAAAAATCTTTAGTAATTTACCATTTGGAACTTTATAAACAGATTTTGACTGCATTCAAATGGTGGATTCAGTTTCTAATATTAAATAATTACTTTTTCTGCATGATAAGAGCTTCTAACAAGTGGTCCTGACTCAACATGTTTAAAACCCAACTGTAATCCAATCTCATTAAATTTGTTGAATTCATCTGGTGTATAATATTTTTTAATTTCAGCATGATTTTTTGAAGGTTGAAGGTATTGGCCAATTGTTAAAAAATCAACATTAACATTTCTTAAATCCTTCATTGTAGCAATAATTTGATTTTTATTTTCTCCCAATCCAACCATGAAACCAGATTTTGTTTTTGTTTGACTATTAATTTCTTTAATATTTTTTAAAACCTTAATACTTCTGAAATAATTGCCCTCTGGTCTTATTTCAGGAAACAGTTCTTTGACTACTTCAATATTATGATTAAAAACATCTGGCTTTGCGTTAATAATAGTTCTAATTGATTCTATTTCTCCTTTGAAATCGGGAATTAACACTTCTACTTTACAACTTATGTTAATATTTTTGATTGCCTTAACTGTTTTAAAAAAAACATGTGCACCACCATCCTCCAAATCATCCCTTGTAACAGAAGTAATTACTACATATTTAAGGCCCAATTGTTTAACACTTTCAGCAACATCCTTTGGTTCTGCGGGATTTATCGGAGAAGGTTTACCATGTTTAACATTACAATATCTGCAATTTCTGGTACATATATCACCTAGAATTAAAAAAACTGCAGTTCCAGAACCAAAACACTCTGCAATATTTGGACATTTAGCTTCCTGGCAAATTGTATGTAACTTAGCATTTCTTAAAAGAGATATCATCTTAGTGTAATTTTCTCCGCCACCAATTCGAACTTTAAGCCAATCAGGATGACGTCTCATTTAATCAAACACCCATTTTACAATTAATTTATATAGTTTACTTTATAAAAGGAGAAATTAAGATAAAATTCGTTAACAGATATAACATACTAATATCAACTAATTTTTATATTTAAAATTACCCATTTTTTAGTAGAATTACAAACATCTATAAGAAAAACAAAATAAAATAATTTTTTAAATACACACAGGTTTAAATAGCAAACAAATGTTTTAAATTTTATAAGTTGAGGGGATATTTATGACAATAGAAGAGGAACCAGAAAAATATAGAAAGATGTTTGAAGGTGTAGATTTAAGGAAAGACCCACAACTTGAAATGCAAAAACTGGTAATAGACCTTTTAATAGAAATCAGAAACAAACTTGATGAATTACTAGAAAAATAATTTTTTATTAATTAAATGAAAAAAAAGGAAAGTAGAATTAAGACCCCTTTGCTTAAAATGTTCATTTTTGTTAACATGGAAATTTAATTATTTTTTTACATAATTAAATGTTATCCCATCAGTTGTTAAAGATAATTTTGTATTATTATCACTAAAAGAGAAGGTATATACTATTCTTCCACCAGTATTAATATCAATTACTAATTTACCTTCTTTTACTTCCCAAGTTCCTATTGAACATTCACCATCAGAAAAAAAAGTTAATTCACCTCCACTTACTGACTCCCATGTTCCTACAAATCTCTGATCTCTGTTTTCAGAACATCCACTCAAACAAACAACAATCAAAAGAATGGCAACTGCAAATAGTATTAATTGTTTTTTCATTTTTTCCTCCCCGATATTCAAATTCAAAACAGTTAATAGTTTATAAACTTCTCTTTAAGGTACTGTATCATTAAGAATTGTCCCAAGTGGGTTGTTACATTTGGGTTGGTGAATCATTCAACTATCACCATGTAATTGTTTTCTCTGAATAAACCATGCTCTGTCAGGTTTTATAGCAAGTACATCAATAGGACCACCAACAGTTTTTGGTCTTGGAAAAAATTTCATAGTATCTATCGTGACTTTAATTGCATAAATAGTAAAATCAATTGCATCTTGTAAGGTAAAGTATTGATATGCTATATCAAAATGAGGGAGAAGCAAATATCTAATTCTATTTCCTTGTTGTTGCCTTAAAAAAACTGGTTTGATTAAACGCGTAAAAATATCATTTTCGCCTCCCCATCCTGCACCACATTGACCAATAACATTTTTACGATTATTACTATTATTATGAACATCAATTTCATAAACATGTTGTTGTGGAATCCCATTTGCATCATTTTCATATCCTGCTACATGAAATTTAACTCGTGGTGGGCTAGGTATTCTCCGAAAGTAAATTAAAATATCATTAGCAACCTGACTAACTGTTCTATTTAGAGGTAATGAATTAATGAAATGTTCTATAAAACCTGAAATTGGTGTTCCATTAATATCAGCTTGTCCAAATGTAGATATACCTACACCATCTTTTGTTAAATATATTTTATAAATAGTATCACTTTGTGTTACAGCTAATTGAGTTATTTGTCTACCTTGGCGTTGTTGTGTCATATCTAAAGTTTGACGGCTATCACTTGCCATAATAATTCCTTCTTTAACGTAAATAGTAATTATAAATGTCATTTTACTTTTCTCTCCTCTTATTTTTATTTATCCAACTAGTATATAACTCAGAATAATCCTTAATTTCATCATCAATTCTGAGTTTGATGATTTTATTCAATAACCTTAATACCTCCCCAAACTTAAGGTGTTAATTCTGTAATAAATTAGTTTAATTTAAGTTTTTTCAAGAATTATCGTGCCAATAGTTGTTAGTTCCCAAATCTTGATAAGGTTCTCCATTGAAATTGTTGTAGCATATCTCCCAATCGTGGACACCTGGCTCTCTAATTCTAATGGCATACATTCCACAACTACTAATATCGTTGTGATGTATAATACTGTATCCACCACTAGATATATGCATACCATTAGCTCCTATATTGTAGATATCATTATAGCTAATATCATTATAAGAGCCACCTCCAAATATTCCTTGATATTGAATGTTTCTTACGGTATTATTATTGATATTAAGGTTATCACCTATTAAACATATACCATGACTTTCTGGACAAGAAGTATCAATTTCTTCAACAATACAATCTGTTACTGAACTATCATCGGCAAGAACATAAATATAATTATGACTAACATAATAGTTCCCAAGATGGAAACCAGACACATTTATGCCACTTCCCGCTTCTTCTGGTGGCTCACCTCCAACATGTATTCTTCCAACATAAGTGGTTTCCTTGTCTTCTCCTACCAAATCTATGGATTTATTAACTACAACATGCTCATTATAATAACCTGAGTATACATAGACTGTGTCTCCATCAGAAGAGTTGTCTATTGCTTCTTGTATGCTTGTATAATCCGCTCCCCCGTCATCATCCACATATATCCATTCTGGTGGTCCTGGGGGTTCTTGTGGTATAGCAAGAATTGTTGTCTCTCCATACTTATCTAATGCTTTTAGATAACCATCAGAAACGTCACAATAAATAATGAATCCTTCATTTGGAGCATTAGGTTGTGCAATTGGTGGTAATTTCAAATAATTCTTTTGTGGCTTTTTCCCCGATACAACAAGAAATGTTGCTGTCACTAGCGTCAAACATATACATACTACTAAAATTTTATTTCTTTTTTCCATAACTTACCTCCCTAAAAGGTGTAAAATCTGTAATATATCATTTTAATTTAAATCTTCTGAAGAGTTATTGAAACAAATGTAACAAAAAACATTATTTTGTTTTTTTATATTGATTTCATTTCAACATAACAAAAATAATTTTTT
>JABAOH010119379.1_pt2 | contig 13425 bp, 13 predicted proteins | sample 7062181 | NCBI WGS metagenome assembly JABAOH01 (sample SAMN14538630, study PRJNA623070) | marine sediment metagenome | biome: marine biome [ENVO:00000428]; feature: marine pelagic biome [ENVO:01000023]; material: deep marine sediment [ENVO:00002113]; isolation source: pool of 5 deep marine... | reverse complement strand
ATACTTAGGCCCTCACAGGAGACGCACGGATGCACCCGGGGTAGGCATAGTACCTAGCCCGCCTCCGGCACAATCGACGGCGCACGACGCACTCAGACGCCCTCTAGGGCCTCGTACAGCCCGGAGGGCCTTTTGCTTTTTAGAACAAGGTCCGCCTCGTCTGTCGGAATGGGGAGACGATCCACGTCCCGATTCGGAGGCCGAGGAAGGAGTTAGGAGAGTGAGTACTAGTGCCGTTCCAACGTGATAAGCCGAATTTGCCAACCTGCCTTGTTGCAAGGGTCGTGATCGAGTGCAGCGAGAAAGTTGGCACAAATAGTTGGAACGGCACTCGTCGAGCTGCGGTCCCGAGCCGATGCTGCAGACCCTCATCGCACTTTTGGCACTGATTGCTGCGCTGTACGGCATTTGCTCTGCTGTCATAGCAGCAAGTCCCTATTGGTATTCTTATTTTACAATCGGGAGCTATCTCTTTCTTGGTATAGTGAACCGCGCTCTCCATGGAACCTCGACACTTCCAGACAATGACAGGACGTCCTGCCGCCACTTGCTTAAGCTTTACCTCTCTTACTTTCTTGTCGGATCCATAATCGATATTCTCTACGGTCGATTCGTCGGGGGCATGTGGGTCTATCCTCACTATTCCTTGGCGGAGGAGATAATCCACGTTCTCGTTATTGGATACCCGTTCGCGTTTCTGTCGGTGGTAGAAACTTATTTTCTTATCCACTTTTCTGTCATAAGGCTCTCACCGCGATCCGCATGGCAGGCAGGTGAAGGGAGGTTCAAACCTCTCCTAAAGTTCCTCGTGGTGGTAGCCGTGGTACCGCTATTTGCGCCACTGGTTCTGAAGGGCTTCGNNAAGGGCTTCGCTCGAGCGGAACTGGTACAGAAGACACTATTTCTTTCGATGATTGGCACGATCTTCCTCTTCGACGCACTGAACGGTTTGGGCGGAAAGCGATCTCTCTTGCTTCAAGCTCTGTCTGGAAAGTGGGCTGTAACGTTAGCTGTCCTGTTAACCAACGTTATCGCCGCGATTGTCCATGAAGTACCCAATGCCTATGCCCAGGAGTGGATCTACCGAGACGTACCGTTCACGGACTTTGACGTATGGGGTGTCAATATCCTTATTTTGACATTCGGCTGGCTATTTCTTGTAGTAATTGCCCTATCCATTCGTGAGATGGTCGGGCAAGGGATGGGGTCAAACCTGCTCTTGACTCATCCCTGAAGAATCTGGATGGGTAGGACGGACGAAAGGGGTCGAGTCTCCAACCGGCAATTGAGCCCCCCGCCCCCCTCCGGCACACGCCTTGCAGCGCCTTTCCGGGAACCCGGGAAGGCGTTTTGCTTTTCAGAACGCTTTTCGGTGGTGTGGGCGGATGGGCATAATCAAGGGGTCAGACTCTATTGAATTGCTTAGACCCTCTTTAGTAGACGGAGGGATGGAACCGGGGTCGGCATCGGCCTTCGCCCCCCTCTGGCATAATCGACATCGCCCCACGAATCGAGACACCTTCTCGGGCGTACCCCATCCCGCGAAGGCGTTTTTTCGCTCGCGAGCACGTATGCCTGAACCTTCCATCGAATCCCATCGAAGGATACATGCCATGAAAATCGTACTGGGTTTCAGGCACTTCTTTCCAATCATCGCCGCGTTGCCCCTGCTGCTATCGAGCAACCTGCTGTCTGCATCGGAACTTTACTTTATTGATGCGCACAGCCAGGTTGACCACGAGGTTGGGAATCTTGAGTTAATCATTCAGCTTATGGATCAGGCAGGAGTGTATCGCACCATTCTTGCTGCAAGGTCGGGGCGGAAGCCGCGAGAGATCGCGAATTTCGCAAACAAGCACCCTGATCGAATTATTCCAGCGGTCCGAACCAAAAGCGAAGCGTATAATAGGAATAGCAAGAAGTACTACAAAACACTCCATAACGAGGTCGACAGCGGACGATTCAGCGCCATGGCTGAAGTGCTATTGTATCATGCAAAAAAGGGCCACGTCGCCCCCGAGGTCATCGTCTACCCTAGTGATGCCCGGGTTCAGGCAGCACTCGCTGCCGCCATTGAGAAGGGGTGGCCGTTTGTGGTCCATATTGAATTCGCATCCCTTGGACGCCGGATGAGAAAGCGATTCATGGAGGCGCTGGAGGAAATGTTGGATGCCCACCCCGACCATCCGTTTGCCTTGATTCACAAGGGCCAGTTAAGTAGTGCGGATGTTCATCGGCTGATCGAAAAACATCAGAATATCCATTTCTTAACTGCCCATACAAATCCTATAGCTGTAAGCGCCTCCGCCCAACCATGGGTCAATCTGTTTCGCGGGGATACCCTGGCACCTGAGTGGAAGAAGCTTATAATGCAGTATCCGGGCAGGTTTATTTTTGGACTTGATAATGTATGGCAGAACCACTGGGGTGACTTCTATCTGGATCAGGTGAAGTATTGGAGAAAAGCGATGTCTGATTTACCGGATGAAGTTGCCCACGCTGTTGCGCACGGGAACGCCGAGCGCCTCTGGGGGATCCCTCCGCGGACGGACTAGTCCGAGTAGTTAGAACCGGGGTGGTATCGCCCTGCGCTGCCCCTCCGGCATCGCTCACGTCCGTTCGCAGATCTAGTTCACGCAGGCCATAAGCTCAGCCAGGGCCTAGCTTCCCGGCAATCAGTTTGGACTGCCAAGGTCCAATCTGCGTCGTAACGTTCGTCCTTGCGGGCCACAGAAAAACCGGAGACTCCCATCATCGAAGCGAGAAGTAGGTGGACTCCATAGTCGAGTTCTTCGCCACACAAGCCGTTGGTTTCTCTCTCATCCACTGTCTGATCCTCGGTTGTTCCTTCAGGACCACAAGTCTCCCTCCCAGTGGCTATATCTGCATTTTTAGTACCAGGTTGGGCCAGTAAATCCTCTTTTGGACCCTTAATTCAGGGTTAGCTCAGGGTCTTGAATCTTGACATTTCGAAGGAAGCCATATGGCATATAGCGAGTAGCGCATAGCATGCCGTACTGAAAGAACCGGGCGACGCACCGCCCTACCCCCCCTCCGTCTCCTCGACCACAGATTTCCCGTCGTGCTTGACACACCCGCCCCTCTGATCCATACTTATCCCCCGTCGGGAGATTCCAGCGTTAGACCCCCGGGTAGAGAATCACGTACGCCCGCCTCCGGCGCCACCGAGGCGACATTTCGTCAAAACCAAAAACCTGCCGTGCATAAAGGACGAAGCGATGAAAAAACTCCTCGGGTGTCTTGTCCTCTTGTTTGTCACTCTGGTAATGACAGGTGTTGCATCGGCAGGTGATGGCGTCGTTGTGCTGCCACATGCGGCAAAGCAATTCGCAAGGCTGCCAGCATCAGGCGGAGGATTTCCTGAAGGAATTGATGCTGATGCCTCGGGAAATATCTATGTCAGCACGTTCAGCTTCTCTGATCCTGCGTTTATCCACATCTTCAATCGGCAGGGGAGACTCATCGATACGATTGAGGTTACCGCCGGAGCCGCCCCAGTAGCTGCTTTGTTGGAGCTGGCCTTTGACCAGAACGGGGCGCTCTTTGCCGCTGACTTTGCGAACGGCGGAGCCACGAATGGACGAATTGTGAAAATTTTTCCCGCAAACTCGTCGGGGACTGTCACGGATTTTGTCCCGGCGGGAACTTTGACGGCTCCCAACGCGTTGACGTTTAATGCCGAAGGAGATCTGTTCGTCTCTAACTCCTTTGAGGGCACTATCTACAAAATTTCCTCTAGCGGCGCCGTCAGCTCCTTTATTAATCATCCGATGCTACAGACGGGAGGTTTCCCGCCATTCGGGGCCAATGGCCTAGATTTTAACGCGGATGAATCGGTCCTCTTTGTCGCCAACACAGGTGACGACCGCATCCTGAGTATCGACGTTAATAATGATGGCTCGGCTGGCTCCAGCACTACGTTCGCTGAGAGCATCAACGGCGCTGACGGCATTGCGTTTGATGAAGATGGAATTCTCTGGGTCGCGGCCAACCAGGCGGACCAGGTAGTGGCACTCAATGGGGACGGACGGGTGGTCGCGGAGCTCGGGGAATTCCTGGGCATTTGAAAAGATGGTTCAGCCCGGGGGTTGCTCTTTCCGGCGAGTCTCGTGATCGTGAAAAACAAGATATTTGTAACGAACCTTGCCTTGCCCCTGACCGGCGCGGCTGGCGATGAGCCGGAGGAGGATGTCTCAAGCTACACGATATCCCGAATCAACATCCCCAACCTTTAGAGGACAGGGATTTGGGGTCAGGCTTGAATATGTGAATGGGGGTACGGTGATGGACCTGGGCAGGGCCTCACCCCTCACCCCTCCGGCACAATGATTGCACCACCCTTTCGAGGAAGGCAGCGCCCGTGAGGGTGTTTTTCTTTTCCCAAAACCGGTGGGCCCTGATCAAAGGAGGTGGTCGTCCGTGACGGAAAAGTTGATAGAGATTATCGTTTTGGAGGGCATTGCAGTGTCGCTGTTTGTATTTGCGTACGCCATCGGTATCAAACACAAAATGCATCTCATCGCAGGGTACAATGAGCGGACGGCTCAGTATGTGCACGATAAGCCGGGCCTTGCGCGGCTCGTTGCCCGCCTGTGTTTGTTGGTGGGTCTTGCCTCTGCCTTTATGCCCATGGCGACATACCTCTGGGGTGGCAAGCCCACGGGCATGGCGACGTGGATTGGCGCCTATGGTGGGTTCATTGTGGGCACACTGATACTGACGATGCTCCAGGCGCGAGAATTCACGACAGCGAACACGCCGGGAAAATAATAAAACGTCGCATCTCTATCTGACAATCCATCCGGGGTGACCAGAGCTCCAGGCCCCCTCCCGCACAACGTTTAACCGACTATGATCATGGCCGCCCCTTAGGAGTAAAACAGACCGGACGGGCTGTTTGCTTTTTGAAACAGATACTTGTCCCACTTGGCCTCGGTGCGAGTCCAGGTTTCAAATGCACACCGCATCAATATCATGCCAAATAGTTGACCGCTGTCATTGTTCCTCAGGATGTTCGCAACATATATTTGGCGAAAGTCGGGATGCGTAAAATTGAACTTATCCCCTTTTCCTATAGGGCGCTTGAGCCCAGCACCCGAACTTTAGAAACCAAGTCAGAGCGCAATTACCCTCGAGAGTGACGTCGATTGAAAGACGAAGATTTTTTCGTCACCGGAGTTTTTTGCCCTTTACAACCGGGGGCCTCATAGGTGTTAGACCGGGTGCCTTGTGTACGTATCCGGCAACCACCAGATTACTACTTAGCTTGCCCCGACGCGGATTGCAACCGGCTGAGAACATCCAGCATCGCCGGCGAAGTATCCGTGTGGTGATGGGTCATCTTCCACGCTCCGGCCTCTCGCTGATAGATGTTCGTGACTCGATGCTCGATGGTTACCTTCTGTCCGGCTAGCGTGACCTGTCCATGTTCGACGCCCACTTCGTAGGCCAGATCCCCAGCGACGTGGATGAGTTGGTCCTTGAGTTCCACCTTCCCGTCTGAGGCCAGTTGAGCTACTTGCTCAAACGATGCCCTGACAGCATCCCAGCCGACTTGCCGACCGCCGATCGGGTGCATGGCCGTCACGGCTGCACTGTGCGACCAGATGTCTGCCAATGGGCTGGCATCCCCATTGGCCATGCGGTTCAACCCGGCGTAGAAGTGCGTTGACGCTGTGCGGACTTCGTCTTCGGTTGACATGAACTATACTCCTTTCATAGATGATCCATAACGGCGCAATTCACCCGCCGACGCAGGAGGTCGGATGAAATGGTTGGTTAGGCGATATAGTTCTTTTTCATGGTTTCACACCATAGATGACCTCAGAAGGAAAGGACATCTGGCTTACATACTCCCTTCGTATCTTCTCAAAACCCACTTTTTCGAAGTAAGGCTTAAGCTCTATTCCTCGGCAGCCACCCAGGAGTGAAGGCCGGATCTTGTAGAGCCATTCCCAGACTGCATTGAACCAACGCGACCCCTTTGTCATGTTGACTAATACGATACGGCCACCGTTTCGAAGGACTCTTCTGAACTCGCTAAGGATCGCCAAAAAATCCTTCTCTGGAATCAAGTCAAACATGTAATTGTTCAGGAGGACATCAAAGGAATTGTCCGAGTACTGAAGATGGTAGGCATCCCCGACTTTCAATACATAACCAGATGCCCCTGATTTCTGCGCTCGCGCTCTTGCCCGAGTCAACATCTCCTCCGTCAGGTCTATACCCTCATTTCTTCCCGTCGGATTCAACTCTAGGATTTTCTCAAACAGTATGCCCGTGCCCACCGCCACTTCCAGGACGGATTCACCATTCTTGATATCAGCTACCTCTAGACAACGCTGCCTCGCTTTGGATTCCGTGAGACTACTCCAGATGTCATACATCGAAGCAGATTTTCGGTAGGCCTCGCGCACTTCGTCTTTGCTCAGCTTCGCATCCATGCTAAATCCTCCTTGCTACCTATCCTTTCGCCTAACTATTGGGTATGTGGTTTCCGTATATCACCCCGCATGTGACGGCAGGTCGGCATAAGACCTCTCTTGGTCGTCGCCCACGGACAAGGTGCAATCACACAGTTGCCATTCCCTGGCCCGCCTCGGTCGGAGTTAGATGGTTTCCGCATAACACCCTGCTTGGCGGTGTCCTCAGAGGGCGTCCACAGGACTGCGCACGCCCAGCCCAGCACGGTTGAGAACATGGGTGTAAATCATCGTCGTACTCAAATGTACCCGAGAAGCATGGATCCTACGGTCCGCCCGGGCTGACATGCTACTTTCAAAACACAAACGCCCGCGACCCTATGGCCGGCGGGCGTCCTCAGGCAAGGAATTTAGAATCAAGTCATTTGGAGGAGGCACCGCAACACTCTCCCATTACGGAAACGAATCCTATTTTCGAAAAAAGGGGAGTGTCAAGGGCTTTTCAGGTCCGGGGGGCGAGGCACATCGCGGTGTATAGGTTGCTCGATCGAGCGTCGGTGCTGCCGTTAATCAATGTGGTCAGACTCTATTGAATTGCTTAGGCCCCCTTTAGTAGACGAACGGATGGAACCGGGGTCGCTATCGTCCTTCGCCCACCTCAGGCACAATCAAGGACGCACCAAACAACTAGATGCCATCTCGGGTCTAATACGGCCTGGGAAGGCGTTTTGCTTTTCCGGATGGAGCAAATGTAGGGAGATCTCAAGGAGGAGTAATTCGATCCCAGGCCGGCGGGACGGCCAGGCTTTGTAGCGTGCGTTTCCCTAGGGGACCGGATTCTTGTATATGATGATAGTCCAAGGCGGTGGTCAGCCGCTGAGAACGCGTCGGATTCTCTAGCGCGGCGTTGACAACGCAGCCCGCTCCACCGCCACCTGTTCGAGGAAACGCCTGTACTCCCGGAGGTCGGCGTCGTCCACAAAACCCAGGAGCCGGACACCGTGGGGGATAATCGGGTCGCCCGCTTCACCAACTTGCCAGACCACAGTCCCTCGGACGGTCACTACCCTTTCGGGAAGTCCCAGTTGTAGATGAAACGCGGTCCCGGGTGCCAGCATTTCAGGTAGCCAAAGGAGGAGACCCTCGAGGCTGACGTTCTCCGTGCGGCCTGCAACTTCCCGGACCGTCTCCCCAGCCCCCGGGACAAGGCACTGGGCAGGCAGCTCCGCGCGGAACCGGGGATGGCATCGGCGCCCCATCTCATGCTGAGCCCTTTGCACAACTAAGGTCACCATGTGGACTAAGCTCGCAGCCTCAAACGGCTTTGTCACGAAACACGCGGCCCCGGCGCGAAACGCCTGCTCGGTGTACTGCAAGTCTGGCGAGGCCGTGATGGAAATCACGGGGATTTGCCTGAGGACAGGATCCTGTTTCAGGCGACGCGATGTGTGGATTCCGTCAATGCCGGGCATCATCAAATCCAAGACGATGGCGGCGGGCTGCGCTTTCCGGGCCGTTTCGATCCCTGACAGACCATCGGGAGCCGAGAGAACCTTGTAGCCCGCCCTTGTGAGAATCGCATGGATGAGCTCACATGCGCGAGGATCGTCGTCAACGACCAGGATAGGGCGAGTCTGCACTGCGTCCTCCACGGGGTATGTCCCAGCCACGAGGTGAGTGCAAGCCCGATGCCATAAAGGCCTTATGGCTGTCTCGGAGCCCTTGACACCCCTTGCCCTGCAGGAGGTACTTGGGCCCCCACAGGAGGCACAGGGATGGACCCAGGGTAGGCATAGCTCCAATGCGACCTTTGGCACAATCGACGGCGCACCAAGAACATTGGCGGTCAGGTCTTGACTTTGCACATTCGACATTTTGCCACGGCCTGAACGCTTCAGTGGGTGGGGGAATCGATCAGGAGAGGCTAGAGGCAATTGAGCCGTCAGGGTAGGGAGAAGGGTTGGAAGTTTTCGAATCTGGTGGAGCCGGCGAGAGGGTTGAACTCCTGACCTGCTGATTACGAATCCGCCTCAAGCCCTAACTGAGCAGACCCAAGAGGACCTATCCGCACAAAAACCCGAGGATTTGGAGTGAGCGATGGTGCTCCTGGATGCCCCTGGCACTGGGTGGTTTGATAGCACCGCGGTAGCAGGGTCATGGAAAGACTTGATTTGGTAGAGCAGGGCGGTGGGGATCTGATTACCAATTAGGAAGTCGTGCGGTTGTCTTGCGAGTAACCTAAGGTATCATACGGGGCCAGGGAGTGACATTAGGAAGACCGTCCGAGGCCGGTGAGGGAACATCTTGAAGCCTGTCCCATAATACGATCCTGGCTGCAGATTTGCAGTTGAAATCTTCTTCACTGATTTGGACGCCCGACCGCGATAACAGTACAGCCACAAAATCGATCTGGAGCTTCCTAACAGCCTGCCTTTAAATTAAATCGCCCGGGATCGCTGATAGCTTCCCAGGCGACTGTCGACCAACCACTCCCATGAGATGGCATTCCCTTTGCATTCTAACGGTGCCGGACAGGCATCACCAGGGTTGACGTGATACCTTAGAGGCATCGGATCAGATGAGGCCCACGGCGCAGACACTTCGCTTCGGCAGGTATGAGGTGTTGGAGGAGATCGGTCGGGGTGCCATGGGGGTGGTCTTTAAGGCGCGGGACCCCAAGATTGGTCGGCTCGTGGCCTTGAAGACGATCCATGTGGCTCGCTCACTCGATTCGGGGGTCAAGGCGCAATATCTGGAACGCTTCTACCGAGAGGCCGGCGCTGCCGGGTGCCTCGCCCACCCGAACATCGTCACAGTCTATGACGCGGGCGAGGAGGGAGAGGTCCCCTTTATTGCCTTGGAGCTCGTGCCCGGGCAGAGCTTGGAAGCCTTTCTCACCGCCCGCAACGCCCTCCCCTGGCAGGAAGCAGTGGGGATCCTGCTGCAGATCGCAGAGGCTCTGGAGTCCGCCCATGAACGGGGAATCGTGCACCGAGACATCAAGCCGGCCAACATCCTCCTGACCCCGGATGGCCGGGTCAAGATCACCGACTTTGGTATCGCCAAGATCACGGGCTCGCACCTCACTCAAGAGGCACAAATCGTCGGGACCCCGAGCTGCCTCGCCCCCGAAGTCATCTTGGGCCAGGCGGCGGATCGCCGCGTGGATATCTTCTCCGTCGGCTGCATTGCATATGAGCTCCTAAGCGGGACCCGCCCCTTCGCCGGGGAGGAGTTTACTACGGTCTGCTATCGGATCGTCCATGAGGAGCCCCGTCCGCTCGCTGAGCTCGCGCCCGATACGCCGGCGCCCCTCCTGGCGATCGCCGCCAAGGCCCTGGCAAAGGTCCCGGCGGCCCGGTATCAGCGCGCTGGCGACCTCGCGGCGGCCTTTCGGGATCTCCTCGAACAGCGCCATCCAGAGAGCGGGGGAGATTCCTCGGCCAAGACGGTGGTGTCGGCGAAACTAGATCTCCTGCATCGCTCGCTGTCCGCGGACGCCCCGCAGGGAATGTCCTCGGCCACGCGTCCCGCCATCGTGCCTCGGCTCGGGAGAATCCTGGTCGCTCTCGGGGGGAGACTACGCCACGAGATCCAGACATCGGGGCGATACCGGAGGCTCCTTCGGACAGCGGCAGCCGTAGGGGGCATCCTCGTTGTCGGAGGTGTCCTATGGGCGGTCCGCCAGGCCGATCCAGCGGTGCGGGCCCGGAAGCATCTCCAAGCGGGTGAACCCCAGGAGGCCATTTCCGTCTTGGTGGAGGCCAGAAATAGAGTACCGGAACGGGCAGATCTCGCCCTCCTCCTCGGCGAGGCTTACGTAGAATCGGGGATGCGGCTCCGGGCCTTGAGCGCTTACCGGCAGGCGATGGAGCTTGATGTGAGCTACCGCCGCGATCGAGACCTCGTGCGCCGGTTGGTCGCCATGCTGGCACACGGCGAAACGGCGGGCGAGGCGGGAGAGCTGCTTGCGCAGATGCGAGCAGTTAGCTTGGGCTCCCTGGAGGAGGCTACCGAAAGCGCCGACTCTGCCCTCCGGTGGAATGCCGCCCGAGTCCTCCGCCGGATGGGGCAGGAGCCAGACTACATCCTCCTGTACATCCTAGACCTGAAGCACGAGGACTGCTTCACCCGCAAGAAGGCCGCCGAGCGGCTGGGCGAGCTCGGTGATAAGCGGGCCATCCCCGCCTTACAGGAGGCGCGGCAACGGTCGATCCTGGCCAATTTTTGTATGTTCGGCGCCCTTGACGATGCGCTGAGGCGGTTGGGAAGTCGGTAGGAGGCGGAAAACATGTCGAGTATAATCTGCCCTATTTGCAAGACGAAATACACGGTCGCCAGGCCTGTCCCTGGCATGAACCGGATGAAGTGCCCGCGCTGTCAGGGTACGATCCCGGTCCAAGCAGAATCAGTGCCACCGGTACAACAGCTGGCGCCATCTGAGCCTCCGCACTCCCACACGCAGCCTGACGCGAAGCGCGACGAAGGAACCATCGTCTCAGGCAGCGTCCCGTGGCAGGGCCTAAATCTCCCGCCCGGACAGCGCATCTCGCTGGTTGTCTTGGAAGGGCCAGACAAAGGGAAGCAGTTCACGCTCAGCAAAGCGTGGACCACCGTGGGGCGGCGCGATGGTGAAATTCTGCTCAAAGACCCCGAGGTCTCCGGTACGCACGCCGTGATCAAGGTTCTCGGGGGCACGTGCCGGGTCCAGGATCTCAACAGCACGAATGGCACCTTCGTCAACGGCCGGCGCGTCGAGGAGGTGCCTCTCTCCCATCTCGACGAGCTCCGCGTCGGCCAGACACGTCTCGGCGTCTCTATAGCTCACGAAATCACGGAATCGGTCGGGGCAGATCGTAGGCCGGCCCCCCAACCTACCAAGAGGCAACTGCTCCTGGTTAGTCCCCACTCCGCTCTACGGGGTCGGTTCCTGCCGGCGCTGAGATCGGGCGACTGGAACGTCCTTGCGGTCGCCTCTCCACACGAGATCCAAGAGGGGCTAAAGCGGGAAAACTTTACTGTCGTCGCCTGTCTCCTTGATCTCGCGTTGCCCCCTTCGGAGCGGCGCGCGTTCGTCGCCGCCCTGCAAGATGCTCCCTCCCCACCGCCGCTTCTCGGGGTGGCCGGTCCCTGGGGCATGAGGGACCTCCTCGCCAAACTAGAGGGGCTTGAGGTCGTCGGCCTCGTGGACCAGCGCTGGCCGCCAGATAAGATCGTCGGCACGGTCAACCGATCGCTGCGGCCGCCGCGGCCCGGGGAGATCACCCGGACGCCATTCGGAGAGAAGGTCACCTATACCTGCGACAACAGGGAGACTGTGGGAGAGATGACAGGGGTCGCTCCATGGGGGGTGCTCATCGAGACCGAGGAGCCGCTGCAGCCAGAGACCGAGACCTCTCTCCTCTTTATCCTCCCGGAAATTCCGCGGGGCTTCCGCGTCAAGGGCCGGGTGGTGGAGAGGAAGTGGGAAGAGGGCAGCCCGACGAAGGGCGAAATGGAGGTCTGGTTCCTGAATCTCGGTCCCCAGGAACGGGCACAGATCTTGGCGTTCCAGCTCATGGCGGAGCGACACGGAGTGCCTCGCGAGATGAAGACGAAATGATGGCACGGTCGAGCGAAACAAACGCTGCCCCAGGCGTGCGATGGAGAGATCCGTGGAAATAGGGGACGCCACCAAGGTCCGCACCCAGGATGCGAAAAAGGCTCCCTCCGGCCAGCGCTTGGGGAACTACTTTATGCAGGAAGAGTTAGGGGAAGGCGGGATGGCTACCCTCTACAGGGGACAGCACGCCTTCCTCGACCGGTCCGTGNNCGACCGGTCCGTGGCCATCAAAGAACTCAAGTCCCGGTTCCGTCGGGACGGCGAGGTCCAGGACCGGTTCCAGCGGGAGGGCAAGGTCGCCGCCTCGCTGCCCCATCGCAACATCGTCCAAGTCTACGATTTCTGGCGAGACCGAGACCACCGCTACCTCGTGATGGAGTTAGTGGATGGCCTTGACTTGGCCGCGCTGCTCCGGCGGACCGGGGCACTTCCCCTGCATGTGGCGTTGGCCGTCGTCGGCCAGGTGTGCGAGGGGGTAGCTTTCGCGCACAGCCGGGGCATCATCCACCGGGATTTGAAGCCCAGCAACCTTTTCATTACGCGGGAGGGTGTCGCTAAGGTCGGGGACTTTGGGGTCGCCCACCTGATGGGCGCCTCGCAGCTCACCCAGCCAGGTCTAGCCCTGGGGACCTTCTCCTACATGTCTCCCGAGCAGATCCGGGGCGAGCACTTGACCCCTGCCTCGGACGTGTTCTCTCTAGGCATCGTGCTCTACGAGCTTCTGACTGGCCGACGTCCCTTCGTAGACGGTGACACGGATAGCGTCACGGCTAAGATTCTCAGTGAACGCCCGGCGCCCCCACGTCAGATTAAGCGAGGGATCTCTCGCCCTGTGCAGCGCATCGTACTCAGGTGCCTACGGAAGCAGCCGATTCGGCGGTTCCGAAGCTGTGCGGCCTTGCAGCGCGCCATCGCCCGCATCATCGGCGGAAAGCCCGCCGACTGGGAAGCTCTTATCCGTCGGTATGTCCAGCTGCTTCCAGCCGAAGGGGAGGTCCCGCACCACCTGGGTCGCCATCTCCATGTCTCCGGTCATTTTCACCGGCGCCTTCGCCGCCTCGTGTTGGTGACCGGCCTCATGGCGGCAGCAATATGGGGCGGAATCTCCCTAGGAGCGGTGGACCGAATCATCAGCTCGACACTCAGTTGGGCCGGAACCCTTTTTCCTTTTCAGCCTGTCTCAAGTAGTTCTCCGCACACTCGGTAGTCATTGCCAGGGACCTTCGGGGCCACAATTACCCCGCTTTCCGCCAATCCGTCCCCCGATGGTTGAGGATTGTCCTCTCAGCGCCCACTCTCTCGACCGGGGTGCAGACTTCAACCAGTAACCCACTCTTTCCAATTCGCTTCGGTAGGATCATCTCACCTTCTCCTCATCGG
>JABAOH010009113.1_pt6 | contig 13425 bp, 15 predicted proteins | sample 7062181 | NCBI WGS metagenome assembly JABAOH01 (sample SAMN14538630, study PRJNA623070) | marine sediment metagenome | biome: marine biome [ENVO:00000428]; feature: marine pelagic biome [ENVO:01000023]; material: deep marine sediment [ENVO:00002113]; isolation source: pool of 5 deep marine... | reverse complement strand
CGAGCGAGCTCAAGTCCATTGCTAGCCTCGATTGATCTTGTGCATACGATTGACGATCCCACAGGTAAACCTGCATTCTTCTTCGCTCGCATCGCCTACGTAGACGATGTGGAAGAGATTTTCCTCGAACGCCAAAAACCTGTCGAGGAGGACGTTGAATTCGAAGGACAATCTCTACGTGTACTTCACTCCCGTCTTGACGCAGGGATGGTCCGCGATCTTTTCGATGGTAATTTCGAAACACTGGTCCGTGGGGAACGCGCCAATCCGTTTGTCCTAGAAATCCATCTCCCAAAACCTCAAAACCTCCGCGGGTTGCGACTCACCGTGGGCTCAATGGCCGATTTCACAGTCACAGTGCGCCCCGCGCCTGCGGACGGATCCGGTGGTCCGGAATTCGTCCGTCAATTCGTCAATCTGGAGATGGACCCTGTGGTTGAAATCCCATTCTCCAGCGAAACCCTCCTAACCTCTTCCTTGCGGATTGAGATTTTGGATAATCAGGCTGGTCCCGAAGCCAAGATCCATGTCCGCGAAGTCAGTTGGTACTGAAAAGATAAATTTGACCCGGCGATTCATGTCATAATAGAACCACCGATGAGCGAAGCTGAATCCATCCGTAAATCCCCCGAGCCTCGCACGGGGAAGACGCTCATACGCGACTTTAAACATCTTGGCTTAGAAGCCGGAATGACCGTGCTCGTCCATAGTTCCCTTAGCTCGCTGGGTTGGGTATGCGGTGGCCCGGTTACCGTAGTGCAAGCACTGATGGACGTGATCACTCCGGAGGGAACGCTGGTGATGCCGACCCATTCCGGCGACCTCAGCGATCCAGCGAAATGGGAAAACCCACCCGTGCCGGAGGCATGGTGGGCGATCATCCGCAAGACTATGCCTGCATACGATCCGCGCACCACGCCTACCCGCCAAATGGGGCGCATCGTCGAGGTTTTCCGCACCTGGCCGGGCGTGCTACGCAGTGCTCACCCCACGTCCTCCTTCGCTGCCTGGGGAGCAAACGCCTCCTTCGTCACCGCCGATCACGCCCTGGGCAGCGACATGGGTGAGGCCTCGCCCCTGGCACGCATCTACGATCTCGGCGGTTGGGTGTTGTTACTCGGCGTGGGGTACGATAACAACAGCTCCTTCCACCTTGCAGAATACCGCATGCCCAATCCAAAACCCATCCAGCAGGGCGCACCGATTATGCAGGACGGTCGCCGCGTCTGGAAAATGTATGAAGACATTTATCTCGATGACGAACCCTTCGAACGGATGGGCATAGATTTCGAAGCCAGCTCACATGTCATAAAAGGGAAAATCGGATCGGCGCAGGCGCGCCTCTTTCCACAACGAGACGCCGTCGACTTCGCGCTGCAATGGCTCTCACAGAATCATAAGTCGTGAGCCATCAAACTTCCGGGTAGCTATGGGCTTCCGGAACATCGATCGAAAGGGGACCCACCAATGGAATTTCGATTGCTCGGTCGCACAGGGGTTCGCGTATCTCCTCTCTGTCTGGGAACGTTGAATTTCGGCGGTCCAACCCCGGAAAAGGAAGCCATACGCATGCTTCACAAGGCTCTCGATCAGGGGATCAACTTCATCGACACGGCGAACACGTATGTGCAAGGCGAAAGCGAGCGCGTTATCGGCAAGGCCCTGTCAGACGGCCGACGCGATAAGGTCATCCTTGCCACCAAAGTCCATTATCCTCAATCGGGCGACCCCAACGATTTCGGCAACTCTCGGCTTCACATCCTGCACGCCGTGGAGGGGTCCCTAAACCGCCTGCAGACCGATTGGATTGATCTATACCAGATCCATCGTCCCGTTTTCGACGTTCCACAAGACGAGACCCTACGCGCCCTTGACGATCTTGTCCACCAGGGAAAGGTGCGCTACATCGGCTGCTCGACGTTCCCCACGTGGATGGTGATGGAGGCGCTGGCGATCAGTGAACGTTATGGACTATCTCGGTACGTGACCGAGCAACCACCCTACAACCTGCTGGATCGGCGTATCGAAAACGAGCTGGTACCCATGGCGCTGCGCTACAATATCGCAATTCTTCCCTTCTCCCCGCTAGCAATAGGAGTTCTTGCAGGTCGCTACAAGGAATTCGACCAGCACCCGAAAGGATCGCGTGCAGCTCGCATCGGGACCTGGGCGGCCGAGCGTGTGACCAAGAAAGGTATAGATGCGGGACGAAAGGTCTCCGAGCTAGCTGCCTCAGTTGGAATCACACCCTCCCAACTTTCACTCCTCTGGGTTAGAGACCAGCCCGCCGTGACGTCACCCATCATCGGTCCGAGAACCGAGGAGCATCTGGAGGATGCGCTCGGCGTGCTCGACATGCACCTGGAGGCTGATACTGCTGCCGCCCTCGATGAGATCGTCCCACCGGGAAGCGCTGTTGCCGACTTCCACAACACCAGCGGTTGGATGAAGACGAAGCTGGATTGACACATCCACTTGGAAACGAAAGGGGGTATACGGGGTTTTCAAAACCGAGACATGCTAAAGGCGAACGATTATCTGAAATTTAATTAAACTAGGAGGAGAATCATGCTTACAGAACGCATCATTGGAGCTTTCACCTTTCGAACCAGTGTCTACGCCGAGGTGGAGAACGACACCACATTCACCACGACAGCCTGGATGATCGTGGCGGTAGTCGCCTTTTTCAACCAACTCGGAACACGAGCGTCGAGCAACTTGTTCTCCTGGTTGGCTGGAACCATTGTGGGAACCATTTTTGCGCTCATCGGGTTCGCAATTGCCGCCCTGATTATCAGCTGGGTGGGGCGCACGGTGTTCTACGCTGAAGTCAACTTCGACGAACTCGTACGAACGCTCGGTTTGGCCTACGTGTGGAACATCCTGGGCGTCTTCGGTGCAGTTGTCGCCTTCTCAGAAGTACTGCAGTGTGTAACGGCACCCGCCTTCATCCTCGCCTGGTTACTCGGCCTGATCGCATGGTTTGTTGCCGCCAAGGAGGCATTGGACCTGGAATGGGTGCAGACCATCGTCACTGTAGTCGTCGGTTGGATAGCCTTCTTTGCGATCATGTTCGTTGCCGGACTTATCTTGGGAGTCCTCGGTCTGAGTGCGGCCGCACTCGGAGGTTTTCTCACCTAGCAGCGTTACTCACACAGTTCGAAGAATATCCTCCTCAAGAGATCTTAAGAATGCTTGCTGCGTGGCGCCCGATTGGGCGCTACGCAGCACGGGTTTTTAACTCACTTTTATAGATCGCGAACGAAAACTCGGTGGTTCTTGTAAGGCACGCCACCCACATTTTCCAGGTCGGCACGCATCTGTACGGCGCTCTCTGCGACCTGGGTCAGATCGGCGTGTTGGTAGCCAAACTCGTGTATGGTCTTCTCCATCTCCGAGTAAAGCAAGGCGTTGCCACCACGTCCGTGATACTCGGGCAGAACCCCGGCTCCATTCAAGGCGATCCATTTGGTGCGCTTCATTTCGATAAGCAGGTCGAGGATTCCGAAGGGAAGGAGGCGACCCTTGCTGCGTTGGATGGCCGCCGAGACGTCCGGGAACCCGAAGAGGAAGCCAACGACTTGATCCCCATGTGTGATGACCTTGATCAGCCGCGCATCAGTGACGGTCAGGATTTCGTTGAGAACATAATCGATCTCATTCTCGCTCAACGGATAATATTCCCAATTTTCCACGAACGAATCGTTGTATGTCTTCCCAATTCTCGGCGCCCATGCGCGTAATTCGCGTTTACTATCAAAACGCTTCACCGCCAATCCGCTACGCTTGGCGGCACGTTCGGCAATGCGATGCACTCTCTCAGGCAGTCTGAACGTATCAGCCCCCAGATAACAAGAGACAAAATCAACTTCCTTCTGGAACCCGAGTTCCTCCATGAACTTCGGATAATAGGGTGGGTTGTAGTTCATCATGGTCATCGCCGGCCGATGCTCGAAACCATCCACCAACATACCATACCCATCGAGTGGACCGAATCCTTTGGGGCCGACAACCTGATTGAGGCCGCGGGCACGCGCCCATTCATCCGCGTGTGCGAAGAGCGCCCGAGCGATCTCCAAGTCTCCTAGACATTCAAAATAATAAAACTGCGCCTGCTCCTTTGTGTGATACTGATTGTAGGGTTTGTTCTCCAGTAGCGCGATGCGCCCGACGTCCTCTCCATCGCGGACGGCGAGAAAGAACTCAGCGTCTGAATGCTCATAGAAAGGATGTTTTTCGCGGTTCATCCGCGTTGCGACGTCGATACGAATCGGCGGCACCCACAGCGGATGTTTCTCATAAAGCCGAAAGGGAAAATCGATAAAACGACGTACCTGACGCTTCTCGCGGGTGTCAACTTGATGAACCGTAATCATGACGACCTCCCAAACGAACTCCACTTGATTGTAGCACTCCCCAAAACCCTCTACAATCGGGTATCATCCATTTGACAAGTGGAAGGAGTTCTTCGTGTTCTTTCGCGTCTCACGCTGGCTTCTGAGAGTGGTATTCGCGCTCCTGACACGGCTCTCCATCTACGACTACGAGAATCTTCCGACCCAAGGCCCCTACATCCTCGTGTTTAACCACATGAGCATCGTCGATGGCGCATTGGTCTTCTCGATTCTACAAGGGCCTCGGATGACCGGGTGGGCCGCCGAGAAATACGAACGGCATCTTATCTACGGAAACCTCATTCGCCTTTACGGCGGCATCTTTATTCGGCGCGGCCAAGTCGACCGCGACGCGCTCTCACTTGGTGTTACACGCATCCATCAGGGATACATCTTCGGTTTGGCGCCGGAAGGCACCCGCAGCAAGGTGGGCTCGCTCATACGCAGCAAGACCGGCGCCGCCTTCCTTGCGCACGAATCCCACGCCCCCATCGTACCGATCGGCATCGCGGGCACCGAAGCGACCTTCCAAATGCTGGCTCGCCTCCGCCGCCCCAAAATCGACCTGCGCATCGGCAAACCTTTCCATCTCCCACCTCTCAACGAAGAGACACGCCACGCCGATCTACGCCGCAACACCGACGAGATCATGTGCAGAATCGCGCTACTTCTCCCCGAAAAATATTGGGGCGTGTATACCGGGCATCCCCGGTTACTGGAATTGCTGGAAGAACAGGGATTAGGGATCAGGGATTAGGGATCTGGAAGAGCGATCTATGATATCAGTGTACTGATCCCTGTTCCCTGATCCCCTTTTACTCCCCCTCATAGGTGATACGCACATCCCCCCCTCGGTTCCACCCTGGGTGGGATGGTTTTCTTTTCCCCTTCGACTACCATATAGAACAAATGTTCGATTTCCGGAGCGGCGTACGTCCCTGCTCGGAGATCTCAGGAGGATCCTCGATGCAAGAAGAAAACGATCCGTTTGCGCTCATGCACCTCCCGCTGCCGGCCAAGGATCCGGCACTGCTGGAAGCGCTGCTTCAACCGCGCATCGCCCTCTTCTGGGGCGCCGACACGCCAACCCGGGCGCTCTTGGCGATGCTCACCACCTTGGCCGTGGGCGGTCGACCCGTGCGCGTCTTCGACGGGGGCAACCGTTTTGATGGCTACTTCATCGCCCGCCTGGCGCGGCGCATGTGCAAACACCCCTACGCGGCGCTGGAGCGCATCCGCCTATCGCGCGCCTTCACCTGCTTCCAACTGGCCGAGTTGATCGAGAACACACCCAGCGCTCCCGAACCGCTCTTCGTCCTCGATCTGCTGACGACCTTCTACGACGAGAGCGTACCGTTACGCGACTGCGAACGCCTGCTGGCGACCACGATCACCCACCTGAAACGGCTGGCTGCGGTCGGCCCGGTGATCGTCGGCGCGCGCGAACCGCGCGCGCTGGTCAAGGAGCGCTGGGCGCTGTTGGACCATCTCCAGGTGGCAGCGGACATCGCCTGGCTGTTGCGCGCGCCGGAAGGAGCACTGGCGGAGCAGCCACAACTCTTCTAAAGGGATCAGGGAATAGGGATCTGGGATCAGGAAACCACATACTTCCAGATCCCACAATCCTAATCCCTAATCCCCGACCCTAATCCCTATTTCCTTGAGGTAACCCATGGGCCGAACACTACCCTCCATCACCAACGCCTTCCTGCAGGAGCAACAATCCCTGAGCCGTTTTCGGCGCGCGTTGCGTCTGGAAGACCAACGCGCGCTCGACGACCTCCTAGCGGCCTCTCGCCACCATTTGGCCGCCGCTGCCTACGCCTCCCACCTGCTGCCCTTCGAGACCATGTTGCTGGCCATGCTGGTGGAGGAACACAAGGAGGTGCGCCGCCTGCGACAGCGCCTCGACGACCTCCAGCGTCTGGTAGTGATGATGCACCCGGACCCGGATCAGTCTCCGCCGCTTCCCTCTCCACAAACCTCCATAGACGCGGCTGACTCGGGCCAGGCACTAGGTGCATCACCACTCCCAGACCCAGAGCCCAACCGCCCCAGCAAGCACACCCGACCCCGGGAGGACTGATGACATCGTTGTTCGGTTGGCTCTTCGACGTCTATCCCGCCGGAGACGGCATGGCGGTGTGGCTGATCGACGAGCAGGGCGACGCGCACCTCCTGCGGGACACCTTCACCCCCTGTTTCTACGCGCGCGGACCTCGCCAAGAACTGCGCGCCGTCTGCCAGATGCTGCGCGCTCAGCGAGCGCCGGTGACGCTTCGTCGCGTGGAACGCATGGACTTGTTCCTCGATCGCGCTGTTGAGGCGTTGGAGGTCGGCGTGCGCGTGCCGGGGCTGCTGCCGCGCTTGTTCCGACAGACAGCCGATTTGCGCCCCGATCTGACGTACTACGACGCCGACATTCCACTACCACAGCGCTACGCTCTAGCACGGGAAGTGTTCCCGCTGGCCTACTGCACCGTCGAACACCAGCAAGGCCGCATACGACGCATCGAGGCACTCGACACTCCCTGGGAGATCGACTATCGCCTCCCGCCGCTGCGCGTGATGACCCTACAGCTCGCTGGCGAGAGCCGCGACCCGGGTCGCGGCCACCGCGGCGACCTGCTGGTGGAGATCGAGGGGCAAACGTTTCGTTTCCCGCGCACGAAGAGCCGGCAGCTGCTGCTCGGCGTGCGCCACCTGGTCGAACGCTACGACCCGGACGCGCTGGTGAGCACCTATGGCGACAATTACATCCTCCCTCGCCTGCTCCAACTCTCCCGCCACTACGGCATCCCACTGCAACTCAACCGCGACCGCGCCAAGCAAGTGCAGCACAAGCCGGCCTCTTCCTACTTCTCATATGGCCGAGTGATTTTCCGCAACGAGCAGCACCTGCTCTTCGGACGCTGGCACCTCGACCGCCAGAACGCCTTCCTGGCCAACGATTACGGCATGGACGGGATCCTGGAGATCGCACGCCTCACCAACTTGCCGATCCAGACCGTGGCGCGTGTTTCCACCGGCACGGGGATCAGCGCCATGCAGGTCAACACCGCCCTGCGACGCGGCGTGTTGGTGCCCTGGCAGAAACGCCAACCCGAAACACTCAAGAGCGGTAGTGATCTGCTGCTCGCCGACAAGGGCGGCCTCGTCTATGCCCCCATCCTTGGCTTGCACGAGCACGTCGCCGAACTCGACTTCACCGCGATGTATCCCAGCATCATGGTGCACTTCAACATCTCCCCCGAGACCGTCGGTGCAGCGTGCTGCCCGGGCGAGCCGATCCCTGAGTTGGGTACGCCCGTCTGTCACCACCGTCAGGGTTTGGTGCCGGAGACGTTGGCGCCGCTGCTCGAGAAGCGCAACCGCTATAAGGCGCAGATACGGGCGCTGCCCGAGGACGCCCCGCAAGCGGAGACCTACCGGCGGCGCTACTCGGCCCACAAGTGGCTCCTGGTGACCTGCTTTGGTTACCTGGGCTACAAGAACGCCCGCTTTGGACGCATCGAAGCCCACGAAGCCGTCAACGCCTACGGACGCGAGGTACTGCTGAGGACCAAAGAATTGGTCGAAGCGCGCGGCTTTCGCGTCCTGCACCTGTACGTAGACGGCTTGTGGATCCACAAGCCGCAGGCGCAAGGGCGACCGGACTATGAAGCTCTGCTGGAGACGATTCGCGCCGAGACCGGCTTGCAAATCGGCCTGGAGGGGATCTACCGCTGGTTGGCCTTTCTGCCCTCGCGCACCGAGCCGCGCGTAACCGTCGCCAACCGTTACTTCGGCGCCTACGAGGACGGCTCGCTCAAGGTGCGCGGCATCGAGGCTCGCCGCCGTGACACGCCGCCCTACATCAAGGAAACGCAACTCGAAATGCTCAACATCCTGGCTCAGGGTCGCGACGCGCGCGGGTTTCGCGCCGCCATGCCGACAGCGGTGTCCTACGCGGCGCAGCGCCTGCACCTGCTGCGCGCCGGCCTCGTCCCGGCGCGCGATTTGGTCGTCACCCACCGCCTGTCGCGTCGCCCGGACGAATACGTCGTGCGCACCGTCGCCGCCCGCGTTGCAGTGGAACTGACACGCCAGGGCGTGGAGCTCAGCCCAGGGGAACGGCTGCGCTTCCTGCTGGTGCCGGGGCCGGAGAAGGCGCGTGCCTGGGAGCGGATCGAAGGCGAGATACCCTACGACCGGGCAGCCTACACCGAACTCATGCTGCGCGCTGTGGAGAGCGTCTTCGCCGCCGTCGGCGTGGACCGCGCCACACTGGAAACTTGGCTGCTGGCCAACGCCGGCTACTGGGGGTCGCCAGGCGTGCTGCCGCCGCCGGGCGTGGATATTGGCGCACCCTTGTGGGCGCTGAGGCCCACCGCTTGGGACAGGGAGCAGGGATTAGGGATCGGGGATCAGGAAGAGCATAGGGATCAAGTTTGTAGCATCAACACGAAGGGCGATACCCAGTCCCTGATCCCTAATCCCTACGTTCTTCCCAATCCCTTGTCCCAGATCCCTGATCCCCGCGTAAACAACAGTAGCAAAAATTATGTATCCCTTTGAGGTATCGAGATGAAACGTTCAAACGTCTTCCTCATCGTAACTGGATTGGTAAGCTTGGCCGCCAATGTCTTTGCCATCATGAGCTATTTCACCGAAGAGGGAGCATTCGTCGGTTGGCAAATGGACCCAGGGCTGATGGTGGCGCTCACCTTCGTGCTCATGGCCTACAGTCTGGCGACGTGGTCTGCGATGGCCTGGCGTTGGGCGCAAGGTCGCATCCAAGGAAACAAACGCCCCGCCACGTTCCTGCTAAACGCACTGACGACGTTCCCTCTGATGACGGTTTGGTTAATGGTGCTCTTTTCTGTAGTCGGGTTCACCGAAATGCCAACCCCCGAGCGGTGGCTTGTCGCGATGGGTTTCGCATGGGGCGCCACCCCCTTCATTGCCTTAGGGCTGACTGCGTCAGGCGAGGTGTTGGGCCCGCTTCTCACTGGATGAGCTCACCGATCCCGCCGGCCTCGTCTCCGAGGTAGATGAAAGAGAACGCGGTGTAGACATCCGAAGACCTCCTCGTTCCTCGAGGCCGCCTCGTTGCTACAGTCACCATATCGCACTACAATCCTGCGAATTTAGGAACCGGCGTGACAAGCGTGGGCGAGGCGCACATCATANNATGAAGAAATCCGTCCTTGGCCTGATCGTGCTGTTGGCTGTTTCTCTCACCGCATGCGGCGGAGGGGCACCATCACCAACAGCAACGAACACCCCAGAGCCGGCACAACCCACGTCTCCACCAGCCACCGCCACTCCCGAGCCGACACCTACAGAAGACACCACATACAAGCGAGTGCAGGAGTACTTGGGTGAGTGGAGCGGTGAGTGGCGCAACACGACCTTCGGTTCCCGCGGCGCAGCCCGCGCAACCTTTACGGCTGAACCCGACGGTACAGCTACCTTCACCATCGATCTGGACGGTTTCGTTTTCGGTGCCCTCGACCCAGACCCGGTGACCTACACAGGCACATTCAGCGCCGACGGCGCAATCTTCGAAGCGCCGGGCGATCCCCTGTTTGGGGATCTTACGATCACGGTCTCAAGCGACGGGAAAGTCACGATCTTGGGAGAATTGGTCCCTGTTGAAGGAATCGCCTCACTGGCCGCCACCGGCACGATCACCCCGGAGGTTCTCAATCTCAAGTACACGGTAACCTTCGCAGGCAGTGGCGAAGCCGTGGGAGAATTTGAGCTCACAAAGAATTCCTAAACACGGCTGTATAAGAAACGGCAACAAAAGCCCTCACAAATCGCAGACAACTCTTGAAACGAGGCTCGCTGTCGATGAGGCTTGACAAGCAACCTGGCTGGCCTGATGATCAGGCCGGCCAGGTTCTTTCTCATCCTTACTGCATGCAATAATTTGTATCTTCAGCTTCTCCCAGCACATCGTCGATTTCCTTTCTCATGGGCGCGGGGGGTGATCCCTGTGTGCGCAGCGATAACAGCTAACGTCGTCGAATCGACTGTACAGAATGCTCAAATAACTGATTTGTGTTTGACGTATTCCCCTATCTCGTGGTATCATCCGCAAGTCTACGAACCGCTGGTACGCAGGGCCGTAGCATTTGGAGGACCAAAACATCAGTACATCGGAATATAGAATTAACGAGGACATACGCGCACGAGAAGTACGCCTGATCGGACCCGATGGGAAGAACTTTGGGGTGGTTCCTCTTGCAGAGGCTCTCGAGGTCGCCGAAAAAGCTGAACTCGATCTGGTCGAAGTCGCACCGAACTCCCAGCCCCCCGTTTGCCGAGTTCTCAATTATGGCAAGTTCCTTTACGAGAAGGCAAAGAAAGATCGCGAAGCGCGTAAAGCGCAGGCAAAAGTCGAAATCAAGGAAATCCGCCTACGTCCAAAAACCTCCGAACACCATCGCGGTTTTAAGATTCGCGATGCACGACGCTGGTTGACCGAGGGCAAGAAAGTCCGAGTCCGCATCCGCTTTCGCGGCCGCGAAATCACCTATCCGGAGATCGCCCTCGAGGATCTGAAACAGATCGCAGAAGAACTTTCAGACGTCGGCACAATNNAAAGCGAGTCTCTTCCCCGCGGGTAGGAACGCCGCCCGCGGGGCTGTGTCGAAGGAGCAAGACTGTGCCTCGAAAGGCAACCAAGAAGGGTAAGTACAAACTCAAGACGCACAAGGCGACCGCGAAGCGCTTTCGGATGACCAGTCAAGGTAAACTGGTAAGGACGAAGAGCGGAAAAGGCCACCTGCGTCGCAGAACGCCAAAAAGGACGAAACGCCAGTTCACCAAGATGATCCCAGTGAAAGGCAAGAGCATTCAACAGCGCGTTCGCCGTTTGGCACCCTACCTGACGAAATACAAGGCCAACCCAAACGCGCGCAGTGGAAAATCGTCCTGACCGTCAGATTTTTGAAGTTGCGGCCGTTAGGTGTACCCAACAGATGCGCTCGACGCATCGGCGCCTAGTGGAACGCAGGAGTGTGAAACGTGACTAGAGTAAAGGGTGGAAACGTCACCCGTCGTCGTCATAAAAAAATCATAAAATCCGCCAAAGGGATGTATGGCACTCGGCATCGGCTCTTCCGCCGTGCCAATGAGGCCATGCTCAAAAGCCTGTGGTATGCCTACCGCGATCGTCGCACCCGCAAGCGTGTTTTGCGTAGGCTCTGGATTGCGCGTATTAACGCCGCTGCTCGGAGGAATGGCACGACGTACAGCCGCCTAATCCACAACATGAAGCAAGCTGGGATTCGCCTCAACCGCAAGATGCTCTCCGACCTAGCAGTGCGCGATCCCAAAGCCTTCACCGCCATCGTCCAGGCAGCCACCAAGCAATAAGGTCAACTGTGCTTTTAAAATCTTTGGACGCTTCGGCGTCCTTTTTTCATTCCCAACGGGCCTCACAAATTCACGCAACTAGACGTCACATGCTGACAGGCTCTACACTATAATTGAACTACTTGCAGCCGAATGGAGTACGGTTTCTAGACCGGAACATCTGCGCGTGGAGATCCGGTTTTCAGCCGAAGTCCTTGGCTCGCTGTGGAGGCAGATGTGTTGTCGAAGATCAGAAAACGAGAAGCCATGCAGTCCACAAGCCGTTCTCACATCATGGACAGGCTATGCGGAACCTCGAAGACCCGAGGAAGATTCCGCATGTCCCTCGGTATTCTGGCTCTTGTCGCGGTCGCCATCCATGCTTGCATAGCGGTTCCCCCCAGCGGATCGCCGCGTCTGACTTCGCTGCCTGAAGGGGACACTTCACTCCCCGATCCAGGATCCTCAGCTATAGGCACGAGTCCGGAGGCCGGCTTGGTGGACACGAGCGCACTGCCGGATCAGATCACAGGACACCTCAATGTTCGCTTCGAAAACCTCTCGATCGAGGATGGGCTCTCCCAAAGTGTAGTCGTCGCCATCCTTCAGGATAGCAGAGGCTTCATGTGGTTCGGCACCCAAGATGGACTCAATCGCTACGACGGTTATGAGTTCNNTTGTATGAGGACAGCACCGGCACGATGTGGGCCGGCACAAACGGTGGTGGACTCAACCGGTTCAATCGCGAGAGCGAGCAATTCATTCGTTATCAATTCAATCCCAATGACCCTCATAGTTTGAACAACGACCTTATCACCACGATCTACGAGGACCATGATGGCATTCTATGGGTTGGCACAAATTCCGGTGGACTGAATCGTTTCGACCGGGAAGCGCAGCAATTTACGCATTACCAGAACCAAGCGGACGACCCTCAAAGTCTGAGCGACAACACCGTCACCGCAATTTATGAGGATCGTTTTGGAGTGCTTTGGGTCGGAACCGATGAAGAAGGGCTCAACGAGTTCCATCGCCAGACTGAGACCTTCACTACGTACGCTCACGATCCGAATGAACCAACCTCTTTGAGCGACGGTACCATCACATCTCTCCTCGAGGACAGTCAGGGCAAGCTCTGGGTTGGCACGTCTGACGGGGGTCTCGATCGATTCGATCGCGACACGAAACGGTTTATCCACTACCAAAACCAACCTGACGACCCAACCAGTCTGAGCGACAACTCGATTCAAGCTTTGTACTATGATCGGTCCGGGAATCTGTGGGTCGCGACCAACAGCGGCGGCCTCAACAGATTGATCCCTCAATCGAACGATTTCATCCGCTATCAAGCCGATCCCAGTAACCCATTCAGCTTGACCGGCAATCAAATCACGTCGATCTTTGAAGATCAGGCGGGCGTCCTCTGGTTTGGCACCTTCGGCAGCGGTATTGACTTCTACGACCCACACAAGATCAAGTTCGCGCACTATTTCAGCGACCCGAACAACCCCCAAGGGTTGAACGACAACGGGGTTTGGACATTCCTGGAAGATTCTGAAGGAGTCCTCTGGATTGGCACATTTGCTGGTGGCTTGAATCGCTTCGATCGTGCAACGGGCGAATGGCGCCATTACATGAATGATCCCAATGACCCCACAACCATAAGTAGCGATAACGTACTCTC
>JABAOH010005695.1_pt2 | contig 13428 bp, 12 predicted proteins | sample 7062181 | NCBI WGS metagenome assembly JABAOH01 (sample SAMN14538630, study PRJNA623070) | marine sediment metagenome | biome: marine biome [ENVO:00000428]; feature: marine pelagic biome [ENVO:01000023]; material: deep marine sediment [ENVO:00002113]; isolation source: pool of 5 deep marine... | reverse complement strand
ATTGTAAGCGACCTAATCAACTACAGGTTAGAAGCAGCCAAGCGATTTGGAGCAGACCTAGTCGTCAACCCAAAAAACGAAAGTCTAATCGAAAAGGTGAAAAAATCCACTGACGAGAGAGGAGCAGACGTGGTTATCGTCACCGCTCCCAACGCAGAGGCTGTAACAGAGGGACTTAACATTTGCCGTAGGGGTGGAACCATCTGTTTGTTTGCGCCTACGCCACCAAGGAAACAGGTAAGCGTGAGCCCACGACGACTATTCTTTTCAGAAATTCGAATTGTTCCGTCTTATTCCACATCGCATATGGAGACCAGAACAGCCCTAAAGCTGATAAGCAGCGGAAAAATAAGAGCAGGGGAACTTATTACTCATCGGTTCTCATTAAGCCAGATCAGCGAAGCTTTTAAAACTGCAGCAAAAGGCGAATGTCTGAAAGTGGTGATCCTTAATGAATAGAGCGAGCGGAGAAAAAATGAGGGCGGCCCTTTTGTATGGAGTTAAAGATCTGCGGGTGGAAAATATTGACAGGCCAAAAGTTGGAGCCGGCGAAGTCTTAGTAAGCGTCAAGGCTGCCACCACCTGCGGAACCGACATAAAAATTTTTCAGAGAGGCTACGTGGAAGGGGTAATCCATTATCCAACGATCTTTGGCCACGAGTGGGCCGGAGTTGTGGCGGAAGTCGGCGAGAATGTGTCATGGCCCACAGAGGGTATGCATGTTAGAGCTGGAAACAGTGCACCATGCCTCAGATGCAACATGTGCCAAAAAGGAAACTACAACCTCTGTGAAGACATGATCTGGCTTTGGGGAGCCTACGCAGAATACATTAAGGTTCCATCCCGGATGGTCACGCTTAACATGCAAGAAATTCCTTCGCATCTAAATTATGAAGAGGCGGCCCTAGCCGAACCGCTAGCCTGCGTCCTTCACGGCATAGAAAAAGCCAACGTCACGCTGGGAGACACCGTCGCCATCATCGGAGCAGGACCAATCGGACTCCTTCACTTGGTAACCGCGAAAAAAATTGGCGCAGAAAAAGTGATCATCACCGATTTAGTCGATGAACGCTTGCAAAGAGCCCAGCAACTCGGAGCCGACGAAGCCGTCAATGCGAAGGAGGAAAACCCCGTAGATAAAGTCAGGCAACTCACGAAGGGATATGGCGCAGATGTGGTTATTGAAGCGATAGGGTTACCAGCAACGTGGGAACAAGCGCTAGGAATGGTTAGAAAAGGCGGAACAGTCCTTGAGTTCGGCGGATGTCCTCCTGGAACCGAGATAACGGTTCGAACTGAGCTGCTCCATTATGGAGAAGTAACCGTGCTCGGAACCTTTCATACCACTCCGGCGCACTTCAAGAAAGCTCTAAATCTCATATCTTCTGGAACGATAATGGTGAAACCATTGATAACCCGCAAAATGAAGTTAGACAAGATAAGAGACGCATTTGAAATATTGACTAACTCCAAAAGCGACCTGAAAATCGCTATAATTCCGTAGAGTCTTCTGCGAGGACTTTATTATAGAGAACGCCCGTAATGGTGTTCTGGCGAGTCTAATGAGTGATGGTTCCACATCCGACTTGGCGGTCATCGAGTCTCAGTTGAAGGGCAAAACCCTCCTGGTGTATTGGTACTTGTTGAGATCTCCGAGTTCTAGAGTAGGTGTTCGTGAGATTCAGCGTTCCTTGGGTTTCTCCAGTCCAAGTGTAGCTGCCCACCATTTAGACAAGCTTCTGTCGCTGGGGCTTGTTGAAAAAAGTATGACCGGCGAATATTTTTTGGTTCAAGAAGTAAAGGTAGGTCTCCTAAGGTTTTTTACGAGGCTGGGTCGTTTCCTTGTTCCCCGCTACCTTTTCTATTCTATTTGGCTCTCCACCATGTTTGTGATCTACCTGACTTTGTACTGGCCGAGTGGTTGCATCCACAACTTGGCCGCCATCATCTTTGGCTCGGCAGCCAGCCTAATCTTATGGTTTGAGACCGTTAGACTGTGGAGAGAAAAGCCGCTGTGAAACAGGGTTCGAGGGTGTTCTAAAACGTGGACTTAAGAGCATGTTTCAACTTTTTACATGGTAGAGGATGACGATGAAGAAGACGTTGTACTATGCTGTGGCTGCGATTCTGCTGGGCACAGTAACAATGTTTGCTCCAGCGATGCTGCTTAGATCAATCTATTATGATCGGCTGGGGCCTCATTTTGGAGAAATAGACTCCAAAAGCTGCATGGAAGCCGGTCGGGCGCCACAATCATTCTGGACAGACGACGGAGCAAAATTGGACCGGGGAGAAGCTTTGGAAAGAGTGATATCTCCGTCAAACCTTCGATCCGCTGGATTGATGCTGGTACCCAGCTTCCTTTTAGCATTAGGTGTTGCCATCTACCTCAAAAAACGGATTTTCTAGCATCCTTTCTACTGTTCTGTTTTTAGTACAGTTTGTTCTAAAACATGGAATTAAATTTCTCAGCGTCTTTGTAGATAGTTAGATAGTCACGCGTTAATGATTGGAGGCGTTTGCGAAATTGTCCTTAACAGAACTCATGCGCGTATTACAAGATCTCGGAGTATTCATTGTGGTTATCCTACTTGCCTACGTGGTCTACAAGATTGCAACGCTGCTGGAAGTGATAAGCAATAGGATCAAAGGAGAAAAAACCTAGGTCGAAAATGGATGGTGAAAACATGAAAAAAATCGTCGTTTTAATCGTTTTGGCCACCGCAATAGTCGGTGCATCCATTCCATTCTATCTGGAAGAGCCTCATTATTATGCGTCGCTATCACCGCTAAGAAGATTTTCTTCGTATGAAGAATTGAAAAGTTTTGTAAAAGCGAGCTCGCAGGTTCATCCTGACTACTTCTGGGGTTTCCCATCGCAAACCTTGGGGCCGAGGGAAATGGTTGCAGACAGTTCCACCAAAGGGTCAAGCGTCCCCGATTATTCGACCACGAACATTCAGGTTGAGGGGGTTGACGAGGCAGATGTTGTAAAAACTGATGGAGAGTTCATTTATGTTGTATCCAACAACAGTGTGTTCATTCTGAAAGCGTATCCAGCCGAGGAGGCTGAAGTTCTCTCCAAGATAGATCTAAATGGAACCTTTAGGGGACTGTTCATAAACCAGGGTAGGCTGGTGGTCTTCGAGGATGAAGGGTACAGGCTTTACGAACAGTCTTCTTCTGAACCACCTCGAACTTCCATCAAACTGTACGACATCTCAGACCGGACGAATCCAGTTCAAGCAAGGAACGTCTCATTCGACGGCTACTACTTCAACTCGAGGATGATAGGCGATTACGTTTACGCCATGATAAACGAGCCAGCATACTGCAAGGATGATGAAGTGGCACTACCAAAGATCTATTCCAAAGATGGGGTTGAGGAAATACCCGCCACCGACATCTACTACTCAGACATCCCGGACTACTATTACGCTTACACTACCATGGTTGCCCTGAACGTGCAGAACGACGATCACGAACCCACGATTAAACCATTCTTGCTGGGAGCAACAAGCAATATGTACGTCTCTCTAAACAACATGTACATAGCTTGCCCTGAAAATTACGAGACCCTCATATACAGAATTCACATGGACGAAAACGAAATAGAAATTGAGGCGAGCGGCGAAGTTCCCGGCTACGTGCTGAACCAGTTCTCCATGGATGAACATGAGAGCTACTTTAGGATAGCAACTACAACTCGCCACGTTTCGACAAGTTGGGACGAAGTGTCCTCCCAGAATCACGTGTACGTTCTCGATATGAATCTAGATATTGTTGGAAGGTTAGAAGACCTTGCACCTGGAGAAACGATTTACTCCGCTAGGTTCATGGGCGACAGATGCTATCTCGTAACCTTCAGAAAGATTGACCCCCTCTTTGTGATAGATTTAGAAGACCCCAGAAGCCCGAGAGTTCTCGGCCAGCTGAAGATAACTGGCTACTCAAACTACCTGCATCCATACGACGAAAACCACATTATCGGCATAGGCAAAGAAACCGTGGCAGCGGAGGAAGGAAACTTCGCATGGTACCAAGGAGTCAAAATATCCCTCTTCGATGTCACCGACGTTGAAAACCCAAAAGAGATAGACAAGTACGAAATAGGCGACAGAGGAACAGACTCCCCCATCCTGACAGATCACAAGGCGCTTCTGTTCGACAAATCGAAAGATCTTCTTGTGATACCTGTTTTGGTTGCGGAGATAGACGAGGAGCAATATCCCAGCGGTGTTCCTCCTCATGCCTACGGAAACTACGTATGGCAAGGGGCTTACGTGTTTGACATATCCCTGGATGAAGGGCTCTTCCTGAAGGGCGGAATCACTCACTTGGAGGATGACACTGGCCTAATGAAAAGTGGCTATTACTTCTCCTCTCCTTACTCTGTGAAAAGATCTCTCTACATAGACAACGTGCTCTACACCCTCTCACACAAGAAGGTAAAAATGAATAGTCTAGAGGATCTCGAAGAGATTAACGAAGTAGAGTTTCTCTAGACTACAGGTTAAGAAGATTATACCCGAAAACCATCGCACCTAAAAACCTTCGAAAAACATTGAAAAAGTTGCCGGGCATACCGCTGTGGTAGGTAGAATTCGAATTCCAACTCTGACAGTTGAAACTGGACCTAACGTAGCCGCTTGCACACAAAAAAAAGAGAAGTGTTTTTGATGGTGTTTAGCTTTGCTGTTACAAGCCGTAGTAGGCGTCTAAGAAGTTTGTCCAGCCTGTTGTTTGTCCCCAAGCAACTGGTAGGTAAATGTCTCTTCCAAGAGACGCCCAAGAGCCCGTCCAGTAGAGTGCTTTGGACCAGAAGAAATGCAATCCGTTGCAGTTCTTTTGTCTCTTTGCCATCCAGTTGGCTACCACCGCGTTGTTCACAGCGGTTATGACATTCTCTGATGCCGTCACCAACGAAGCAGGAATATTCTTCTCTTCCAAGAGTTGCTCCATGTAGTTGACCATATCCACGAAATACGCTGGCTCTGTGCCCGCCATCTTCTTGGCGCCTCTAAGCGCTGACGTGTATTTTCTCTTTTGGCTGCCTAGGTTCGCGTGCATTTCTGACGTCCAGCTGGTGAAGGCTGTTGTCAAGGCTGATAGCTGGCTTACGTCAACGGTTGAAAGCGTCACGTCGTTGAATCCCTTTAATGGCCCATAGTATTCGCCGTAGTTGGTCACAAGCTCAATTGCGTAGGTTAGGGTGTCTTGCGTTGGATTGTTCACCAAGTCTTGAGCATCGGTGCCATAGGGCCATCCGTCGAGGGGGATGCTTTCCTCTGACCCTACCACGTAATCAGCATGACCGATGAGTTCGTAGTATGCTTCAGCATGAGCCATGTCACACGCGTCAAACCCCACAATGTCGATGAAACCAACGGCGTCCATGATCTGGCCTAGTTTGGGGCAGTCAAGCCAATCTTCGTCACCTTGATCCCAACAAACGGACTCGAAGCCGTTGCCGTGGTCCCAGAAGTCCAACACGTACCTGTTAGCCGGCCAATGAGATTGCGCTGTGGTAATGAAGTTTATGGCTACTTGCGGGTCTCCCAAGTTCTGCTCGGAATAGGTCTCAACTACTGTGTGGGTACCTTGTTCGATGTGGATAAGTTCACTCCCATCCTCGGTGGAAAGATCGACAAGAGCAACAAAATGAACGTCGGCAGTAGAGCCTACGCTTTCTAATGCCTCCAGGTTTGGAGCCCAACTGGGTTCAAGGTCGTTGTCAGCGCATACGTAGATCATGAAAGTCCATTCAGCTGTCTGGGCGGATGCTCCGACCACTAAGAGCGCTTGCATCAAGAACACAAAGACTAATCCTAGGGACAGAAATGTTTTCTTCCTCAAACTTTCCTCTTCCTCTTCTTATCTTGTTTATCATTGCGTCAACTTTTGACACTCAAAACGGGTCTTTCATTACCCTATAAGTATTATATAAAACATTTCACCATTTTTATTATACAAGAATCTTCTATACCAGCCCCACGTGAAAAATTTCGGAAAACGTTGCAAACCAAAAAAAGGGGAGAGTTTTGTGTTGGCTTCGCGACTACACGCCGTGGTAGGCATCTAAGAAGCCTGCCCACCCAGTTGCCGTTCCCCAGGCAACTTCTGCATAGTAGCGTTCCCTCAGGCTCCAAGAGCCTATCCAATAGGTTCTAGTGGCCCAGTAGAAGGTTAATCCTTGGCAGGCCTTCATTCTCTTTCCATTCCATTTGGCTACGATCGCATCGCTTAGAGCGGTCTTAAGATTCTGTGTTGCCATCGCCAACGAGGCGGGGATGCTCTGTTCCATGAGGCTGTCCAAGTAGGTGCCTAAGTCCACGTACCAGTTTGTTTGCCACATTCTCGTGGCGCCTCTGATTGCTGACGTGAGTTTCCTCTTGTGTTGGGGTAGGGCGGCGGTCATCTCTGAGGTCCAGTCGGTGAAGGTTGTGGTAAATGCTGCTAGCTGGCTTGCGTCAAAAGCTGAAAGCATCGCGTAGTCGACGCCCTTCTGAGCGACATAATATTCGCCGTAGTTGGTCACCATCTCAGTTGCGTATCGTTCAGGAGTCCACGTTGGGTTGTCCACCAAGTCTTGAGCAAGCGTGTCGTAGGGATAGCCATCTCCAGGTACGGTTTCTTCTGAGCCTACTAAGTAGCCAACATGATCCAGAAATTCGTAGTACACGTCGATCTGGCCCATGTCGCAAGCGTCAAATGCTACAATGTCGATGAAGCCAACGGCGTCATGGATTTGGGCCAACTTGGGGTTGTCAAGCCAATTGTCATCGCCTTCATCCCAGCAGACGTAATCCCAACCGCCGCCGTGGTTCCAATAGTCTAACACGTACTGTTGAGCTGGCCATAGAGATTTCGCTGTGTTAACGAAGTCTATGCACACTTGGGGGTCTCCCAGGTCTAGCTCGGGATACTCCGCAACCACTGTGACGCTCCCTTGCTCGATGTGAACAAGTTGAACCCCCTCTTGTAGGGTCATAAGATCGACAAGAGCAACAAAATGAACGTCAGCGGTGGAGCCTACGCCTGTTAGCTCTGGCACGTTTTTGTCAGGCCAATAGTTTTCCAGATCGTTGTCGCCACATACGTAAATCATGAATGTCCATTCAACTCGTGGAGCTGGGGGTGCCGCTAATGTTCCAGTAACTAGGAGCGCCTGCATCAAAAAAGCTAAGACTAGTCCAAGAGACAGAAATGTTCTTTTCCTCATATTTTTCTCTCCGGTATTAGTATTGTTTTGTCATCGCACCAACGAAATGTTTGGCACTCAAAACGGAGTCTCTGTATTAGAGCTGGTTTTATTTAAAATATTTCCTCGTTTGCGTTATAGAATTATGCTAACTATTGTGGTCTCACGACGTTTTGCAAGCGTGAGCGAGTGTTGCAGAAATTGATCCGTGGCTTCTTGGGCTTCAAATGAAACAGTTAGGGACAAAGGTCTCATCAGGAAACGGCAATTTTGCGTCTGTTGTTAAATTCAAGCCTATCTGACTCAGCGTCTTTTCGCTACCTTCGTTCAGAAGATGAGTAGTGTGCATTTCACAAGCTTTCAATTTGTCCAGCGCATCTAGGCATTTGCGTGCGTTCTCGTCTGATACCGCGCTTGCAGCCATTGCATTGAGTATTTCTTTCACGTCTAGCGATGTGCTGCTTGACCCAATTGTATTCTTCAGTCGCATCATGCTTCGGATTACGCTGGGAGAAATCACGTCAACTTTATCCGGTATTTCGGCAATTACTTTTGTTGCATTCAGAACCGCTGCTGATTCAGCGTAGAGTAGCGGCGAGTTCTTGCCTCGTACAATTACAGTCTTGTCTGAATCCAAAATGATTTCGATTGCTGCACCACAGAATACATCTCTATACCCCTTTCCCTCTTTCTTTCTTTTTCTAGCATCTTCTGCTGCTTCTCTTGCTGGCAGGACAACAGAACGATCCTCAGGCTTAACGCCTGCCTTTTCCATTATTTTGTCCATTCTCTCACATGTATCATATAGAGTATCACCTTCCACAAATTCTGCGCGATACCTGAAATACCGTCTTACAATTTCTTCCTTGCTTGCTTGACCCACCGCATCGTCATTGATTATTCCCTCTTTAACCATGTTGACACCCATGTCAGTTGGTGATTTACATTTAGCCATAGGATCGTCCTTGTCGACTATCTTATCAATTATTCTCTTCATTATCGCGAAATTTTCTACGTCTCTGCTGTAGTTGATCGCCGTTATTCCATATGCTTTTTTGTGGAATGGATCCACAACGTTGTAATCTCCAATGTCAGCGGTTGCTGCTTCATACGCAATATTCACAGGATGGTTAAGGCTTAGATTCCATACTGGAAACGTCTCAAATTTTGCAAAACCGGATTTGACACCTCGCCTTCTGTCATTGTAAATTTGTGCCATACAAAATGCGAATTTGCCGCTGCCTGGTCCAGGTGCAGTGACAACTACAATCTTTTTCTCAGCAGTCACATACTCTTGTTTACCGTATCCTTTGTCACTCACAAGAAAATGCAAGTCTTCAAGGTAGTTTGGTATTTCATAATGGATGAAAACGGGTAGCCCCCTGTTCTGAAGTTTTTGTTTGAATTTTTTCGCTGTCAATGCGTTGTTAAACCTGTTTATCACCACGGCAGAGACATCTAGACCAATCTCGCGAAGATCGTTTATGTCTTTAAGTGCTTGGTCATCATATGTTAACCCGAAATCTCGTCGAATTTTTCTTCCTTCAATGTCCTTCGCACTGATACAATGTATTATTTCAATTTTGTTTCCAAGTCGCCGAAGCATCTGAACCTTCGTGTCAACATCAAAGCCTGGAAGCACACGCGAAGCATGAGAGTCATAACACAACTTGCCGCCGAATTCTAGATACAGTTTTTCGAACATGGAAACGCGGTCGAGTATCTTCTTCACCTGTGCATTCAAGTATTTTTTTGTGTCGAACCCAGTTTTTCTGATTATTTGACTGTCCTCTCCTGTGAAGCCATCAGCGCGCACCATATTTTCCTTGCTGTTACGTCGGCATATCCAATGGCTTACGGTTATTGCCTGCGATGCATAAAAACTGTTTGATAATAGCAAAACCCATGAAAATTGTTTTCGAAAAGCGTACGCGAAAAGCTTTTTTGTGTCTTGACCGAAATTTCATTGGCGTTATGTCAGACAGTTGCATTGTCTGCAAGTCCATTAAGGAGGTCTAGTTATATCTCATAATCGACCTGTCAAGTTTGTTTTCGTAACTGGCGGCGTATTGTCCTCTGTTGGCAAGGGCATCGTCACATCTTCCATTGGAAAGATGCTTCAGGTGCGAGACTTCAAGGTCACAGTGATAAAGATTGACCCGTACGTGAACGTAGACGCGGGAACAATGAACCCCTACATTCACGGGGAAGTCTACGTGACAGATGACGGAGGCGAAACCGATCTAGACCTCGGCGGATATGAAAGATTTCTAAACCTCAACCTGCCCAAAGACAACAACATAACAACTGGCCAAATATATCAAGCCGTCATCAATGAAGAGCGGCGGGGCGATTTCTTAGGGAAATGTGTCCAAATAGTTCCCCATGTAACCAACGAAATCAAGCGTCGAATCCGCTTCGTTGCTAAGCGATCCAAGGTTGACGTTGTCCTAACCGAGTGTGGAGGCACCGTTGGAGACATAGAGGGACTGCCCTTCCTTGAAGCGATCCGTCAGATGCGTTTAGAGGAAGGGTTTGAGAACACACTGTACGTTCACGTTGCCCTCGTTCCGATTTTAGGCGTCACCGGGGAAATGAAGACAAAGCCCCTCCAGCACAGCGTCAACGAGTTACGCCGCATCGGCATTCAACCAGACACAATCGTCGCCCGATGCAGGAAAAAGATCGACTCTGAAGCTCTTCAAAAAATATCGTTGTTTGGTACAATCCCGGAAAGCGCCGTGTTCTGCTCCTACGACGTTTCCTCTACTTATCAGGTTCCACTGATCTTGGATGAGCAAGGCATGGGCGATTACGTTTGCAAAAGGCTACGCTTGCCAGAGAGAAAACCAGAGTGGAACGGCTGGAAAACATTTGTACACGCCTTTGTCAACCCTCGTTTTGAGGTTAAAATAGCGCTGATCGGCAAGTACGCGGGTTTGGTTGACAGCTACGTGAGCATGAACGAGGCGCTAAAACACGGCGGAGCAGCCTGCCACTCCCAAGTTTTGATTGACTACATCGAGGCAGAAACTTTTGAAAGAGAACCGACCAAATTAAACCTTCTCAAAAATCACGACGGAATATTTGTTCCTTACGGCTTCGGCCCCAGAGGGATCGAAGGAAAAATCAAAGCCGTCCGTTTTGCCCGGGAAAACAACGTGCCATTTTTAGGAATCTGCTACGGCTTTCAAATGGCAGTCGTAGAGTTCGCCCGCAACGTTTGCGCATTGGAAGGAGCCAACAGCACCGAAGTCAACCCAGACACACCCCATCCCGTAATCGATCTGATGCCTGAACAGCGAAAAATCGAGTATAAAGGAGCGACAATGCGTCTCGGCGCACACAAAATCGTGGTTAAGAAAGGAACGGTGGCACACAAACTGTATGGTGCTGAGGAGATTTTAGAGCGCCACCGTCACCGATGGGAGGTCAACTCAGACTATTGGAACACTTTGAAGACGCATGGATTGATCTTCTCTGGCCATAGTCCTGACGGTCGAAGAATGGAAATTCTAGAGTTGCCCGAAAAATTCTTTTTCCTCGCTTCCCAATTCCACGGCGAATTCAAAAGCCGCCCCCGCAAACCGGACCCAGAATACTACGGCTTTGTCAAGGCGTGCCTAGACAAAAAACTGGGGAAATCGAAACCGGAATTCTGAACCCATAACTCAATCTTGCGTGCGCAAGAAAATTCTGAAAGAGTGAAACACGATGAGCGAGCGAAACATTGTTCACAGAGAAAAGCGACAAAGGAAACTTCAGTTTCAGCCAAAAATCGTTATCTCAAAATTCGGTGAGGTCTATGCCGATGAGATACCCCGTACGCTCGCGGTCGTGAAGGAGTGTTACAGTCGACTGGCACCCCACGAAGTCGCTTTGGTTGATCTATACTTTTTTGAGCGATCTTCCTCGACCCAGGCTTTCTTGGCAAAAGAATTCAAACAGGTCGGGGTCGTATCGGCTTCCTTTGACGAACTGTTTTTCGCAATGCATGACGCTTGGCGGGGGACATCTCGCATTGTCCTGTGTCTCGAAAAAATGAGAAAACTGCCCAGACTTGTTCAAACTGGAGGAATCCGACATGAGGTGGGACACTCAGTTCTCCACGGTAGCCTAAGCTACTATCTTCTTCCTATTCCCCCAGTGCTGTCGAGACTCTCTAAACGCTTCAATTTCTCCCAAGGGTATGCAATGAACCTGCTCTATCTGATATCCATCGCAGTAAAGGATTACGAAGTATCCCGTCTTCTTCAGGAACGAGGCTACATCAAAGATCAGATAGCCTACTTGAAGCACGTGCTCGCCGTCTCAGAAAGCGACATACTGTCATGGGAAATATCCGGAGGGAACCCTCTAGCGCAGGCCCTATGCTTGATTTCAAGCCTGAAACCCATAGGTTGTGCCATGCCCTTTCTTCCCCAGAAAAAGTCTGGCGCGTCAATCAAACTTCGCGTCACTGAGAGTCTATCTTATCTGCCGGCCAGATACTCCACTTTGCTGTTGAAAACAGCCTTGGAAGTGTTTTCATCACTAGGGGCAGATACTCTGAACAACATCGCCCACGTAACACGGTCGATCACTGAGAACATCGTTGAACCCATGCTTCGAAGATAAGCCAACCCTAAGATTTCAAACCGACGATGAGAAGATTGTTTCGGAGGAACAGGGGTCCGGGGTCTTTTGTTTGATGACAAAACCGATTGGGTTTTCCGCTATGACGTCGTATTTGAGGCTAGGGTGCGTTATCTATCTGCTTACAGATCTCTTCTACAATTCGCACATGTTCATAGCCCATTTTGGGAGTAACCAAGGGCTCTTCGTCGTTGAGGATGCTTTTTACGAAAGATTTGATTATCATTGCATGCGAAGGGCTGAACCCTAGAAGCTTTTTCTGCCTAAGCAACATAGCGAGGTATGAACATCCTATCTTGACTTGGTAAAGGATGTTCTCGCCGAGCCAGAATCCTCGCCCAGGTTTCGTAACAATCAAACTGCTGATAGGATAGATTCCAGCGTGCAGAGTACCGCCAGTGCCATAGATGTCGGCATAAACGTCAACTCTATTGGACCCTGGAGCGTTGAAGCTAATGTGAATTGTTCCAAATTTTCCATCAGCATCCAAAATTACTCTTAGGTCATCAAAGGGCATCCATGGATAGTCTCCTAGTTTCTCAACAAAAACAGACTTCGCTTTCAAGTTTCCCAACATAGCCTGGAGAAGATACACGGGATGGGCGAGGTTTTCCCCAAATCTGCCGCCTGGAAGCTTGTGACACCAATGGTTCTTGTTTGCCACCATATGTTCATCCTTGCTGTGCAGAAGTCCGACGCTCATTCCAATCACTTGTCCGATTGCTCCCGCATTGATTTGTTTCATTGCACGCACCATCGAAGGTTCAAAGAGTTGATTCTGTATCACCAAGAGTTTCGCTGATGACCCATGAAGAGCCTTCATAACTTTGTCTGCCTCCTTAGTCGTCACAGTGAAAGGTTTCTCTACGACGACGTGGCAATCTGCTTCTAGACATTCTATGGCTTGGTCGGCGTGGAACTGCGGCGGAGTACAAACGGAAATCGCAGACAAGTCTTCACTTTTGATCATCTTGGAGAAATCAGTGTAATATGAGGGGATTTTCCATTTTTCAGCCGCTCGCACTGCGGCATCTCTATTCGCGTCGCAGACAGCAGCTGTGGGAATTCCCAAGCCTCTCCACGCGTTGAAGTGAAATTGGGAGGCGTCTCCGCAACCAACTATGCCGACCTTCATTACGGTTGCTTCCTGTGGGCTTTGTTTCACTAGGTCCCGCTTAAAAAAATTTGCTTCCAAGCGCGCGGCGCAGAACCACGATTGAATGCGCTCTGCGTGCAATCTCCTCACATGGTAGCAAGATACGCTAACACAATAGCTATAGAGTTGTTTATCCCGTGCATCAAAGCCGAGGTGGTTGTATTTCCACCGGTCTTCTGCCACACATAGCCTAGAAACAAACCTGCACCAAACGCAGGAAGGATGGAATACAAAGTATTAAGACCATGCAAAAGTCCAAATAGAACAGAGGCAATTAATAGCCCTCTCATTTTCCCAAATGAGTTTTCAAAACCTTTCTGGACAAAACCTCTGAAAGCCAACTCTTCGCAGGGTCCAACTAGAACTAAGGAGAAGATAAGCATTACAATCAATTGAAAAGAGTTTCTGGGAACAACTGCCTCTTCAACGAGCCCTG
>JABAOH010010013.1_pt1 | contig 13431 bp, 14 predicted proteins | sample 7062181 | NCBI WGS metagenome assembly JABAOH01 (sample SAMN14538630, study PRJNA623070) | marine sediment metagenome | biome: marine biome [ENVO:00000428]; feature: marine pelagic biome [ENVO:01000023]; material: deep marine sediment [ENVO:00002113]; isolation source: pool of 5 deep marine... | reverse complement strand
ATGGGAATCGATGTATGGGAAGTGATCCAGGCCGCGTCGACCAAGCCTTTCGGATTCATGCCTTTTTTCCCTGGTCCGGGTTACGGCGGGCACTGCATTCCCGTGGATCCTTTTTATCTCGCCTGGAAAGCCAAGGAAGTCGATCAGCCCACTAAATTTATCGAGCTCGCTGGAGAGATCAATACATTCATGCCTTATTATGTGGTCTCGAAAACAAGCGAAGCTTTGAACGAAAGTGGAAAGTCGATAAAAGGAGCCAAAATATTAATCTTGGGATTGGCTTACAAAGAAAATATCGATGACCAGCGAGAATCTCCGTCGCTCAAGATCATCAGTCTCCTCAAAAAGCAGGGAGCCGATGTTTCCTACAATGACCCGTATGTTCCTCTGGCAAGTGGATACAGAGACTATCCCGGTCTGGAGCTGGAATCAGTGGAATTGACTGAGAACATCCTCAAAGAGTCTGATGCGGTGGTCATCGTGACGGCCCACTCTGACTATGATTTTGATTGGATCACGAAAAAAGCGTCTCTCGTCATCGATACCAGAAACGCCATCAAGAAGAAAACGAAAAACGTGGTCAAAGCCTAAAAGCCTTGACAATCGCCCTGAAAAGAATATATAGCGGTTGGAAAAACAGAAAATAATTTCCTCCGCGCCCTGGAGTGCTTTAAAAGGAGAAGGTCATGAAGATTGCAGTCATCGGCACTGGATATGTGGGAATGGTCACAGCCGTTTGCCTCGCTGACCTGGGCCACACTGTCATCGGGACCGATGTGGTACCGGAGAAAATCGACAAAGCCTCCCGGGGAATTTCTCACATTTACGAGCCCGGCCTCGAAGATCTCCTGAAAAAGAACCTGAAAAGAGGGAACCTATCTTTTCTCCATGACCTCGATGAAACCATTAGGTCTTCTGACGTTTTGTTCGTCTCTGTGAACACGCCCCAGAGGAAGGATGGGAGCGCGGATATGGTTTATGTGGAGGGCGTCTCCAGAAGGATCGCTGAAAATTTAAACAGCTACAAAGTGGTGGTGGAGAAAAGCACGGTTCCAGTCAAAACATCTCTGTGGATCAAGAAGACGATCGACCTGCATAAAAAATCCGATGTGGAATTCGATGTGGCCTCCAATCCTGAGTTCCTCCGAGAAGGCACAGCCGTCTCGGATTTTCTTCACCCGGACCGCATCGTTATCGGCGTGGAAACGGAAAGAGCCAGAGATATCCTGGTCGATATATACAAGAAATTCAAAGACAAACTTCTCGTGACCAATATCGATACCGCTGAACTCATCAAGCATGCCTCAAACTCTTTTCTGGCACTCAAGATTTCCTACATCAACTTGATTTCGGAGCTTTGCGAAAAAACGGAGGCGGATGTGGAACGGGTCGCTCAAGGCATGGGGATGGACCCGAGGATCGGGGACAAGTTTCTCAGAGCCGGTATCGGCTACGGAGGCTCCTGCTTCCCGAAAGACATCCGGGCGCTCGCCAAGATCGGAAAAGACCTGGGTATCAGTTTTAACCTTTTGAAAGAGGTCGATAAGATCAACTCGAGACGAATCGATATTTTTGTGGCTAAGATAAAGAATGCTCTCTGGATACTGAAGGATAAGGTCATCGCGGTTTTAGGATTGTCATTCAAACCGGAAACGGATGATATAAGAGAAGCCCCGAGCATTAAGGTCATCCAGAGGCTTCTTGAGGAAGGGGCTTCTCTTCGCCTGTATGACCCGAAGGCCATGGAGAACGTTAAAAAAGTATTCCCGGAAAAAACCCCGCAGGTTCACTATACGAAATCCCCGTATGAAGCCGCAGAGGAGGCAAACGCTTTGCTCCTTATCACGGAGTGGGATGAGTTCAAAGATATGGATCTGAAAAAGATCAAAAGTCTGATGGCCAATCCTATATTAATGGATGGGCGAAACGTATTTGATCCAGCGCGGATGAGAGAGCTGGGTTTTGATTATCATTCTATCGGACGGAAATAGCGGTTGAGAGCCGGCCTTAGCAGATACGCGGGAGCAGCTCTGAAGTCAAAGGCTCAAGAAGCCGCAGCCCTCCGGAGAGAGTGGACAAAAGGAGTTCTCCGGGTTTTCCGGTTTTGTCGTCCACTTCCCCGATTATTTTTGCTTTGCGCCCAAGGGGATTTTTACGGATAATATTGAGGATCTCTCCGGCTCGTCTTTTGGGGACAACGAGGACCGCCCTTCCTTCGCATGCCAGGTAAAGCGGGTCGATTCCGAGAAGCTCTGTAGCTCCTCGGACAGCACGGGAGAGGGGAATCCTCTCTTCCTCGATAAGGAGAGAGTAGGGGATCTTTTCTGCGATTTCACTGAGCACCGTGGCCAGCCCGCCGCGCGTGATATCTCTCATCCAGTGGGCACCTTTCTTCCAGAGAGGGAGGAGAAAATTCAAGGGGGCACAATCGCTTTTCACATTCGATTCCAGCCCGAAATCACCTCGAGCCAGCATGACCGCAACGCTGTGTTCTCCAAGAGTTCCTGTGAGGATGATCTTATCTCCGGGTCGGATTTTGGCGATCGTCGGCCTGGCCCAGACTTTTCCCACCCCAGAGGTGTTGATGTAGATTTTATCGGCTTGCCCGCGTCTGACGACCTTGGTGTCTCCTGCAGTGATCTCCACTTTGGCCTTTTTGGCCGCTTTTTTTATGGATTTGAGGATCGTTTCCAGGTCTTCCCAGGCCATTCCCTCCTCCAGGATCAGGGAAAGGGATATATACTTAGGCTCAGCGCCCGAGACGACCAGGTCATTCACTGTCCCGTTGACGCAGAGAGTCCCGATATCTCCTCCGGGGAAAAAGATGGGATCGACCACATAACTGTCTGTTGTGAAGGCCGTTTGACCGGGGAGATGAGCTGAATCGGAAAGCTCGTCCAGAAAGGGATTTTTAAAAGCCCTGACAATGTGTTGTGAGATGAAATCCCTCATCAATTTGCCGCCGCTTCCGAGCTCTAAGCTGACTTTTTTCATCAATGTTTCCTTGTATATGGAATTAATGGAATTTTATACAAAGTAACGTTATTGGTGTCATTGCGAGCTTGCGTGGCAATCTCATAAGAATAGACTGCAATTGCGAACGACATAAAGAAGTGCGGCGATCCCGTAAAAAGAAATATATATTTTTTCATATGAGATTACCACGTCGCTCTGCTTCTCGTAATGACAGTAGTATGAGATTGCCACGCAAGCTCGCAATGACATTTCGTTCACAGCCTTTCTAATGGACTTCCCATTATGTCTGAATTCATTGTTTTTCCCTTAAGTCTAACTTTTCCGATCTCTGTGATATTTGTAATAGATCAAGCAGGCACCCTCAAAGGAGACCATGCACGGACCGTAGGGAGAATCAGGATTGCATTTCCCGATGAATAACGGGCATTGAGGTGGAGAGATCAGGCCCCGGAGCACCTCGCCGCATCGACAACCCGGAAGGTCTCCGCTTCCTCCTCTTATTTTGAGGCTGAATTTGATCTCGGCATCATAAGACGCGTAATTCTTTTGAATCCTGAGCCCGCTCTGAGGGATGAGTCCCAGGCCTCTCCAATGCGCATCTTTAGTCTCGAGCATTTCATCCATCAAAGCCAGCGCTTTCGGGTTTCCTGAAGCCCGGACCACTCTGGAGTAAGCGTTTCGCACTTTAGGTTTTCCGTGTTCGATCTGTTCAAGCGTGGACAGTACACCGAGGAGCATGTCGCCGGGCTCAAATCCAGTGATGGCCCCGGGGATTCCGTACTTCTCTGCGATGAAGCGATAAGGTTTTTCTCCGATGATGGCACTGACGTGACCGGGGTAGAGAAAACCGTCGATTGCAATTTCTTTGGCATCGACGATTGCTTTGAGCGGAGGGGGTATCAACCAGAGTGCGGACAGGACCGAATAATTGGCCAGGCCTTCTGCGGCTGCCTCCTTAACAGTCATGGCAATGGCGGGAATGGTTGTCTCAAACCCGACTCCGAAGAAAATTACCTCTTTTTCTGGGTTCAACCTGGCCTTCTCGAGAGATTCCTCAGGAGAATAAACGACGTCCACCAGAGAATTCGGAGCAGGAACAGTTGTCTGGAGAGATCCCTTTGCGGTGGGGACTCTTGTCATGTCGCCGAACGTGGTCAGGATGAAATTTTCCCTCTGCGTGACCAATTCTATGGCCGCCTCATGGAGCTCATTCGGAGTGATGCACACCGGGCATCCCGGACCCGACACCATTTCCACTCCTGTCTCTTCGATCATGTTTTTCAAACCGTATCTGTGCACGGTCATGGTGTGTGTGCCGCAGACTTCCATGATTCGGATGGGGGAGGAAAGAGATCGGGCTTTTTTCTCTATCTCCGCGAGCAGCGCTTGAATGACTCTTTTATCCTTGTACAGCAAAAAGGGGTCGCGTCTTAACATTTGACATTTCTCAAGTTTGTGCTCTCTTATTTCCTATTTGAAAATTAAAGTTGCGTTCTTTTAATTTCAATAACCGAAGAAATGTCAAATGTTAAGACGCGACCCCTATTTTAGCCAAAGTTATTGTTCGCCTTCTTGTTGAGAGGCGGTCATTTCTCTAAGAAGCGATAACGTCTCCTGGGCTTCTTCCTCATCGAGCTTGGATATGGCAAATCCGGCATGAACAATGACCCAATCTCCGACCTTGATATCTTCAAGAAGAGAAAGGTTGATTTTGACTTTTGTCCCCAAATAATCCACCTTTCCCAGTTTGGATTCATCGATCTGGATGACTTTTGCGGGAATTCCTAAACACATTTTATCGTTTCTCTTTTGGGACCCAATAGAATACCAAAAAAGAGATGTGTAGAAAAGGGGTCTGGTCTCAATTTTTTTGACAATTTCCAGGCAAGTCCATATAATTGGTCTATGAACGAGGACCTTAAAGGCTTCATCAAACCCGGAAGCGAGGAAGAGTCGCTGGTGAACCAGCTCGATCTTTCGCGCCTCCCCCGTCATGTGGCGGTAATCATGGACGGGAACGGCCGATGGGCCAAGAAGAAAAAACTTCCTCGGATCGAAGGTCACCGCGCCGGGTCCAAATCTGTCCGCGAAATCGTGGAAACATCTGCGCGTCTGGGTGTCCAATATTTATCCCTGTATGCTTTTTCCAAAGAGAACTGGAAAAGACCCAAAAAGGAAGTCGCGACCCTGTGGAGGCTTCTGGAGGATTACCTCAAGAAGGAAGACAAGGTGCTCGTTGAAAATCAGTTCCGGCTCAAAGTCATCGGTGAACGGGAAGCCATTCCCCTCTCTGTCAAGAAAGAATTGGAGCGTGTCGAAGAGTTGACGAGAAAATTTGACCGCTTGACCATTATTTTGGCTTTGAATTACGGGGGCCGGGATGAAATCGTGGATGCAGTGAAGCGGATAGTCAAGGATAAAGACTGTGATGTGGAATCACTGGATGAAGAAACATTCGCCCATTATCTCTACACAGACAATATCCCTGATCCCGATTTGCTCATCAGGACAAGCGGTGAGCTTCGTGTGTCCAATTTTTTACTCTGGCAGATCGCCTATTCTGAGATCTGGATCACACCGGTTTTATGGCCTGATTTCCGGAAGAAGCAGCTGCTTCAAGCCCTGGTCGAATACCAGAAAAGAGAAAGGAGGTTCGGAGATATCCATCCCCATGAGAGCAGCGATTTATGAAGCATCGATCATTCTGTGTGGACTCCAGAGAAAAATATGAGACACTTCTTCGAGATGAACGTCACGCATGATTTTTCCTTGAATCCGTGTATTGTCTCACCTGAGAAAATCACCATTCGTCATGAAATCATTCCTGTATATCCATAAAGGGATTCCTCCATTTATTTATACACAATGAGTCTTCGAAAGAGATTACCGACTTCTATCGTGCTCCTGGCTTTCACGTTTGGCCTCGTCCAGTTTGTTCCTCCTCTCTGGTTCTTGCTCATCGTGTTGCTCTTGATATTGGCGGCTCTCGGTGAATTCTACAGCCTTTTCCGCGTGAAACGGATATTTCCACAAAAGATTTTCGGAATCTTTCTGGCCCTGCTGATTACAGCCTCTTTTTATTTTGAGGAATTCTCCCTGGCCTTAGCCTTATTCCTGTGCCTGCTCCTGGCCGCGGTGTATTATGTGATTTCCATCCGCACTCTCGAGAAGCTCGCGACTTTTCCCCAATCCATGGCGCTGACATTTTTCGGGGCGGTCTACCTGAGTTTCACTCTGAACCATTTTTACCTGCTGAAAATCGAGAAAGGGCCGTCCGTAATCTTTTTCCTCTTGGGTGCGATATTCATGGGCGATACCGGGGCTTTTCTCATAGGAAGTCTTTGGGGACGGCGGAAATTGGTGGCGATCGCAAGCCCGAAGAAGACATGGGAAGGCGCCATCGGCGGTATTGTTTTTGCAGTCATAGGAGCACTCATCATTTATTTCATCCTCCTGAGGGATATGGCTCTCTGGAAGGCGATTCTGACCGGAATCCTCGTCCATGTCGTCGCTCAATTCAGTGATCCGTTAGAATCTCTGTTCAAAAGGGCGGCGGGAGTCAAGGACTCTTCCAATGTTCTTCCCGGCCACGGTGGATTTTTAGACCGGCTGGACAGCCTGATACTGGCGACTCCTTTTTTCTATTATTTCGTAGATTTTTTCTGGTAAAAAAACGTGGAAATATAAAAAAATGGAAAACATCGCAATCCTGGGTTCGACAGGCTCGATTGGTTGCAGCAGCCTTGAAATCATAGAAAAACTCAGTCACAGATTCCGTGTCGTTGGGCTTGCAGCAGGCCGCAACACCCAGTTGCTCGAGAAGCAGGTTGATAAATTCAAGCCCAAAATTGTTTCCGTGGAGAAAAAGGAAGAAGCAGATGAGCTCAAGAAGAGGTTCAAGGACAGATCAATCCACGTGACTTTTTCCCAGCAGGGAGCAGAAGAAGTTGCAGGATTCGAGGAGAACGATATTGTGGTCTCCGCCATAACAGGAATCGATGGGCTGAAGCCGACTCTGGCGGCGCTCAGGACTGGAAAGAAGATCGCTCTGGCGAATAAAGAATCTATGGTGGTGGCCGGTCCTTTGATCCAAAGCCTGGTTCAAGAATTCGGCTCTCAGGTCATTCCTGTAGACAGTGAACACAGCGGTGTTTTCCAGTGCCTCGCTAAAGAAAACCTGGAACGCGTTCAGAAGGTGATCCTGACCGCATCCGGAGGCCCGTTTTTCCGTAAATCCCCGCAGGAAATGAAGGACGTGACACCTGAGGAGGCGTTGAACCATCCGCGCTGGAAGATGGGCAAAAAGGTGACGGTCGACTCGGCCACTTTAATGAACAAGGGATTGGAATTGGTCGAAGCGCACTGGCTTTTCGGTATAGAACCGGAAAAGCTGGAGGTGTTGATTCATCCGCAGAGCATTGTCCATTCATTGGTCGAGATGAACGACGGATCAGTCCTGGCCCAGCTCAGCCCGACAGATATGAAAATTCCGATCCAGTATGCGCTGACTTATCCTGAGCGCGAGGATTCTCCTCTGACTTCCCTGGATCTGAGTGAGATCAAAAGCCTTGAATTCTTCAAACCTGATGTGGAAAAATTCCCTCTGCTTAAACTTGCTCGTATGGCTCTGGAGGAAGGAGGGAGTTTTCCAGTCGCCCTCAACGCTGCCAACGAAGTGGCCGTGGCGGCTTTTCTTCAGAAGGATATCCGATTTCTGGAGATTGCAGAGATTGTCTCCGAAGCCGTTGAGCATCATAAAAAGAAAGAGATCAAGCATTTGGATGATATACTTTTAGTTGACCGGGAAACGAGATTTACAGCCCGGAATTTAATGGAAAGAAGGTCTTGAAATGGGTACGGTTTTTGGAAGTATTTTTGCATTCATAATTGTTTTTGGCATCCTGGTCTTTGTCCATGAGTTCGGGCATTTTTTCATGGCGAAGCTTGTGAAAATCAGAGTAGAGGTCTTTTCCTGGGGTTACGGGAAAAGGCTGTTCGGCATCAAAAAAGGAGATACCGACTACAGGATCAGCATGCTGCCACTTGGTGGTTTTGTCAAGTTCACAGGAGAGGATGTTTTTGAAAAAAAGGGAGAGCTGGCTCCTTACGATTTTATGGCGAAAAAGAGGTGGGAGCGGTTCCTGGTTTTGTTCATGGGCTCAGCGATGAACATTGTTCTCGCCGTCGTGTTGGTCGCTTTCATCAGCATGATGGGTGTGACCGTCCCTGAATATTCAAGGCAGAAACCTGTGATCGGTTATATCGAGTTGGAATCTCCTGCGGAGAAAGTCGATCTTCAAGCTGGGGATGAAATCCTCAAAGTCAACAACAGGAAGACAAAGACCTGGAACGATGTCGAGTTGGCTGTGGGGACCAAACCCGATATGCTGATCACGCTGGAGGTCAAACGGGGAGAGGAGATATTCACAACCCAGCTCCAGACAGAAAGTAAAAAATCATTCGATCTGGATATGGGATATGCAGGCTTTGCCCCGAAGATTTTCACGCAGGCGGTCGTCGTCGAGCCTGATTCTCCCGCGGATAGAGGGGGAATGAAGGCCGGGGATGTGATCCTGGCGATTAATGGAGAAACGGTCCTCTATCATAAGTTCGTGGAAATAATCGAGAAAAATCCCAATAATGAGCTTGAAGTACTCATAGAGAGAGAAGGGGAGCAATTCACGCTTCACATCACTCCGCGTCTTGAGGGGGAGGTCGGAAAGATCGGCATCCAGCCGTGGATGCAGTATGAGCTCAGGAAATATGGTTTTTTTGCGGCGATCGGACGGAGTGTTAAGGAGAATACAAAACTCGCTTTTGTGCTGTTTAATTATGTTAAAGATTTGATGTCCGGACAGGCTTCCGCCAAACAGGTTGGAGGTCCGATCATGATCGCCAAATATTCCTACGCGTTTTTCCGCGCAGGCTTCGTTTCCATGTTGAGCTTCATGGCATTTATCAGCCTTCAACTCGGGATTATCAATCTATTCCCGATACCAGTTTTTGATGGGGGACAGATCCTTGTCCTTAGCTTGGAGGGATTGTTTCGGAGGGATTTCAGCCCCAAAGTGAAGCAGACCGTGATGATGATCGGATTTGCGATTTTCATCTTTTTGCTTGTTTTCCTGATCCTGAATGATGTCGCCCGGACACTCCCGAATGGCTGGGACAGTTATCTCTTCTGGAAGAAGTGAGGAAGAAAGGTTGAGATTATAAGGAAGGCGAAAGCGGGGATATTTCAGCTGTGTATCTGAGAGGCCCGAGTGTCTCTGCTATAATGGGCGAGAGAGATGAATAAAGATAAGGACTCGAAAGATTTTTATCCCTCTGATCCTTCTTCTCTTGTGAAGCGGAGAAAAACGAGACAGGTGAAAATCGGGAATGTCCCTATCGGCGGAGGCGCTCCTGTCGTCGTCCAATCCATGACGAAAACACACACATATGATATCAAGGGAACGGTTGATCAGATCAGGCGGATGGAGAAAGCCGGGTGTGAAGTGGTCCGCCTGGCTGTCCCGGACAGAGAGTCGGTCGAAGCCCTGGGGGAGATCAAGAAACAGGTCACAATTCCTCTTGTGGCAGATATTCATTTTGACCACAAGCTGGCCCTGGCCTCGTTGGAGCAGGGTGTGGATGCGCTGCGCATAAATCCGGGCAATATCGGAACCAAGGAAAAAGTGAAGGAGGTTGTCCGGGCCGCCAAAGATCGTGCAGTGCCGATTCGGATCGGAGTGAATTCAGGATCGCTGGAAAAGACCTTACTCCAGAAATACGGGGAAGCCACAGCAGAAGCGATGGCGGAGAGCGCTTTACGACATGTGAGAATCCTTGAGGATATGGATTTTCGGGATATCAAGATATCTCTGAAAGCCCCTGACGTGCACCGTACGGTGAACGCCTACCAGCGCCTCGCCGAAAAAGTGGATTATCCGTTTCACGCCGGGATAACAGAATCCGGAAGCTTGATTCCGGGCTCTATCAAGTCTTCGGTGGGTCTGGCTATTCTGTTGACCCAGGGTTTGGTGGACACCGTACGAGTTTCTCTGACCGCTCCGCCTGAAGAAGAGGTCCGTGTGGCATTCCTCATCCTGTCCAGCCTCGGGCTCCGTTCCTACGGGCCAAATTTTATTTCGTGTCCGATCTGCGGCCGGTGCGAGGTCGACCTGATGACGATTGCCCAGGAGATCGAGAAGCGCCTCTCGTCTGTCCAAAGCGATATTCACCTGGCAGTCATGGGCTGCATGGTGAACGGACCCGGAGAAGCCAGGGAAGCGGATGTCGGTCTCGCCTGCGGCCATGGGGCCGGGGTGCTCTTCAAGAAAGGGAAAGTGTACCGGCGGTTGACGGAGGAAGAGATCATTCCCGAGTTCGTGAAAGAAGTCAAAAAATTTGAAAAATCCCAGAAGAAGAAAAAAAATTAAAGAGGGAAGTGTCAATGAAAACGTGTGCGCCAATCTCACTCCTTTGTCACTGCGAGGAGCGCAGCTATGCGGCAATCTCATGAGAACAGATTGGATGTATCTGGGTGTCATTGCGAGCTTGCGCGGCAATCTCATATGAAAAAAAGATTTTAGTTTGCTATAGGCAAAATCGACACTGAGGTGGCGAACTCAAGGAATATAAAATGAATAAAACAGACAAGAGGGAGAACACAGAAATAATCCCCACCACTCTGGCAAAATTTGAACAACTGAAGAGTCTCCTGCGCGAAATGGGAAAAGTGCTGGTGGCTTTCTCCGGAGGGGTGGACAGCTCATTTCTCTTGAAAGTCGCGGCTGATACTCTTGGAGAGAATGTCCTGGCCGTCATCGCAAGCTCCGAGACCTATCCGGAAAAAGAACGAGATGAAGCAGTCAAACTGGCGAAAAGCTTGAATGTCCGTTACGAAATCATCCGGACAAAGGAGCTGGAGAACCCTGATTTTGCCCATAATCCGCCCGAACGGTGTTACTTCTGCAAGATGGAGCTGTTCTCCAAACTGAAAGACATCGCCGAATCCGAGGCCATCCCTTATGTTCTGGACGGCTCAAACTTCGAAGATATATCGGATTTCCGTCCCGGGGCCAAAGCAGCAGAGGAATTGGATATCCGTTCGCCTTTGAAAGAGGTGGGATTGGTCAAGGAAGAGATCCGGCAGCTTTCGAAATTCGTCAACCTTCCGACATGGAACAAGCCCTCTTTAGCGTGTTTATCTTCCCGCTTTCCCTACTTCACAGAGATTGAATCCGAGAGTTTAAAACAGGTCGCCCGAGCGGAGGAATTCCTGAAGGGATTAGGATTCAGCCAGGTGCGCGTGAGACACCACGGGCAGATCGCCCGGGTGGAGATCGAACCTCAAGAATTTTCCAAGATTTTGGAAGAGGCCACCAAGGAAAAGATTATCAAAGCGTTCAAGAAATTCGGGTTTGTCTACATTACGCTGGATATGGCCGGCTTCAGGAGCGGGAGCATGAACGAACCGCTGGGCCTTAACAAAAAGAAATAGAATAAATCCCTTCCACAGCGATACAGGACTCTTCGAATCGAATCCCTTGAAAGAGTGCTCTTTTCCTCTGCATCTGTTTGTCCTAAACAACCAGATTATCCGGCTGTTCTCCTCTCAATCCCTGAACGAGGTTGCGGGCGGCCATCATCGCCATTTTGAGACGGGTTTCGTAGGAAGCGCTCCCGATATGAGGGAGGAGGACAGCGTTATCCAGTGTGAAGAGCTTTTCTTCAATCTCAGGTTCGCGTTCATACACATCCAGACCAGCTCCCCAAATCCGGCGTTTTTCTAAAGCCTGGGCCAGGGCTGTCTCGTCCACGAGGGGCCCGCGAGCGACGTTGACCAGGATCGCATCTTTTTTAATCAGAGCCATTTTTTCCCTGGAGAGAAGATGGAAGGTTTCAGGCGTGAGAGAGGCATGAATAGTGATGATATCTGCGGTAGAGAGAAGCTCCTCAAGGGAGAGACGCGTGGCTGTGTATGTGTTTTCCTCCTCGGGGGACAGCCGGTTTGGGTCAGAGTAGACGATTTCCATCTTGAAGGCCTGAGCCCGAGAAGCGACGGCCTTGCCGATGCGTCCCATCCCGATTATTCCCAGACGCTTTCCAGTGATTTCTTTGCCGAGGAAGAGATCGAGCTCCCATCCTTTGAATTTTTTTGATCGCGTGAACCTGTCGGATTCAGGGATCCTGCGGGCCACGGCGAGAATGAGGGCCCATGTGAGGTCTGCGGTTGTTTCAGTCAGAACTCCCGGAGTGTTTGTCACGAGTATTCCTTTTTTATTCGCTTCTTTGATGTCGATGTTATTGTATCCCACAGCGCAGTTGGCGATGATTTTAAGAGATTTTGTGGAATCGAGGACTTCTTTGTCTATCGTATCTACAAGAAGAGAGAGGAGCCCTTCCTTGCCACAGATCTTTTCGATGATTTCCTGCTTTGTCAGGTTTCGGTCATCCGCACCGACCTCATAATCGACATGCTCCTTGAGGTAGTCGAGTGCTTCGGGAAGGACTTTTCGAGTGATCAGGACTTTTGGTTTCATCAGACTTTCCTCCTTTTTCAGAATGATGCGCTTATCTCGCGGCTCTGTGATTTATTCATTTCTGTTTCGTCCAGTCTCTCGTGATGATCGGAATGAAGTACTCCTTGATTTTCTGCCCAAATTCGGGTCTGCGAAACCCGACCTTCCAGTCGCCGCTCCAGAGTTCATCCGAAACGATCAAAAGGGCTGCCGCATGTATACCGAAGAATTCAGCCAGGGCGAACACTGCTGAAGTCTCCATGTCGACCAGGTCTATTCCTTTTTTCTGTTTGTCTTTTAACCAGGAACGCGTTTCCCGGAAGGGCGCATCCGTAGAGACGATTGAACCTTCGAGGTAGGGAAGACCGAATGACTCCAGAATGCCTTCTAATTTCTTTCTTAGAACAGGGGAGGAGTGGAAGATCCTCCTTTTTGGAAAATAATGTCTGGAGGTTCCTTCCTCGGACAGAGCTTTGGATACACTGACAGCCTTCATCATCCTGTAATCGGAATTAAGCGAGCCGCCGAATGCAATGACCATGATTTCTTTGGCCCCGGATGCAATTAACGGTTCAAGGGAGAGGGCGGCTGAAGGAGCTCCAAGGCATCGCGTGAGGATGACTTTTTCCTGGAGGAAGTAAAAGTCTCCGAACATGGAATGGATTTCCTTGAGTGCAGATTTTTTGAGAGTGCTGAGAATAGGAAGGGAGGGAACATCCACAGGAAAGTAGACGACCTGTTTTGTTCGGAGATCCTTTATGAGTCGAGGCTTGACAATGCCTTTCTCGTGCACTTTGCTCATGACTTCTGGCTTTTCAAGATATCAGAAATTCCACGCCCAAACAACCTGCTGTATTAACAGCGAAAGATCTAACTGAATTAGATTTCGTTCTCATGAGATTGCCGCGCAAGCTCGCAATGACACCCAGATACATCCAATCCGTTCTCA